>Ga0316363_10000185_pt1 | contig 99022 bp, 84 predicted proteins | sample Sb_taG_3_FD_200459 | JGI IMG/M metagenome (GOLD analysis project Ga0316363, IMG submission 200459) | Peat soil microbial communities from Weissenstadt, Germany - Sb_50d_a_PC metaG (v2) (version 2) | ecosystem: Environmental > Terrestrial > Soil > Wetlands > Peat | place: Germany: Weissenstadt...
TCCCAAGCCTGGCTGAAGCCGGACACACCGGTGATCGGGTTGCCGTTGCTGCTGGTATCGGTCAGAGTCCAACTCACTGTCTGGTCGGTGTTGTACCAAATCCCGGTCGCCGGTCCTGAGAAGGTAGCGAACGGCGCACCGAAATCAGCTGCGCGGTAGGTGTTGATCGCCCAAGACAGTTGCAGGAAGTTGATCGAGCCCCAACCCGTGACCGCATCCCAACCAGAATTGGAGCAGTAATACCCCAGGCCATAAAACGAAGTTACGTCATTGTTGTTGCAACCGGAGGTAATGTCATAGAAGGGATAGTGCGGCGCGTAGCCCGGGTTCTCGCCAAACCAATAGAGGTACCAGTTTCCGTTGCCAATCGGTGCACAAGGGATCGAGCCTCCATAGCACTGGCCAGTGAGGCTACCCACATAGTCGAGGTACGCGTTAGTTTGGGCGAAAAATCCCGCCATTTCCGGAGCCACGATGCTGGTGCCTCCGTTGCCCTGCAGAAACCCGTTAAAGAAGAGGTTCTGCGGGGTGTAGAACCAGTCGGCGTTGAGTGCGATATCGGGCACGCCACGGCTGGGCAAACTTAAAGGCTGCTGGTAGGAGGGCGTCGAGTAGTAGGCGCTAAAGCCGCCTGTGCTGCCGCCGTCGTTAGAACCGCAGCCGTCCGGACCGCCGGTCCAGCCCACTTCGCTGAGGAAGTTGCTGTTTGCATCCAGCGACAGGGTGGAACCGCCCGCGGCCACAACGTTGGGATCAGAGGAAGGGAACTGCACGGCATCGGCGATGTTGAAATTCGCGCAGCCAGCAGTAGCCCCTTGGTCGCCTGACGCCGCGACCAGAGTCCAGCCCTGGCCGATCATCTGACTGAAGATGGCATCGTCGGTATCCATTACCGATTGCGGAGTGCAGTACAGCTCTTCGCAGCCCCAACTGGTGCTGAATACCCGGGCGTTGCCGTCGTTCAGGATGGCGTTGTAGACGTCGGTGAAGGTGGAAAACTGCGCATCGACGCCGTCGTACAGCCATACTTTAGACGTATCGACGTACGATCCGAAGCTGTTGGACATGGCAGTAGACCACTCCAGATCCATCGTCCCTTCGCCATCGCAACACGCCGGGTTGCCATCGATGTAAACCTCCTGGAAGTCGTACGCCAGGTAAGGATACTGATTGTGAAAGCCCTGCATATCGCTAACTGCCTGGGAGCCTGCGGTCGCAATTGCAATCGAGGTCTCGACGGGCGAGTTGTTGGGGTTGCCCAGCGGGTTGCAGCAGTGGCCCAGCGCATACAGCGCGTTGGCGTCGTACGCCTCGGAGCTGTATAGGTCAGTTGGATCGTAAGCGCCACCGGTGATGGGCGGCTTGCGGTGATGCGACTTCGCCAGTGAGGCTGGCCGCATCTTGCTCTTGCTGTCCTGGCTTCCGGCGACGCCTTTGCCGATAACCGGTCCCGGCGAATAAACCGGGAACGTGGGTTCCTGAACATGCTTGCCCGAAGGGCGCAGCAGTTGCAAATTGTTGAGACCTCCAACGGAGTGAATGATGCTGGTCAGATGCGAGGGAATTACGGGATCGCTGTCATTCGAGTGAAACGTTTTGTTGCCCAGTTGGTAGTTGTTGATCTTGACGCCGAGTGCCTGCTCGATCGTGGCCACCGGACCTTCTACGTCGACCAGAAGGCGGTTGGCATAGCGCTGGGTCACGGTCAGGCCCTGGCTTTTGGCCCAATCCACGACGGCTTGCTCATCCTGTTTGGAGGGAGCAAAACGCTTGTTCCACTCTGCCGGCTTCAGGAAATGCATGAAGTTAGGAGAACCTTTGGTGCGGAGCTCTTCCAGAAATTGCTTTTCTTCGTCGATGTGGGGTGGCTGTAAACCGAAGACTACCCGCAGCTTTTGATCGGCCTGGAAAGGACCGATTAGTTGAGCCGTGCCGTTCAACACCTGATGGGGGGTGGGCCCTCCCGGGCGAACCTGGGTGCCGTCCGCGGCTGCGGCGGTGATGGTTAAGCTGAATAGAACGACGACCGCTGCGGCAGCAATCATGGATCCGATTGCCTGCCGGCGGCCAAGGGAATGCGACTGTGCTTGCATACTGATATGCTCCTCTGTCTTGAGAATTTAGATTTTTGTTGCTGAGCAGAACCGTTGGGGAAGGCTGGGAAGCACGCAACTCACACAATCGTGCAATCACACCCCGTTGGAGGCTCGTTCTCCTCCATAGTGCGAGATGGTGCGAGAACGTTTCAGCGGACCAGGAAGAAGGGAGCTTTTATCTTCCCGGAAGTGCACCGGGTACGTTGGTGGGGCGTAAATCAGGTTTTGCAGAACTCATAGTCGGTTGGCCGTGGGTTCGAAACCCTACCAGGCACTACGCACCATAGGTTGGACATCCAGCGCGTCATCCCAAGGCGCTTTCACCGGCGGGCGAGAGCCTGCCCCCGATCGAAGCAATCGACAATCTGTGTCATGCGGGTAGCAGATTTTTGAACGAAGATTCATGCCGGGGTCATCAGTCCGTAACGCCGGTGCGAAAGACTGGCTCGGCTTTGGGGGAAGCTGGAACCAAATTCCCCAACCGGAGGCGCAGTTTGCGTTCAAAGTACAGCTTTTAAGCCGGGCTTGTCTTGCACCAAACCTCACCGAGATATTCTTGTCCTCGGCTTGAAAGGGACTCCTGCGATGCTCATTCGCGGCGCAGCCTTCACCCCCATCTGACCTTCACCAACCCGCCGTTTCATCCCGTGATCATCTTTCCCAGAATCTCTTTCAGGATTTTCGCGCACACCATCGCGGTCAATTGCGATACATCTTGCTTCGGGTTGTATTCCACGAGGTCGGCTCCAACAATGTCGCCTGTGATCGCGTGCAGATGCGAGACCGCCTCGCGCACCGACATCCCTCCCGGCTCGCGATGTGAAATCCCAGGCGCGAACGCAGGATCGAGCACGTCGATATCGAACGAAACATAAAGCGGCCCGGCAAGCCTGAGTTTTTCCAGCGCAGGCAATTCCCGCATCTCCACAACTTCAACCCCGAAACGAGCCGCCTGCTTTTTCTGATGTGCATTCATTGTCCGAATCCCGACCTGAATCAGCCGCTTCACCAATCCCTCTTCCATAATCCGCGCAAAAGGGCAGGCATGCGAATAGCGATTTCCATCAAATTCCTCATATAAATCAGGATGCGCATCGAAGTGAATAATGGTGAGATCGGCAATGCGCTTCCCAAAGGCTCGCACGATGGGATAAGTGATAGAGTGATCTCCACCAAGGCAAACCGGGGCCTGTCCTTTATCGAGCAACTCGGCGACCGCGCGTTCGATCGCGGTGAATACACCATCCACCGGCAGTTCCAGGTCGCCCGCATCCAACACAGATTCTGAGCCCAGCTCGACCCCGCTCTCGGTGGATGAATTCGACGAATCACACCGCAAGGCCTCGCGAATGAGCGGCGGCGCATCCGCCGCACCTCGCAGGTAGGAAGAGTTAGCGTCAAAAGGAATCCCAAGCAGCGTCGGCACGGAAGATTTCATCGGTGCGTTCTCAGTTCGGCGCAGTGAAATGCAAACTGAATGCAAATCACAATAAGGCTGAAACGGGTAGGGTGGACACTCCTGTCCGCCGCCTTTGTAGCGCCGCCGTCCCGGCGGCTGTCGTGGGGGCGTCCCGCCCTCACCGGCGCGGACAGAATGCCCTCGCGACAGCCGGCAAGATGCCGGCGCTACAAGATGGCTCAAGCTCCAGAAGCGGACAAGAATGTCCACTCTACACTACCGAATCCGCCGTAATCTGCCTCTCATCAATTATCCTAAGTAATCAACATATGGCTACTCGAAGCAAGGCTGCTACCGGAACCTCAACCGCAGTACTGGACGCACCCAACGGAGAACGCGAACGTGTGTTCGACGCATTTCGTCGTTGGGGATATCTTGAGGCCGACCTCGATCCTCTCGGCTTTCTCCGCCCCATACCACACTCTGATCTGCCGACCGACGGCGAGTTCGCCCAGGAAGCGCGACGCGTCTACTGCGGAACCGTTGGAGTCGAGTTTATGCACATCACCGATCCCGCGCGGCGCCGCTGGATCCAGGAGCGCGTGGAAGGTCCCCAACCGGCCGTGGAGCAGCAAAGAGCGCTTGACCTTCTCATCCGGGCCGAACTGTTCGAGCAAGTACTGCAGCAGCGCTACTTGGGCAACAAGCGCTTTTCGCTCGAAGGCGTTACCGCGCTCATTCCCCTCATGGACGAAATTCTGGAAGCGGCCGGGCAACAGGGTGCGGTCGAACTCGTGATGGGTATGAGCCATCGCGGCCGGCTGAACGTGATTGTGCATGTGGCCCGGCGTGCCGCGGAAGAAGTTTTTGCCGGTTTCGAAGACGTTGATCCCCGCAGTGTGCTGGGCAGCGGTGACGTCAAATATCACATGGGCGCGACCGGCGAGTACCTCACTCGTAGCAGCGCCAAAGTTCACATCCACCTGGTTTCGAATCCCAGCCATCTCGAAGCAGTGGATCCCGTAACCATTGGCCGCACTCGCGCCAAGCATGATCGTACGGGAGAAGCCGGGCCAAAGAAATATCTGCCCCTGCTGGTGCACGGCGACGCGGCCTTCGCAGGGCAGGGCATCGTTGCCGAGACCTTGAATTATGCCGATCTGCCCGGCTACACCGTGGGGGGAACCGTGCACGTCATCGCCAACAACCTGATTGGCTTCACCACGGTTCCTCGCGACTTACATTCCTCGCGCTTCGCAGCACAGCTCGTCCGTCGCCAGTCCGTGCCCATCTTTCACGTGAACGGCGAAGACGTGGACGCCGTGATCCGCGTCGGTCGCATCGCGCTCGACTACCGCTACGCCTTTGGCACGGACGTGGTCATCGACATGATCGGCTATCGGCGCCACGGTCATAGCGAAGTGGATGATCCTACCATCACGCAACCACTGCTCTACAAAGCCATCAAAGAGCATCCGCCGCTGTGGGAGATTTATTCCGAAGACATTGGCGTCGAAGACGCGCAGACCCGGGTGCAGACCATTCGTGCCGAACTCGAGGCTGCGCAGAAAAAGGCCGGTTCCATCACCAAGAAACCCACGCTTCGAGATTTGCCAACCTACTGGGACAATTACAAGGGCGGCCGCTACAAGCCGGAGTACGAGATCGAAACCGGATTATCGGCGGAACAACTGCGTGAAATCACAGAGCGGCTCACAACATATCCGGAAGCTTTCCACATCCATCCGAAGGTCAAGAAACTGCTCGAACAGCGCGCCGAAATGGGCACGGGAAAGCGCCCGGTGGACTACGGCATGGCCGAAGCTTTGGCATTCGCCAGTTTGGTGAAGGTGGGCATGCCAGTGCGGCTGAGTGGACAGGACAGCCGCCGAGGCACGTTCAACCAGCGGCATTCGGTGCTCGTCGATGTCGAAAACGAAAAAGAATATGTCCCGCTGCAGCATATTTCTGCCCAACAGGCGCGCTGCGAAATTTACAACTCCACACTCTCTGAAGCCGGCGTGCTCGGGTTCGAATACGGCTACAGCCGCGACTATCCGGAAGCACTCGTCCTCTGGGAAGCCCAGTTCGGCGACTTCGTGAACGTCGCCCAGGCCGTGATTGATCAGTTCATCAGCGCCGGCGAAGACAAATGGAATTTGCTCTCCGGCGTGGTCTTGCTGCTGCCGCACGGCTACGAAGGCCAGGGGCCTGAGCACTCGAGTGCCCGCATCGAACGTTTTCTGCAACTCGCGGCGCGAGATAATTTGCAGATCTGCCAGCCTTCGAATGCCGCCCAATACTTCCACCTGCTGCGCCGTCAGGCGTTGCGGCACTGGCGCAAACCGCTAATCGTCTTCACTCCCAAGAGCATGCTGCGGCATCCGGATGCGTCTTCGCCCATCGAGGACTTCGCTCATCCCCACTTCCTCAACGTGTTGCCCGACACCGAAGTCAGCCAGCCCAAGCGCATCCTGCTTTGCACCGGAAAAATCGGGCACGAGTTGCGCGGCGAGCGCAAAAAAAGAAAAGATAACTCAACCGCAATCGTTTTTCTGGAGCAAATGTACCCGTTCCCAGAGGCCGAGCTGCTCAAGGAACTGGAACGGCATTCCAGCGCCCGCGACATCGTCTGGGTTCAGGAAGAGCCCGCCAACAAGGGCGCGATGTTTTATCTGCTGCCGCGACTGCGCCACCTCGCGGGAGATCGCCCCGTACTGTCGGTAAAACGCTCAGCCAGCGCCAGCCCCGCGACCGGGTCATTCAAAGCGCATGAGATGGAGCAGAATACCCTGCTGACGCTCGCGTTTTCGACGACTAGATAAGAGGGGCAGGATTGTTGCTGCCGAATCTGGGGAGTTTCTTGGGCATCCCTCGGAGTCCTGATAAGATTCCTTCGAAGGCCTGTCGATGCATTATAGGAATGCTCCGATTACCGAAGCGCTCATTGACATCAGGGTCGTAGTGCCCGCTGAGTTCCGCTTCGAGCAACTGCAAGGGATAAAGGATCTTGTTGCCAACGAGTATCCGCGGGAAGAGACCTTCACCATGGCGATGGCCACGATATCCTTTGGCTCTGAGGTCCAGTCCTCGACCCAGCAGAAGAAGGTGGGACTCAAGCTGTGGAGTGTTGGTGATAAGCAGGTATTTCAAGCTCGTCTTGATGGTTTTACATTCAGTCGGTTGGAACCCTACGAGACATGGGAACGCTTGCGCGATGAGGCAAGACGCCTGTGGGATATCTATCGAGGATTCGTAAAGCCGACTAGGATCACGAGGGTGGCCGTTCGGTACATCAACCAACTGAATCTTCCAGGCGACCGTGCCGAGCCGGAGGATTACTTTAAGACCTTCCCCTATCTGACTCCCGACTTGCCGAAAGAGCTGCGCAACTTTGGCCCCTTCGTCATGAGCTTACACCTACCCCAGCCGGATTTGAGGGGTATGCTGGTAATCAACGAAGCCTCTGCGCAACCTAAAAGGCCAGATACACTTTCCGTTATCTTGGATATTGACCTTTTCGTCGAGCAACCTGGGGTCACAGATGAGGCGAGTTTGTGGGAGTTCTTCCAGAAGTTACGCGACAGAAAGAACCTGTACTTTGAAGCCTGCATAACGGATAGAACGCGGGAGCTAATAAGCTAATGCCGATTACCTACGAAGAACCAGTGAGACAGGATGAGTTCATCCCCATAGAGAGCAACGCGGTCGGGGCGGCAGCCCAGGAACTGACCAGGCGCGTTACGGAGGATCTGGTCCAGATGTACGAGAGCATCTACAGACGCGCCAAACTTCGTATTGATCAGAACCGACGGAGCGTTCATGCACTGGCGAAGCTCCGCCCGAATTGGGACAGCTATGGGGCTCCTGCTCCCAGTGGGAGATCTATTGCAAATGCAATTCGTGTTCTCAACCTCCTCGAATCATTGAATTTGGATCCGACAAGAATCTTGCCATCCGCAGAAGGGGGCGTTGGTATCTGCTTTGTTCGAGAGGACCGCTACGCAGACATTGAGTGCTCGAATGACGGTGAAGTGCTTGGCGTCTATTATGTTGGCGCGCAAATGCCAGCGTTGTTAGAGACTGATGGGACCGAGGCTTCCATCAGTGCCGCACTAGAACAGATACGCAATCACATCCGTGGCTGAGCTTCCAGACAGACTAAGACGCAACGGGCGCCCGGAGGACCAGGAGTTCTTGCCGGAGGAGCGATTGTTCCGTCGCTACAGGCGTGAAGAATACCTAGACAATCAATTCTCGGGATTAGGCTTTGCCTTTCCGAAACAGTCTGTGAACCGTGAAAAATATGGTGACCCTGCGGATGTCTTGTTTTCGAATACCGATGAGTATGAGGGGTGGGGAGTTCTGTACTTCAGAGTTCAAGACCTACCTGTCGAATTTCCTCCTGATAACCGTCAGTACACCTTCTTCGCGAAGCACGTGCCAAGAGAGGAGATGTACCCGCACTCTGAAGTCTGGTGCGACAGGCTGCCTGTGACCGGGGAGTATGTAGAGCCAAGTAAAGGTGTGAAAAAGTTGTTTCGCGCATTCCTGAGCCAACGGGTAGAAGTTGAAATCGAAGCCACCCTGTAGGAGGTTAAGTCGCGACAGCGCCGACTGTGTGCCCAGCGAAACGAACGCTGGCGCATACTTGCGCTTCCGCGATGCGGCATACACCTGCCTTGAAATGGTACCCTAACGTTCCAGTTTCGAGTCACATGGCGCGCCGCTCTCGACCGCAACCGCTCTGCATTGCCATCGACACTGGCGGTACGCCACTCTCGCTCGCCTTTTCCACCAAGACCTAGTCAGAACTCGAGCGTGCCTACAGCGGTCGCTCCGTCACAGGCTTGCCACCCGACCCCGGCAACGGCGCTTTCGCGTCACCCGCAGCTTCGCCCTTGAGCAGCGACTCAAGGCTGGCATAGGCATAAATTGTTGGCGCGTGATTTTGCATTAGGCCGCCTGTATCCGCCGTGGGCCCGTAATTGCTGTGCAAGTCACGTCCGAGCATCCGAAGCATGGCCATCAGTTGTCCGCGATGATGGGAGGTGTGCGCGATGCGCCGCGTCATTACCCATGCGCGAGACCGCGGCACCGAAAAAAACTTGGTTGCGTCTTCCCACCAGACTTCGTCCTTCCCGCCCAACTCCGCAAGCCGCTTTCCGCTGTCCTCCGCGTACTGCTGCATGAACTGCAGCCGAGTTTCTTGCTTCGGCAAGGGCGGTGCTTCGACGTCGATGCCAAGCATGGTCCGAAACCATAAGTCTTCGCTCACGCACTGATGCACCATCTGCTCATGAACACTGCGCCCACGCGGATCATCGGTACGGGGGCGCACCGAAAGATCCTCGTCCCGAAACTCGCTCCACACGCTGACTACCTTGATTCGTTCGCTTGCATACGTCTCGACCAGGAAGTCGTATCTCACCGCGTGCTCCTCCTGCTTATCATTGTGCTCAACAGCATCAGCTCATCTCAAAGATGGTAACCTAGCGTTCCAGCTCGAATCGCATGGCACGCCGAACTCAACCGCTTCGCATCGCCATCGACACTGGCGGCACGTTTACCGACTGTGTCTGGGTGGACCGCGGCCGCATCCGCATGCTGAAGGTTTTTTCTACCCCTGACGACCCTTCGCGAGCCATTGCGGAAGCGCTGGAGAAAATCGGCCGCCGCAACCCGCTGATACTGCTCCACGGCACAACGGTTGGCACCAACACCCTGTTGCAGCGCAAGGGAGCGCGCGTGGCACTTGTCACCACCGCTGGTTTCGAGGATGTCATTGAGATCGGGCGGCAGGCCCGTCCCAAGCTGTATGACTTTTTCTTCGATCGGATCGAGCCTCTCGTGCCTGCTGATCTGCGTTTCGGGATCAACGAGCGCACGAGCAGCGACGGCGTGATTCTCCAAGAACCTTCGCCAACAGATTTGCGGGACTTGAAAGCTAGAGCGCTGGAGAAAAAGCCTGAGGCGATTGCGATCTCGCTGTTGTTTTCGTTCGCCAATCCGAAAAACGAAAACTTGATTGCTGATGCGTTGCAGGAACTGGGCGTGCCGCTCTCCGTTTCCCATCAGATCCTCCCTGAATTTCGCGAGTACGAGCGCACCAGCACGGTCGTGGTGAATGCGTATCTGCAACCGGTGATGCAACGCTATCTGGAAAGCCTCGAAGCCCGCGCGCAAGCCTGGAGCGGTAGCAAGCGTGGTGCGAGCGCTCGCATCTTTGTCATGCAATCCAGCGGCGGAATTACCGCTCTGAGTTCCGCCGCCCGAGAGCCGGTGCGGACGGTGCTCTCTGGCCCCGCGGGAGGAGTCGTCGGAGCCGCGGCCATGGCGCGTCGCAGCGGATGCGAGCGCATAATTTCATTCGACATGGGTGGCACTTCGACCGACGTAGCGCTGGTGGATCGCGAAGCACATGGAGGCAGTCAAACTGAAATTGCGGGCCTGCCGGTGGGTGTGCCCATGCTCGACATTCATACCGTGGGTGCTGGTGGTGGTTCCGTTGCGCGCTTCGATGCGGCGGGGGCGCTACGCGTGGGGCCGGAATCCGCCGGGGCTGATCCTGGTCCCATTTGCTATGGTCGCGGTACCCAGCCAACGGTCACGGATGCGAATCTGATCCTGGGGAGGTTGCAGGCGCGTCGTTTTCTCGGGGGCGACTTCACGCTGGATTTGGAACGCACGCGCGGGATCGTTTCCGCATGGCTCAAGAAACAACATTGCAAACTCTCGCTCGAACAGTTTGCCGCGGGGGTGATTCGCGTGGTCAACGCGACCATGGAGAAAGCCATTCGCGTAGTCTCGATTGAGCGCGGCTACGATCCTCGGGAGTTCGCGTTGGTGGCCTTCGGCGGAGCGGGCGGGTTGCACGCCTGCGAGTTGGCTGCGGCTCTGCGGGTTCCACGAGTGATCGTGCCGGCGCGTCCGGGCGGACTCTCGGCCTTCGGCATCCTGGTCAGCGATGTCGTAAAAGACTATTCGCGCACCGTGCTGTGGCGGACCTTGCATGAGCTTCCGGTGAAACGACTGAACGAGGAATTCGAAAATCTGTGCTGTCAGGCCGATAAAGACTTTCAAGCCGAGGGCTGGCGCGGTTCTATTCGGCGGCAGCTTAGCGTGGATGTTCGTTATCGGGGCCAAGGCTATGAACTCAACGTTCCTTTCTCTCGCGGGCTGATGGCGGCCTTCCGTCGCGAGCATCGCCGCCGGTACGGTTACGGCTATGCGGACCGAGAGATGGAGTTAGTTACGCTCCGCCTCCGGGCAATTGTGAAGTCTCCGCAGTCGAGCCTCGGGAAGGCCGGTGGCGCCAAGCGTGGCAGTCTTGATCCGGAGCGAACCTCGGTCTTCTTCGAGGGCAAGAAAATCACAGCCACAACCTACGATCGGGACTCGCTGCAGCCGGGGAGGAAGCATTCGGGCCCGGCCGTGGTCACCGAGTACAGCGCGACCACGGTTGTGCCTCCGGCCACGCACTTTTGGCTGGATCGAACCGGCAACCTGTTCATCCAGATTCGTCCTTAGCGGGAACTCGTCCCCACTCCAGTGATTGGATCTACTTCCCGCGCCAGACAACGCTAGTGAACTGCCGAGGCTTGGGGATGGGACGAAGCAGTGTCTTTGCCGGCTGGTATCTCGGCGGGCTTCTGCGCTGGCGCATCCGACGGTTTCTGGATGGGTGCTGCCACTTCTGGTGGCTGAACGGGCGCATCAGCCGGTTTCTGGGGATTGGCAGACGACAATTGCCTTCGCGCGTCCGCCGCTTTCTGCAGTTCCTCTTCGCGTCGGGCCTTTTCGGTCGCCGCCTCAGCGTCGGTGATGTAGCGGAACATCTGCATGCGGCCGGGGTATTGTTCGGTGGTAAACACGCGATTTTGTTTGTCAATGGCAATACCGATCAGCGCTTCGAACTGGCCGAGAGAAGGTCCGTGTCCGCCCACATAGGTCAGCAGTTGCCCTTCGCGGTTGAACACCTGCACCCGATCCTGGTACTCATCTGCCACCCAGATGTGTCCATCACAATCGACCGCGATGCCCTTGGGGCGGGCGAAGTATCCTGGGCCATCGCCGTGCCGGCCGAACAGGCTGATGAACTTGCCTTCCGCATCGAAGATTTCCACGCGGTTATTCATGGTGTCGGTGACGTAAACATTGCCTTCGCCGTCGAGCGCGACATTCGAGGGCCCACCAAAGTCGCCTGGGCTGGTGAGATAGTGATTCTTGCCTCCGGTTCCAATGCGGCGCAGCAGTTTCAGAGTGTCCGCGTCATACACGATGACTTGGTCCTGCTGGGTGTCGACGACATAGAGGAACCGGTTTTCGTTGTCGATCGCCAGTCCCACCGGATCGACCAATCCCTCGATCTGGCCTTCGACTTCGCGCTTGGGGTTGAAGACCAGAACCCGATGCATCTTGCCATCCGAGACGAACAGGCGGTCGCTGTCGTCGATGGCCAAGCCATTGATCCAGCCAAAATGCGCTTCGTAACCGTTGCGAATGAGCTGAGTCTCGCGGGTCTCGGTATTGAAGATGAAGACCGCTCCGACTTTTTGATCGGCCACGTACACCAGCCCCTTGGAATCGATGGCGATCCCGTACGGCCCCAGCAACTGGAAAGGGAAAGTCTTAAGCCTATCGCTGTTATCCACCGGCTTGGTGCCGGCGACGCGGTCCATCCAACTCTGCTTCTTCTTGGTGGCTTTCGCCGGAGTGTAGTCAATTTTCATGCCCGCGTAGTAGTTCAGATAGCGGACCCGCGCGATGTTAGGCGGGCTGGGCCAAACCAGCTTGGAAGTATCAATCTGCACGTTGGGAGCGGCTGCCGGTTGTGTGGCTTCGGCTTTCTTTTTCTTGCTGCCATACACGGAAACCGGCGAAGCCAGCCCCAGAGCCAGCAGGACCACCAACGTCGCCAGCACCCTGCCGTTGCGATTCGATTTGGAAGGAAGCGCGAACATTTCTCTAATCTCCTGTTGTGGTTTGCCGCATATCAATCCTGTTCTTGTGGCAGTTGTCGCAGAACGCCATGTTGTTCTGCTGGTCTTTCACCAGCAGCCCGGGCTGCGCCGAAGCGTGTGGCTGATGGCAACTCAGGCAAGTCAGGTGAGTCTTGACCTTGGTGATATCCGCCGGATTCATCACGTCCGAGACTGGGTGTGCTTGTGTTGGATGGCCCAGCCCAAACCTCAGGGGCAGAATCGCCACCTTATTCTTCTGATAGTAGTCCTCCGGCAGCTTCACCTGGCCGTTGAAGATGGTCAGCACATGTTCCGCTTCCAGTTTCTGCGGCGCCGCCTCTGCCCCGTGGCACTCGAGGCAGAGCGCATTCCCCTTTGCCCGCAGCAGATGATCGTTGTCGCCGCCGTGCGGCGCATGGCAAGTGGCGCAGCCCTGTCCGAATGCGGGCTGGTGGTGCACTGGTTTCTTGGCCAGATCGGCAATGTCGCTGTGGCAGCCCAGGCAGATGTCCACCGCATTCGTCTTGGGAAGCCCTGGCTGCCGGCTGGCGTGGGGGCTGTGGCAGTCGGTGCAATCGCCCGCCGCTCCCGGATGCTGCACTTTAGCAGTTTCGATCAGCTTGGCTTTATCGGCGTGGCAAGTCACGCACAAAGCCTTAGCATCGCTCTGCGTCAGCACCACTTTGCCGTCCTTTGCTGGAGCATGGCAAACCTCACACTGCTTGTCAGCAAACGGCGGATGCATGAATTTGGCCATCAGCTTGGGAACGGCCGACTGGTGCGGATTGTGACAGGTCAGGCAATCAGCTTTTTCGAATGGCTGGTTCTGGTGCGCCTTCTGTAGGTCCGCGCTCTTGGCGTCATGGCAATCCAGACAAAGCGCCGGCGACGCCTTGGTGAGATGAAAGTCGAACTCGGCCTTGCCGATCTCCCCGGTTTTGTGCGTGACGTGGCAGCTGTCGCAGCCCATGTCGAGGGCGGCATGGCGGCTGCCTTTCTCGGGCACGTTCATGCCGGTCTTATGACAGCTCAGGCACAGGTTCTCTTTCTCGTCCCCTGTAGTGGGCTTCAACAACTGATTCTTATTGTCCGAGGAGTGCGGGTCATGACACTTCACGCAATCGCGCACGGCTGGGGGGTGGACGGTACCTTTTATGTCGGCCGCATTCTTGTCCGCATGGCAGGTCAAACAGAGAGCATAGGGACTGGTCGTGATCAGCTTTACCCGAGTGACATCTTTATTGGTGCGAATTTCATGGCAACTGGTGCAGCCCATGGCCATCGCCGAGTGGACCGACTTGCCTTTGGTCTTGTCCTCATGGCAGGCAATGCAGGTGGAGGTGTCGGCCTTCGGGTCAAGTGGGACCGGATGTTTCGCGGCATAGACGCGGCCAGCAAAGATGAGTACCGCGAAGAAACAGGCTAGCGCGTTTAGCTTGTGACTAGGCCTGCGACTCGATCTGAAAGATTCCAACGCCACTCCCACCCCTGCCTCTTTTGTAGCGTGTGCACGCATCTCGCCTTATTTCTCCGCCCTGATGGATTTCTGAAGAGTCTTTGTAACACATTGCAATAAAATTAGTTGGAAACCGATTTCAACTCGGTCGACAGTCGCATTTGTTGAAAACTTCAACACGATGGGGCTTCTCCCACAGTGCAGTGGTCCAAATTACGCAAGTAACCATGTTTCCCATACTTTGAGTGCTCGGCAGCCAGGAATTCACACTCCGGCCTCTGATCGGTTACACAGTTTGCGAGCCGAGTTCCGTTGTGATTTCCTGCCCATCTACTTGTGATTTGTGTCACATGGAAGCACCGGAAAGATCTCGCAAGAGAATTACTGCGCTGCTCTTGTTGCCTGTAATACAAGGTTGCTGAACTGCCCCCTTACATACCGCCATCCTGCGCGAATTCCTGCAGAACTCCAATCCGCTGTGTGATATGGCCCAAGCCGCGCTCTTCAAGTTTTCAACCCGGACTGACTGATCATCAGGAATTTCAGTAACTTCGCTGAATTCTCCGCAGTGGCGCGAAACGTGCTTTCTCTTGAAACAGGGGAGAGGAAAGATATGGCCGCAGCCGTCCACTCGGTAGCTCGCAAGACCTGGCAAACCCTGGGCGCGATTAAGACCGGCGTCATTCTGCTCATTCTCGTCGTCATCATCTCGGCAGCGGGGACGGTAATTCTGCAGCGTCCCGCGACCGACGCCGACGAGATGCAAAGGGCCTATTCGCCCCAGGTGCTCCGGTTGCTCGATGGAGTGGGACTGACCGACGTTTTCCATGCCTGGTGGTTCGTGCTGCTGCTGAGCCTGGTGAGCCTCAGCATTATTGCCGCCTCGGTTCAGCGCTTCCCCAATGCATGGAGATTCTTCTCGCGTCCTTATAAGAGCCCCGACGAGAGCTTCTGCAAGGCGCTGCCCAACCACGCTCTGATTCCGATTAAGGATGAAGAAGCAGCATTGAGCGTCGCGGAACGCGTATTCCAAAAAGCAGGCTTCAGCCCGGAGCGGATTGTACGCGAGCACAGTTTTTCTTTGTTCGGCGAGCGCAGCCGCTTTTCTGAACTAGCAGTTCATATCGTGCACGCCAGTTTGCTTCTCATTTTTCTCGGCGGCATCGTCGATGCGCTATACGGCTGGCGTGCGTTCGTGACCCTGACCCGCGGGCAGCAGTCGAGCCAAGTGCAAACCCAGAACGGCAGCGAACGTAATCTGCCGTTTGCGATCCGCTGTGACGGTGCCGGTCAGGAGAACTACACCGACGGCACTCCCAAACGCTGGTGGTCGGATTTAACGATTCTAGAAAACGGGCAAGCCATCGTGCACAAGCAGATCGTGGTCAACGATCCATTGGTTTATCGCGGCGTCCGCTTTTATCAGGCGAGCTATGGCAAGACCGGAAAGATCGACAAAGTGCTCCTCAGCGCGACTCCCCGCGATGGCAGAGCGCCCAAGGACTTCACGATTGGTCTGGACGAGACTGTTCCGCTGGATCCCGATACTACGGTCCGCCTCGCCGAGTTCATTCCGGACTACGTGGTGGGCGATGGTCAGATTTACGCGCGCTCCAGCGACCTGGAAAATCCAGCCGCTCACTTGGTGGTGGAAAACAAGTCACACAACGGCGGGAAATCGCCTCAAGCCGTAAACGTCTGGCTGCCCCCGATCCCCGGCTTTGAGCAGAACGCATCTTCGCCCTACATATTCGAAGGCAAAGATGTGCAGATGGCCTACTTCACCGGCTTGGACGTTTCGCATGAGCCGGGCCAGTGGTCGGTTTGGGCGGGCGTGCTGGTCATGGGTTTTGGGTTGGCCGTGGTCTTCTATTTCGTCCACGCGCGGGTCTGGGCCGTGCCGGTGCGCGATGCCCGTGGCAAGTTAACGCTCTGGATTGGCGGAACAGCCAACAAGAACAAGGATGTATTTGAGCAGCGTTTCCGCAAGCTGGTTGAACAAATCGAATCAGAACTCAAGACTTCATCGAAGCCAGGCGCCGAGGCGCCAGTTGCTTCACTCGCCGGAAAATAAATCCGGTATGGAGGATGGTCTATGGCACGAACCGCAAGAGCTGAACAGCACCCAGCGGCTACAGGCACGACGCTGGTCGTAATGGTGGGATTGGGAGTCGTCTTCCTGCTGTTCATGGCATTTCTAAACGTAGTCAAGAGCGGCAATCTGCTCAACGATTCCAACCTGCTCTACGCCGCGCTCATTTTCTATTCAGGCGCGGGAACGCTTTACCTGGGATTCGGAGTCACTGGCATTCCTTCTTATGTGCGCTTCGCTTCACTGGCGACGTGGGCCGGCCTGCTCGCCAATACGGGCGCCGTGGCCCATCGCTGGTATGAAGCCGGCCATCCGCCGTTCGCGAGCATCTACGAAATGCTGCTCAGCTTCGTATGGACGCTGGCTGTCCTGACCTTGATTGCCGAGAAAAAGTACAAGGTGAAAGTCATCGGAACCGTGACCATGCCCGTAGCGATTGTGGGCGTTGTGCTGATGCAGTTGCTGCGGACCGAAGTACACCCCCTCGTGCCCGCGTTGCAATCGACTTGGCTGCACGTCCACGTCACCCTTGCCATGCTCGCTTATGCGGCGTGTGCTCTCAGCTTCGCGCTAGCCATGATGTTCCTCATCCAGGACAAGATGAAGACCGAAACCTTCCTCGCCGCGACCAGCCTGTTCGGTATCGCCACCTACCTCGGCGTGCTGACTCGCTTCGAAAAATGGGGCGGGCTGAACGTGGTGGCCTGGAATCCAGAACAAAAGTCAGAAGTGTTTCTAGCCAAAGGCGTGCGCCTCTTCGTTGTGATCCCCGATCTTGGCTGGCTGATGCTGCTGGTGCTCGCGGCGGTCGCTGCGCCATTCGTTCTCTATCTGGCGTGGCGTAAGACAGGTAGTGAAAACTTCATCGACATCGCGAACCGCGCCGTCTTCGTCAGCATCCTGCTGCAGGTGATGGCGCTAGTGTTCTTCCTGCTGCGCGCCCGCGATGGCCGCTACGGTTCACTCGATGCCGACGGCTTGTTCTCTACTAGCCTGGCCGCCAGTCCTTTCATTCTCTCAGGCCTGGTAGGCGGGATCTTTGTTTCACTGCTCTACCTCTTGCTATTGTGGCGGCGTCAAGACCTGGAGCGAATGCTGCCCAGCGCCGAAGAACTCGACCGTATCACCTACAAGACTATCGCCATCGCATTTCCATTACTCACCCTGATGATCGCGGCGGGCGCTTACTGGGCCAATCGCACCTGGGGCTCTTATTGGAGCTGGGATCCGAAAGAAACCTGGGCAGCGATTACCTGGCTGGTGTACGCCGGCTATCTGCACATGCGTGTCACCCGAGGATGGCGCGGCCGGCGCGCCGCTTACTTCGCCATCCTGGGCTTTGCTGTAGTGATGTTCACTTTCTTTGGCGTGACTTACTTGCTGCCCGGACTGCACGCGTATGCTTAGCCGCCCTCAGTCCGCGTCGAAGACAATTGGGCCACTGGCAGTGACCTCCAAAACGACTGCTGCAACCCGTCTTCTTTCGGATGGACCGGGTGGCAGCAGTCCCACAATGTCTGCAGACCGCGCGCAAGTGGAGGAGTTCGGATTGAGTTCTGTGCGGGTAAATTGGCAGCTCAAGGCAATCCTGCCGGTAGGACTCGTACTCCTGGCGGGGCTGCTGCTCTTCATTCTGGCGACTGTATCTTTGCGCGACCCGGAACGCCACGCCGTGCTGATCGTCGCGGGAGCGGGAGCGGTCGCCATTTGTGCAGTGCTAATCGTCGTGCTTGCCTATTTGATTCAACGACCCATGGTTGAATTGCAGGAGAAAATGGACCAGGTGAGTGCAGGTAATCTAAACGTCGAGGTCAGCTTTTCCCAGCGCAACGACGAAATCGGAGACCTCGGCCGCAACTTCAACCACATGATGCAGCAACTGCGGGAGACCCGCCAGGAAATTGAGCGCTTGCATCGCACCCAGATGTCTCGTGCCGAGCACCTGGCGACCCTCGGCGAGCTGGCCACAGGTTTAGCCCACGAGATTCGCAACCCGCTTGCCGGAATCGCAGGCGTCATCGAAATCATCGGCCGCGACCTGCCTGCGACCAGTCCTGCTCGGGCAGTGGTGAAAGATGTTCGCCTGGAGATCGGCCGCATCAGTCGCACTCTGACCGATCTTCTGGAGACGGCGCGGCCTCGCCGCCCGCAGGTTCGCCGCAGCAACCTCAATACCACGGTAGAACACGCCGTAATGCTGGCTCGCCAGCAGGTGCTCTCCAGACCCATCAAGATCGAACTGCAGAAAGCGCCCGACCTGCCTGAAGTCGGCCACGACAGCGATCAGATTCACCAGGTGCTTCTGAATCTCCTCCTGAACGCGGTTCAAGCTATCGAGGGTCCGGGAACCGTGCTGGTCGAGATTGGTTCGCGAGATGATTATGCCAGTGTGGTGGTCAGCGACACCGGCCGCGGTATCTCACCACAGAACCTGCCCAACATTTTCCGGCCTTTCTACACCACCAAAGGCGATGGCACCGGTCTTGGCCTCTCGCTTGCCCACCGCATCGTGGAAGATCACCAGGGCCGCATCGAAGTGAGTAGCGTGGTGGGCCAGGGAAGTACGTTTACGGTTCTGTTGCCATTCCACATGCCGGTCGCGCATGTCGCTGGTTAGAATTCCTGTCGAGCAGCAACTCCATTGACGATCAAATCCTATAGTGACGTTTTGCGACCTGTGCTAGGCTCCTTCATGAGATCACCGACTTGAGTTTGGTGGCCAGGGACATTCACTGGGAGGAAGGCCCATGAAGCCAGCTAAAACGGTCGCTTCGACAGCGCCGGCTGACGCCGAAAAGCAGGTCAACACCTTCATCGACAAATTCGAGCCGAAGCACCAGACCTTGATTCGGGCGGTGCGCAAGGCACTGCGGAAGCGGCTGCCAAAGGCGAATGAACTGGCATACGACAACTACAATTTCTTCGTGATCGGCTATGGTCCAACCGAGCGCCCCACCGATTGCATTCTCTCGATCGCCGCCGCAGCCAATGGAGTAGGTCTGTGCTTCATCCGCGGCGCTAGCCTTCCTGACCCACACCAGATACTGCAGGGCTCGGGCAAGCAAACTCGTTTCATTCGTCTCGAATCGGCGGAAGTGCTGGCCCGTCCCGAAGTAGACGCGCTGATTGCCGCCGCCCTCGCCAAATCCAAGGCGTCACCGCCGCCAAAAGCCAAAAGAAAACTAATTATCCGCTCCGTTTCGGCGAAGCAAAGGCCTCGGCGTAAGCTAGCGAAGTAACTCGCTTTCGCCGAATCGTCAGCGGGAGTGCCCGACCTTCAGCCATTTGCCCGGCGTTGCGCAATTGCTTTGGGCCAGCCCCGACCGTTGTCGGAAAAGGAAGCAAACCCTGCCGCCACCTAAGCCTTAGCTAAGCTAGCTGCCATCTTATCCAGGCACTGGTTCAAGCCGGTTTCCGCTAGTTCCAGCATCTGGCCCACCGTCCAGTCGTATTCCGTCACGGTCATCTCGGTTTTGTTGTCGCCCACCGCCTTGAAGGTCACAAGATTGCGCTGATCCCGCGGAAAGTCTGGGGGCATGCCCAACTTGCCAGGGTCAGTCTTGTTGCCATCTTTGTCCGCCAAATTATGGATGTATTCGATACTCTCCATCGGAACGATCTTCTTGTACGCCCAGGTGCTGTACATATCCTGCCCGCCGAATTTCTTGGGTGCGCGCATGCAGACAAGGGATGTCCCACCCTCACGAAAATCTATCTCGGCGCTCGGCGAGGTAAAGTGGTCCGGCCCCCACCATTGCATCACCTGCTCCGGATCGGTCCAGGCTTTCCATACCCGTTCGATGGGTGCGTGAAAGACGCGCGTAACAACCAGATCGCGCTTCTTCCCATCCGTGTTCTCCACAATCTCGGCAAGCCGGTCGTAGCTCGCAGCCACTCCCTTCTCCATGGGGGACTTCAGGGCGATGTCGCGGACCTCCCGCGACTCGTAGCGCACCGTGAGCGTGAGCGTGGTTTTGCCCCCTTGCTCCACGAGGACGTTCGTTACCAGCGCCTCGCCGGGGTACCAGGACTGATCGAACCTCTCGGTGGCGACGATCCGCTCCGGCACTACGATTTCTCGCAACACTCCGCCTATTCCCATTTCATTTCCGTTGGCGTGACGCCACACGTAGCGGTACCGGTCGCCCACCTTCAGCGCGACCTCGCAGGCGACCATCGACCATCCCGGTGGTCCCAACAACCACCGCTTGAGCAGTTCCGGCCTGGTGAAGGCTTCGAAGACCAGGCGGCGCGGCGCGTTGAAAACCCGCGTCATAGCGATCTCACGGTCCGTGGGTGTAGTGACGTTCAATGTTCCGCTGCTCTTCATTGCTGATCTCCTGTACGTTTCCTGGGAGCTGGGCTGGCGACGGTTCTCGGCCGTCTTCCCCTTGCTCTGCTGTTAATCGAACGAGACGCGGCAAGATCGACACCGCGCTTCCCCCGCTCACTTTTTTTCTCCTGGGTCTTCAATTCATCCAGCAGGGCGTCCAAGCTCTGGAACCTGCCCTCCCAGAACCGGCGATAGCCCTCCAGCCACCCGCTGGCCTCGGCAAGCGGTTTGGCCTCGAGCCGACGCGGCCGCCGCTGCGCGTCAACGCCGCGCGAAATCAACCCGGCGCGCTCCAGCACCTTCAGGTGCTTGGAGATCGCGGGCTGGCTCATCGCAAACGGCTCGGCTAACTCGGTAACCGACGCCGCGCCAGACGCGAGCCGCGCCAGAATCGCTCGCCGCGTAGGATCGGCAAGAGCCGCGAACGTCGCATCAAGACGCTCGGGAGTCTCCTGTTCATAACCGATCGGTTCCATAACTATTAAGTTATATTAAACGACAGCGAAGTGGCTGTCAAGCCCCGCCATCCGCCTTTACTGGCAGCCAATCGCCCCCAAGCCGCCCGCTTCCATTTCGTAGTAAATTAAACACCGGTGCCTGCAGAGAAAATCATGATCGTCGACGACGAGCGCCTGGTGCGCTGGTCGCTGCGCCAGAAGTGCGAGGAGTGGGGCTACCACGTCATCGAGGCCGATGCCGGCGAGCCCGCGCTCAAACTGGCGCAGCACGAATCGCCCGATCTCGTCCTCCTCGACGTCCGCATGCCTGACCTCTCCGGTATCGAGGTGCTGGATCAACTCAAGAAGCGAGGCGATGCCCGCGCCGTCATCATGATCACCGCCGATCCGCAACTGGACGATGTCAAAGCCGCACTCAAGCTCGGGGCCTTCGATTTCGTAGGCAAGCCCATCGATTTCGATGAGCTCCACATTACCATCAAGAACGCGCTCGAGGCCACGAGCTTGCGCACCGAAGTCCAGACCTTGCGAAGTGAGGTACGCGGCGGAGTCGGTTATGACAGCGTAGTGAGCGTCTCGTCGAAGATGATCGAATTGATGAACTTCGTCCGCAAGGTTGCCGCCAGCGAGGCCATCACGATTCTGATTCAAGGGGAAAGCGGCACCGGCAAGGACCTCATCGCCAAAGCCATCCACTACGAAAGTTCCCGCCAGGAGAAACCCTTTATCGCCATCAACTGCTCGGCCATCCCCGAGACCCTGATGGAAGCCGAACTCTTCGGTCACGAAAAAGGCGCCTTCACCGATGCCAAGCAGATGAAGAAAGGCCTCTTCGAGGCCGCCGACGGCGGCACGCTCTTTCTCGACGAAATCGGCGAGCTCTCTCCCCTGCTGCAAGCCAAGCTGCTGCGCGTGCTCGAAGACCAGGTCATCCGCCGCGTCGGAGGCATCCGCGATATGCAGGTCGATGTGCGCGTGATCGCCGCCTCCAACCGCGATCTCGAAAAGGCGGTGCGCGATGGTCAGTTCCGTCAGGATCTCTATTATCGGCTCGCCATTATTGCCATCTTTATCCCGCCGCTGCGCGACCGCAAAGAAGACATCCTGCCTTTGGTAAACTTCTTCATCGACCGCTACAACCGCCGATTCAAGAAGTCGATTCGTGGGGTTACCGATGACACTCGCCGTCTCATTCTAAGTCACAACTGGCCGGGCAATGTTCGCGAGCTGAAGAACACCATCGAGCGCGGCATGATTCTCGAAGACGAGCCCTTCCTGCGCCCGGTGTACCTGCCGTTTTCCGTCGGCGAATCGGGCGGCCGCACTGTCTTTGAGCGAACCTCACCCTCCGACGGCGGACAGACCTTGCCTAACGGCCGCACTCTTCCCCGGCTCTATATCCCGGAAGGCGGAACCTCGCTGGAGGAAGTGGAACACGCCATGGTGGAACTGGCCATGCGCCAAGCCCACGGCAACCAAACCCACGCCGCCAAGCTGCTCGACATCAGCCGCGATGCCCTGCGCTACAAGCTAAAGAAATTTGGCTTGATCCGCGGCGACGACGAAGCCTCCCAAACCACCGTTGCCGAGGAGCAGTAGGACGTGTAGGGCGGACACTCCTGTCCGCCGCCTTTGACTTGCTCTCGAGGCCGGGACCGGCAGTCCACAACCAAGTCAAAGCTCTCCGACCACTTGCCCCGGGTACCCCAGACCCGCGGTTTTCGCGACCAGGGACGCCACCATTTTTCCCTTGACTCGACCGCTCGTACCCGGCTAACATAAAGACAACATCATTAGCTGTTTGATAACAGAAATGGCTGTCTCGGGTCTTTGACAATCTCAAGATTCCAGCTCAGGAACCCCCTGCCATACACCTGCGCAAAAATATCCCCGGGCTAACTCCTTCAGAAGGGATATTTTGGAGGGTATCTCCAGCTTGCTGTCTGTTTTCATAGACTTAGAAAGCAGAAGAACTCCGAGATATCCCCTCTGTAAGTCCTTTAGAAGAGATATTTTACGAGGGTATCTCCAAAACAGTCCCTTTGTTTTCACAGATCTGGCAAGAAAACGCGTTTCTTGGGTATATACCTTATACTTTATAGTAAACTTAGTGCGACATAAGTTTACTCACAGGTTAATACCCACGGAGTCGGCAAGAGCCTAAGAAGCCGAAACCCAATTGCGGCGCTCGATAAAGGTCGGGGGTTCGTACGTGTGTCCGGCCGCCAGTCGACTTTCCTCGCGGCGTGTGGACCACAACAAGATTGGGCCCAGCGATGCGGCGGTGAGGCGGGCGATGACCGGGAACTCTTTCTCCACTTCGCGGCGCAGTTTGTGGATCTGCTCACTCACGCTGCGATTGACTTGCTTGAATTCTCGTTCCATCACCCAAAGCGCCGCATTGTAAGCGTGGGTGAGCTTCTTCGCTTCTCGCGCAAAGCGTTCGCGGACGCGTGGATCGGGGTAGTCCTTGTAGCGTTGCCAGCCCTGGAGCACGGTGCGGCACATGCGATACAGACTGGGTCCGTTGCGCTCAAAATCGCGCCAGAACGCCCAATCTAAAAAGCGCTTTGAATCCTCGCGCGAGATGGTGCTGTGCCGGAAGTTAAATTTGTATTGCCCATGCACATCGGCGAAATCCACGTCCGTCAGCATACGCCCCTGGTCGGACATTTCCTGGTGAAGCGGCGTGCCCGGAACCGGCGTGTAGAGCATGAACTGGTGGAAGTCGGTCTGGTAATCAATCGCCGATTCAATTTCCCCTACGATGTTGTCCGGCGTATGGTGTTCGAGCCCGATAATGGTCGAGCCCTGCACTCGAATGCCGTGTTCGCGAAGTTCGCGCGTGAGTTGCCCGATGTCCGTACCCTGCAGCTTGTTATAGCTGGATTGGGGCGATTCCAAACCCATCCATACCCAGGAAATGCCGAGTTCGACCAGTTCCAGCATGGTGTACTTGCGAAGCGCGTTGGCGGAAGCAAAGACGGCCAGCTCCCAGCTCTTGCCGGCTTCCTTCATGCGCTCCAGCAAGCGCATGGCCCGTGTACGGTGAAGCAGAAAGTTCTCGTCCATCATGAAGAAGGAATTTACTTTGAGCTCAGCCTCGATGCCGCACATCACGTCGAACAGTTCATCGCCAGTCTCGTAAAAATTGACAAACTTTCCTTTGCCGCCAAAAAAAGCGGAGGTGGTACAGAAGTTGCACCCCATGGGGCATCCCACCGACGGGATGATGGTGGCTGCTGTGCCGCCCTTGCGCTGCGGCAGGCGCACGCCCAGGATGCGTGTCTGTAAACCCGAAACAATGGCAGGATGACGGATGGGTGCGTCCTCGGCTTCGCCCAGGTACCGGCGCATCCAGGAGATCCCTTCGCCACGCACGATGTGGTCGGCGTCGATCATCGCTTCCACGCCGGGAATAGCAGCTACGTGTCCGCCCACCACGATCACCGAATCCGGCGATAGTTCGCGCACTATCCGGCACATCTCCCGGACCTTCAGAACATTCACGATGATCGAAGAAATCCCAATGACGTCGTAGTGGTTCTTAGTCAATTCACGAGCAAAGGCTTCCCGCGTGGGAAAATCCAGCACGCTGCAGGGCGCCGAAATGTTTTCCTGGATCATCATGATGCCCCAGGAGCGATGGAACATGCGCAGCGAGAAACTGCCTTGGGCGCGCGTCACCTGGTTGTGATAGAGCTCCATGGGATTGATGGAGCGGCTGCCAAATTCGTCGTCCTGCGCATAAGGCCCGAAGACCGAACTCAAAAGAATGCGAGCGCTACTGCCCTTGGGATGAGTTTGCATGGGATTGATGTTTCGAGCGTAGCGCTGGGGCGGAGTTCTTCGCGGTGATCTCTGATACACATTACAAAACTATTACACGCGACCCCAAACTAAAGTCTCACGAACGTGTGTGAAGGGCTGGCTACAATCTGGAATAGGTCCGAGTTGACCTCGCGAACCTTGCTGTCGGATCAGGCCGCGCGTGCTCCGGCATTCCCACATGGGGACGCAGTTTACTTTCTAGTAACGCTCTAACGCCGCTCCGCGGCTGAAACCGGCTGCCGAGCATAACTTCCCTCTTAACTGGGTCGGATTGTCAAAGATCGCGCATTATCCACTAGATAATGCTGGGTGCTGATCTGTGATTTGCGGCCGGTCCTGCTACACTCTTTTCATCTTCATCCTTCGCGATTGCCGGGAGCTTCTCCTGAATGTCACAGCCCTATACTCCAAGTGCGCGGACGCGCCTCGTCCGCGAAGCTGATCGTGCGGTGTACGATCGCGCCGCGGCGTACAAAATCCTGGACGAAGGTTTCATCTGCCATGTTGGATTCGTGGTGGATGGGCAACCCTTTGTGATTCCAACCGGCTATGGTCGAGTAGGCGACAGCCTGTACATTCACGGCTCGGCGGCGAGCCGCATGCTGCGGCGCGTCGATGAGGGCATCGCGGTGTGCGTTACGGTTACGCTGCTGGATGGGCTGGTGCTGGCGCGTTCGATTTTCAATCACTCGATGAACTACCGCTCGGTGGTGATTTTGGGAACGGCTGTTGCCGTGAACGACGCGAAGGAAAAGCTCGAGGCTTTGCGTCTTTTATCTGAGCACATCCTGCCGGGCCGCTGGGTGGAATCGCGCCAGCCCAATGAGCGGGAACTTAAAGCGACTTTGGTGATGCGGTTGCCGATTGAGGAGTTCTCGGCGAAGGTGCGGCAGGGCCCTCCTGTGGATGATGAAGCAGACTACGCGTTTCCCACCTGGGCGGGCGTGATTCCGCTGGAAACGGTGGCCGGAGAACCGGTAAATGATCCGAAGCTCGACCCGGGGCGCGCTGTGCCGGCGTACGCGCGAGATTATTCGCGGAAGAGGTGAATCGAGCTGCGCTTTTGGTTTGAGTCCTCGGTTTGAATAAGTCACCGACTGGAGTCCTGTACATGCAGATAGCGTCGTCACCCTACTGCTTGGCTCGATACGAATTGGAGTGATGGTTCGGGGCATCGGGGCTAGAGCCGATGTCTTCCAAAAAGACGCTTTCGGCATGGCTGAAGCTGGGGTCCTCCAACAACATCGCGCTGACTGCCCGGACGAGGCGTCCGGGGCTACGTGACAGGGCGGGAAACTCTTGACCCTTCGTCATGGAATCAATAACAACTTGCCTGTCGTCTTGCGGCCTTCCAGGTCTCGGTGTGCTTGGGCGGCGTCGGCCAGCGAATAGGTGTGCTCGATGCGCAGATTGAGCTTGCCTTGCGCGATCATCTTGAATACGGCGCTGGAGCGGGTTCGCAGCTCCTCCGTCGTGACGGTGTAGTGTCCGAGGGTTGGACGGGTCACGTAGAGCGAACCCTTCTGTGAAAGTTGGACCAGATCGAACAGCGGGACGGCGCCGCTTGATCCGCCGAACAATACCATCATTCCGCGCGGCCGCAGCACGTTTAAACCTTTCTCGAAGGTCGTCTTGCCCACCCCGTCGTAGACCACGTCTACGCCGTTGCCGTTGGTCAGACGCTGGGTTTCAGTTTCAAAGTCTGCATGGGTGTAGAGGATCACTTCGTCGGCACCCGCTTGCCGCGCCAGTTTAGCCTTTTCGTCGGTCGAGACTGTGGCAATCACGCGGGCGCCAATGTCGCGGGCCATCTGCACCAGCAGGAGTCCAACGCCGCCCGCCGCCGCATGCACCAGAGCGGTTTGGCCGCGCTTGAGGGGAAAGGTGTCATGACTTAAGTAGTGCGCGGTCATGCCTTGCAGCATGGCGGAGGCTGCTTGTTGATCGCTCACGCCTTGCGGAACTGGCACCAGTCGCTCGCCGGGGACGGCCGCGTACTCGGCGTAGGAGCCCAGGATGCCAGTCCAGGCTACGCGGTCTCCCGGCTTCACCGATTTCACCTCCGGGCCGCCGGAAGTGACTACGCCCGCAGCCTCCTGTCCAAGCACAAACGGCAGCGTGACTTTGTATCGGCCCTCGCGCTGGTAAACATCAATAAAGTTCACACCTGAAGCTGCAATCTTCACCACGGCTTCGTTGGGTTTGGGTTGCGGGACTGGCAAGTCCACCAGTTGCAGAACTTCCGGTCCACCGGTTTGCTTTACTTGGATAGCTTTCATGTTTGACTTCGATGGCTATGGCGCTGCGCGGGATTCAGAATGGAAAAGGCAACGTGCTCCGTTCTGCTCGGGCTGGACCGGTCACTGTGCCAGGTCTCTGACCCGGCGGCGGTTTGCAACGCCGCCCCACGAGATCATTCTTTCAAACCTTCGGTATTCCGGCCTAGTGAGAAAAACTGCGGCCTTCGGGCCTGACCGGGTCGAAGGCCCGGTCCCACACAACAGACCATTCCCTCACAATGGTTGCGGCGGCCGGGGTCGCTGAAGTAATATTCCGGCCTGTTCCCAAAGTAACCTGGAGCAGCCGAGTTGCGGATTGACCCATCAAAATAGGGGTAGTAGCATTGATTGGGCTCACACGAAGCCCGAGGTTGAGCGCGGTAAGTTGTAGAAAAACATGAGGATTCGGAAACCCTATCTTCTGAGCGCGACAGTGGTTGCCTTGGTTTTGGGCAGCATCGCGTGTCAGACGGCACAGCGACCGGCGGCGCTCTTGCCTTCGGGAAAGTCCAGTGCGCCCACTTTGAGCGCAACTCCCGCGCCAGCGCCTCAGTCCGACGCCGATGCCAAGACCGTCGCCGCTGCACAAAGCCAGAATGAGGTTCAACCTGATTCCGTCGCCGAGTTGATTGCGCAGGTCGAGAAGGAATACCAGATCGGGCAGGACAATTACAGAGCCGGTCACCTGGAAGCTGCCAAGGAAAATTTCGATCGTGCCTTCAACTTGTTGCTGGGAAGTTCATTGGACGTGCGCTCCGACGAGCGCCTGCAGCAGGAATTTGACCGCGTCCTGGATGGCATAAACGGCCTGGAGTTGCAAGCCTTGCAAGAGGGTGATGGTTTTGCCCAACAGAAATCAGAGCCCGCGCCGATCGACGAAGCGAATGAGGTTACGTTCCCGGTGGACCAGAACCTCAAAGCCAAGGCCGAGGCCGAAGTCAAGGCTACGCATTCCGACCTGCCGCTGATGATGACGGACCCGGTTGTCGGCTACATCAGCTACTTCTCCACTCGCGGACGTGGAACTCTGGAGCGCGCGTTGGCCCGCAGCGGGCGTTATCAAGAGATGATTCAGAGGGTCCTGAAAGAAGAAGGCGTTCCCCAAGACCTGATCTACCTGGCCCAGGCTGAGTCTGGATTCCATCCGCTGGCGCTCTCCCGCGCCGGAGCTCGTGGGATGTGGCAATTCATGGCCAGCCGCGCCAAGGGATATGGGTTAGAACGCGATTGGTGGGTGGATGAGCGCCAGGACCCTGAGAAGTCGACGCGCGCTGCAGCCCACCACTTGAAAGATCTCTACAACGAGTTTGGCGACTGGTATTTAGCTATGGCCGCCTACAACTCCGGCCCCGGCACGGTCCAGAATGCGGTGAAGCGAACGGGCTATGCGGACTACTGGCAGCTCTACCAGCGAAACGTATTGCCAAAGGAAACGCGGAACTATGTGCCCATCATCCTCGCGGTAACCATTATGGCCAAGAACCCGGAGCAGTACGGGCTGGACAGGGTGGTTACGGAGAAGCCGGTACCTTATGATGCGGTAAATATTGATTACCCCGTGGATCTCCGCCTGGTGGCGGAGTGCGTGGACGCTTCTGCCAGCACCCTGCAGGATCTGAACCCAAGCCTGCTGCGGCTGACCACTCCCAAGGATCGGGAGTTTGAACTGCATCTGCCGGCCGGCACGAAGGATCGGTATCTCAGCGCGATTACCGCCATTCCGCCGGATATGCGGGTGTGGTGGCGCTATCACAAGGTCGCCCCAGGGGACACGTTGTCCTCGGTTGCCCGCTCTTTTCACACTAGCCGTCAGGCTATCGTTCAGTCCAATAACCTCGACGGGGATGAGAGCCTCCGAGTCGAAAGCGAACTCATCATCCCGGTGGCTCCCGGCAAGCACCCTGCAGACGAAGTGGCGAGCTATTCGCGCCGGGCCACCACCTACAAGGTGCGTAAGGGGGATACGGTTCAAACCGTGGCCGACAATTTCGGCGTGCCGCCCTCCATGGTTCGTCGCTGGAACCATCTGAAGGGCGACAGCGTTCGGGGACGACGCGTCTTGTATGTGCATCTGCCGGTAGCGCCGGATGCTAGCGAAAGGCGACAAGCAGTTGCCTCTAAGTCTAAATCAAAGAATAAGTTACAGGCTAAGGCTTCGAAGAGCGTGGTGCATCACAAAGTGCAGCGTGGAGAGACGCTCTACTCGATCGCCAAATCCCACAACACTACGGTGGACGCCTTGAAGGAAAACAACGGGAATCTGGCCAATCTGAGGCCAGGGATGGTTTTGGTTATCGGCAGTCCTACCAGATAGCACGCACTCCAACCCCCAGATCTACTTCAATCTGAAACCAAAGCGACAAGTCGTGGAGCTTTTTTTTTCCTGTGGGCGACACGAAACTGGAAACAGGAATTCAACTTCGGTGTAATATGCATTGGGCAGCAATCAGTTTTCGTCACTGCCACGCGAAAACCTGCTGTGCTATAATCGCGGCCCGTTCAGTCTGGCAGTAACTTTTTCAGTAGTCTTTTTAATTCTTAGCGCATGCAGTGCGAGTAGAGCATCCGGCACAGAGCGCAGCCGGAAAAATTCACAGGAGGAGAAATGAACGTTCACGAAACCCTCTATCTACGAGACGACGAAACAGATGAGTTCAGCGACAGCGGCGCCTACGGCGAATCGCTGGAAGAAGATTACGAAGAAGAAGAGGAAGAAGAGGAAGCAGAGCTGCCCGGAGTGACCGATTCCGGAGTGGGAGGGGAGACGCCAATGCCGGCGGCGCCGGTGCCGGCCGGTGGCGGTGGTGGCGGCGGCTCCAAACCAGCTGCGAAAAAGGCTGCTCCGAAAAAGAAGGCGGCAAAGAAAGCGGCTAAGAAGGCGGCTAAGAAGAAACCCGCGCCCAAGGCGGCGAAGAAGAAGCCTGCCAAGAAGAAACCGGCGAAGAAGGCGGGCAAGAAGTCCGCACGCAAGCGTCGCTGATGTTGACGTAAAGAACTGAGATTTGGAAATCCATCCGCAGCTTGCTGTCGCGGTTCGGACCGCTGACAAACCATCCTCCTGTCATTCCGAGGAGCGAAGGCGATGAGGAATCTGGGTTTTCCCCGGTGCACGAAGAACCCAGATCCCTCGCTTCGCTCGGGATGCCTCCGTTAGAAACTGTGCAGCAGCTCGTTGCGGCGGCTTTTTGTCTGAGCAGGCAATCGGATTCTGAAGATCGGACTCACTGCTTTCGCGGAGTGAATTCCTGGTTGTGCATCACCGAGATCCGCCAGCGATCGCCGTGACGGGTTGCCACCCAGTTCAGCAGGCCTTTGCGAATGGGGATCGGCGTACCATCGGCTTCGAGGGCTCCGGTCATTTCCCAGCGAATGTCGGCGGATGCGATATCGGAGGAGAGGAATCGACTCTTGACGTCGGTCGCCGTCTGGTGAGTGTTCTTGAATCTGGTCGCGAACATCGGAGCATGAAAGTCCTCCACCGCCTTTCGTCCGTGGGCCGAGTCACCGCGCACGTTGGTGAAATCGGCATCCTCGGTGAAAGTTTCCGCAAAGGCGTGGGCGTCGTGCTGGTTCCAGGCGTCCACGAAATTGGCGACCAATTTGCGGATCGGCTGCTCGTCGTTGCCTGAGGGAGCTTGAGCTAGAGCCGTAGCGATTAACAGCGACACAATTACAAACGCTTTCGCAAGCATGTTGGACATTCCGTTTCGCGCGCCCTTGCGCCTCTCGTCTTCGGACTTTATGCAGACGCTACTTCTTGGGCTGCACTGCCTCCAAACATCTTCCGTAAAGTTCGAGCAGATGATTGGCATAGTCTTCCGGCTTTGAGGCGGCGCCAGAGCCCTGAAAGCCGACGCCCGACGAACTGGTGCGGCCGTATCCGGTAGTCATCGCGACAAACTTCATCAGATCGAGTGCAATATCCTCATTACGGCGTGAAACCGATGTGATGGCGGGTGCTTCGTCCATGAATTCCTCCGAGGGAACGCGAATGCTGGGTATTTCGTCGTCCATACTTCACGAAATGAATGCGGCAGAAAGCGATGATAGCAGAAGGGTGAGGATCTTAGGTCTCTGGTTGCGGCGCGCCCCGATGCCTGCGGTTGCAGTGTTGGGGGTTGCCGTGCGCATTGTCCGGCGCCTCCTTGGAGAGGAAATTGATTAGCATAGCTAACTAAGGAGGAAATGCAAGCAAAAAAGGTGAGCTCTCCCGAGAGATGCGGCGGATCGTGAACCGGGGCATTGAAAAAGGCAGTGCGTCTCTCGAGAAAAGTACTCGAGCAGTGGACAGCAAAGGAATTGTCGACTTCCATTGCTGACCGTCGGTTGATGGCTTGGAGGTCGAACGAGTGCCGAATCGCCGAGATCAGGTCACTCGCATCCTCACTTCAATCGACAATCGAACATCGGCAATCGACAATTCCCTTAGGTTTCAATTCCCACGTAGCAAACCCGGCCGACCAAGTAACTGCTTGGGCTCTTGTCTGCTTCGATGGCCATCACTTCGACTGGGTAAGCTTGGTTATGTGGACGCAAAACCAGGTTGTTCCCGGCTAGCTCCACATACTTGACCGTGCATGCGCCGTCTTTATTCACCGCGTACATGTTCGTCTCGCCTTTGCGATAAGGCTTGAGCGAGTTGTAATGGCGGTCGATCAGGACAGTGGCTCCGGGCAAGAGGCGGGGATACATGCTCATGCCATCGCGACCATCGACCTGAATTACAACGAAGCGCTCCCAGTCGTCACGGCGGCCCTCTGTCTCAGCCCGAAGGCCGTGCAGGAAACTCTTCTTAAACTTGAGAATCTCCTTGACATTCATGCTCATGACCAGAGGTTCGGTGGCGGCAATGGCGCCGTCGACCAGCAGGACATTTTGGAACTCGTCCTCGCTCGGCGGCAGGATGCTGGCACGTTTGTTGACTTCGTTCGGATCCAACAGGTCGAGCACGGAAAGGTGTTGCACTCTTAAGACCTTGTCCATGCCCTCCAGGCTCAGGCCTCGCTTGCGGTTGAGGAAATTGGAGATATGGGCTTGCTTGAACCCGGTCTGTTCCGCCAGGCGCAAACCGGTCAATCCCTCTTCTTCGATGCGGTGCCACAGGGTTTTGCGAAGGTTTTCCTGCAATACTTTGAATTTCATGACGCAGAGTATACCACACTTATAGCGGATCGCTATTGACAATATTAATTCAACATCTATGAGGAAACGGCGGCGAAAATCGAGTTTTCCACAGCCAAAATGCCGCTCTTCTAATAGCACCCTGCTATTGTGATTGTTATCAGCAACATCTGCCAGAAAAAAAGTTCTTGACTTATAGGGAACCGGAAGTTATATGATAACTAGTCTGTTATAACTACTCTGCTAACTGGGAATAACTCGATGAACTGCAACATACAACCCGAAAATGACGGAGGCGGCTTTGTGGAGTTCCGCCGCAAGGTCCGCTCCGCTGAAGTACTCTCTGCCGCAATGGAACAACTGCTGCGCATGCTGCAGTTTACCGGTAAAGTCAGTGTGGTCGTGCAGAACGGCCGCGTGTTGAAATCCGGATACGAGGAGGGCTACTTTCGTAAGCCGCCGCTGACCTGACGAGGTCGCGCCAGTGCGGCGCATGGTTAGTTGGACCGCAATACTTATAGCTAAATAAATTCAACAGGTTCTCCGTAAGAGAAACGGGCCCTGTGACCGAGCAATCGGCACAGGGCTTTTTTATTTGGGCTTCAGGGATTGGGCTCCCAAGTCTGAGCCTGAAGTTGACAACGAATACGTCGCCACGGAGGCAATTATGGAAATAGAAGGTTTGGAGATCGTCCGGATGGAACTGAAGTATTGCGAAAGATGCGGCGGGTTGTGGATGCGAACTCAGGGAACGGAGGACGTGTACTGCCCCATATGTGCTTTGGAAATGCTCGATCTTCCGGCTCGGCGCAGAAGAAGAAAGCCGCACTTACTGGTGAACGACCGAATCGAGATCAAGAGCCAATGTGAAGAGTGGTCAGTGGTTTGCGGCGAAGGGGGGAACGCATGAGCGGCACCGTGATCGCCGTGCTGAATGCTTCTGCTGACACGCCGGGGATGCCATCGTACGTTCCCTTCGAGCATGCTTTGGCGGATACCGACGAAAGCCTCGTCGCTGCAGAAGCTGATTTCAGGCCAACCGATTCGCCGGAGATAGACGCCGCTCCGCCTGATCTGGCCGGGGCTGAAGCGATTGTGGCACAGCCCGCAGAAGATTCAATGCCAGCGACGGATGAGGCGATCTCCGCAGACCCTCATGCTCCAAGCAGCAATCCTGATCTCTGGTTGTACCGGGACCGTACGGTTGCTCTGCTCCGTCGCTATATGCGGCTCTCGATTGAGGTGGGCCGGATGCCGTCGCTTCTGGGGCGGGAGTTTTTTCGGACGCGGGTCACCTCGTACCAGGCGTCCACCTTTGAAGATTCGGTGATTTTTGTGCACGACGTGGAGCGTAGCCTGGAAGAACTAAATGAGTTCGAGAAGAAGCTGATTGCAAAAATTGTGCTGCAGCAGTTCTCGAAGGAGGAAGCAGGGCGACTTTTGGGCTGCGGGTACCGGACGGTAGAGCGCCTTTTTCCTGAAACGCTGGATCGAGTCAGCGAGATTCTCTTGAGAAAGGGGATTTTGACCGGTCTGCCCGGGACAAAACGCGGAGTGCCGAAAAGTTGTCAAGGGGGTAAAACCGGTCCTTTTCTCGCAAGTGACTGAATACAATCCAAAAATAAATTTCAAAATTTGGCGGGTTTACCCTACTGAATCTGATACTCTTAATTTAGATCATAAAGATTTGCCAAGAGGGCGCGCCCAAAAGCGCGCCCTAACTTTTTGGGCGATCGGTTGAGGGGATCAATGAAGAGAGGTAAAACAAGCAAGGCACGCAAAAGCTCGAAGAAAGCACGGTCCGTGCCGAAGAAAACGCTGAAACAGGTTGATCTCCGGGCTGTCCAGGAGCAGATCACGAATCTGGTGGGGAATCGCGCGGTGGAGATGGTAGAGACCACCATGGACGAAGTCGACAAAGGCCACTACCTGGCGATGAAATACTTGTTTGAAATGATTGGACTGTGTCCAGCAACAACTCCCGAAGAAGCACACCAGGAAGATTCGTTGGCAAGAACGCTATTGCGACGGCTACGGCTTCCGGAGGAGACGGATCCCGGCGCCGAAGTTACGAAAGAGTGCCTCACGGACCCGGTTGAGGCAGAGAGTGATGCCGTAAAATGAAAGTTAGCGAGTGGTCAAAGGTCGCTGAAGGCTGGTCGTTGGCGGCTGGCCGTTGGTCGGCGGCTTTGGGAAAGCGGGGCGATTTGCGGGCCAGGGCCCCAGCGCTGCACCAAATCCTGCCACACGGGACTTTCATGATGGATATGACATGGGTGACCGGTCGAATTGCGGTGGGGGGCGGGATCTGGACAGCGGAGCACATGGAACAGGTGGCGCGCGCAGGCGTAACCCACATCCTCGACATGCAAATTGAATTCGACGACACGTCACTGGCTACACCGCACGGGATTACGGTGCTGTGGAATCCGATTGACGACGACTTCCAGCCGAAATCCCCGGACGTTTTCCAGCGCGGTGTGGATTTCGCGTTGGACGCTTTGGACGAGGAGGGAACTAAGCTTTTCGTCCATTGCGCCGCAGGCGTACACCGGGCACCCATGATGACACTGGCGATTTTGTGCTCGCTGAGCTGGAAGCTGGCGGACGCGCTGCAGTTGATCGAAGCCAGACGTCCGGTGGTGGACTTCGCGGATGTGTATGTGAATAGCGTAAAGAGGTTTTTGCAGGAGCAGGTAAGAGCCGCGAGGTAAGGGGCAGCTTCTAGCTTCTACTTTTGCAGTTCCCGGTTCTCAGTTCCCGGTTCTCAGTTATTCCACGACACTCAGGGCTTTTGGGCTTGGCATGCCAGGCGGGCGCTGCGGTGTGAACTTTGCAGAAATCTTGAAAATGTACTAAGCAACGGAGGAGTTATGTTCGACGCGCGCCGCCCTTCAGGGTGGCTTTTTCTTTTGCTGCCGGCGCTGGTGGCATTGGCGGTGTCAGCGCAAACGCTTCCCACCACGATGATCAACGATATCGTGTACCGCGCGGACGGAACCCCGGCCGGAGGGACGCTGCTAATTTCCTGGCCGGAGTTTACCACCGCAGCCGAAGGGGCGGTGGCCGCGGGAAACACCAGCGTCACGCTTGGGACAGGAGGTGCGTTGTCCGTTGGTTTGGTGTCAAATGCAAACGCAACCCCTGCAAATACGGTTTACACCGTCGTCTACCAATTAAATGACGGTACCGTAAAAACAGAGTACTGGGTGGTTCCTACAAGTTCTCCGACAACTATATCGGCAGTGCGAACGACGCTGGGGGCGGGCAACTCGGCGTCACAGATGGCGACCCAGCAGTACGTGAATACTGCGCTGGCAGGCAAAGCGAACGATGCGGCCGTGGTCCATCTCAACGGAGCCGAGACGATTGCTGGGGCGAAGCAGTTCACGGTGGCGCCCGGCCTGCCCACGCCGGTGAATCCGAGCGATGCCGCCAACAAACAGTACGTAGACACTTCGCTTCAGAACGTGGGCAGTGGATCGTACGTGAGCACGGCGGGAGGTACGATGACGGGGCCACTGACGCTAAGCGGAGACCCGTCGGCACCCGGCCAGGCAGCCACCAAACGCTACGCGGACTTGGGATTGGCAGGGAAGGCGGACTTGGTCGCAGGGCTGGTCCCAGGCGGCGAGTTGGGAACTGGTACCGCGAACAACACGCTGTGCTTGCACGGCGACTCGAGTTGGGGAGGGTGCGGCAGCAGCAGTAACGCCGTATCGATCCAGAATGTTCCAGTGGACACGACGACACCCAGCGACAACCAAGTCATCACCTATGTGGCATCACTAGGGAAGTACGAGCCGAAACCGGGTGGCGGAGTCACGGCAGGAATGCAAGCCGTGAAATATGCGCCGGACTTTAGCTGGTCGCAATCGCCAGCTACCGACTTGAGCATAGCGGGAGCAAAAACGGTAAATCTGCCTGCATGTGTGGCAGGCGTAACCGGAACGGAGCCCTGGTACTACGTCTATATTTCGGGGACGGGCACGGCGGAAGCAGTGCTAGTCAACGGCGGGACTTGCGCCGGGAACGGCCAAGCCGGAACACTACAGTTCACGACTCTCAATGCTCATCCAGCCGGATACACGATTACGAGTGCATCGGGCGGCCTGCAAGAAGCCTTGATTGCGGCGCGGTTTATTGCGAGTAACCCGGCCGGGCCCTCGCAATCGGGAAAAGTGATTGTGCCGCCGGGAGAGTTGCAAGCGTACGCGCGAATTTCGGTGCGCGCTTCCAACGTAACGGTGGATTTTTCGGGATCCATCGTGAACTGTTACATGAACGATACCTGTATCTTTGCGGGCGACCCGTCAAACTCCACTGCCTTTCTTGACATCACCTTGTTGAATCCGCGTGGACGTCCCATGGTGGTCAGCGGGCAGAGTCCCTTCATCGAAGTGAACGCCCAGAAGACCAGACTGCTCAATGTGGCCACGAGGATTCCACCGACGGGAGGCACCTTCAGCAGCTACGTGCAAGTGGACAACGACCAGTCGTTTCTTCTCGATGGCCTAGATACGTCGCTGGCCACTGGATCGAGCGACTACGGGGTACTGTGCAACGCGAGCGTCTGCAATCCAGTGATTTATGCTCCGGGGCCGTTCAGTACTAATGCCGCGGTGGGGTGGCTGAAGAACCTGAATATATCGCTGCAGTGCGCTGGGAATGGGATTGACTGGCAGAGTGGCAACACGGTGAAGATTTCCGACAGCGTGATCCAGGGATTCGCACAATACGGAGTGCGAGCAGGAATAAAACGCGGAGGCTATGGGGGATTTGAGCTGAACAATGTTTACGAAGAGGTCGGGAGTTGCACGAACCCGGCGGGGGCGATCGGGGAGGCGGGAGTGATCGCCCAGGGGGCGACGGTTAAGGTAGAAGGAGTGATGCTTCCAGTCGGCTCAGTCCCGCAATTTGCCAACACGGGTAGTACGGACTATCGCTATTACATCGTTGCTAATAGCGCGACCTACGGGGCGTCGAACCCGCTTTACGCGGGCCGTGCCCTGACCAACGGATCGGGAAACATAACAGTTACGACGCCGGATATTGCCGGAGCCAGTACATTTGACTTGTTACGGGTGACCTACCTGGCTCCCTACAACCCCAGGGAGCAGGCACCCTATGGAACGGGTAGTTATGCAGTCGCGACGAATGTGACGCGCGCTTCGGCTTGCGCGAATGGGGTTTGCACTTTCACAGATACGCAGGCGGCGCTGCAGTCTTACACGGTCGCGACTCCCGCTTACTTCCCGCTTCTGGATTACTGGCCGGGAAACCTGATACTGGCGACCAACCGGGATTCGGGAAGTGTTCTGGATGCGGCCAAGGCGTGGGTGCAGAGTGCACCCAGCGACATAGTGGGAGTGCAAGGTACGGGGGCTCCGGCGGTGATCTCGACCGAGTGTCAGTCGGTGGATGGGTGGACGCCACTTTGGCTGAGTTGCTACACGTCCATGGCGCCCGGGACGTTTTTTGATCAGGGCGCGTTCCTGCTGGCGGTGAAGCCCAATTCAGACGGTGGGCTGCTCACCAACCTCAAAGGACGGCTAAATTTTCCAACTCTCGGGTCGGGGCCGGGGCACATCATCACGCTGTCCGATTCGAACTTCCAGAAGACGATTGCGACGGCCAACAACCGTCCTTCCAATGACGCGAATGATGCGTTCGTTGGATACGACCAGGGAGATGGCAACCCAGCGCATGTGGGGATCAGCCTGGGGGCGCCGGTCTCACTCTCGAACTACATTGGAAATGTTGGGGATGGGACGAACTGGTTGGAACGGTTGACATCGGGACTCAAAGAATTCAAAACGAACGTGCAACTGGACAACGCACTGACGGTTGCCGGGACGACGCAGGCGAGTTCATTCTTGTCAACCGGGGCTGGATCGTGGGCCTTGGAAGGAAGCTATGGAACGCTGAGTCCCGCGCTTTCGGGGAAGTCGGCGATTGGGTTCGGGGCGAGTGGAAAACTTCAGGTTTCGGAAAACGGCGGTTTGGTGGTGGAGGTGGCGAAGCTTGATGGTGGTGGGAATGTCTCCGAGAATGCGAATACTGCGACGCAACTGGCGCAGACTCCGACGCAGTGCAATGGCAGTTTCGCCACTGGCGTTCAGGCGAACGGGAATGCCAATTGCAGCATCGCTGATGTTGTCCAGCTTGCCGAGACAACCCCGCCAACCGGGATTCCAAATTATGGAATCTTCTGGTTCGACTCGGCCTGTCACTGCCCGAAGGTGATCAGCAATAATGGCCAACCTGTGCAATTAGGGCTGCTCAACGTATTCAACATGGACGCGAATACTCTGGAAGAGTACAACGGTGCTAGTCCGCAAACGCTCAACGTGTACGGGACGCGGACGGACGCTTCGGACTATGAGCGGATGCGGCTTGGCTATGACGCCACGGATGATTACTTCTTCGTAGGCTCCGACGCGGCGGGGACGGGTGCCCAACGGGGGCTGGGCTTTTGGATGCAGGGTTTGCTGCGCTGGGTGGTTGATCCCTCCTTCAACTTCAAGCCCTGGTCGGACAACGCGAAGGATGTCGGCGCGCCCACGCTGCGTTTGAAGCATCTGTACACCGGCACTTATGTGGATACGACTGGCGGGGCTGTGGCAACAGATCTACCCAACGAAGCGACAACCGGCACCACGCTCAACAAACTGGCAAAAGTGGCTGGTTCGCCGGCGACAGCGATCATTGCTTCGACCTCGGACACGGGTGGGGTGATAGGGGTGGTGGTGGATGGCGCCGGAATTACGGGCAGCGCCCAAATCGCGCGCGGAGGACAAGCATCCTGCGTTTTCGATGGAGCAACGACCGCAGGGGACTACGTCCAAATCAGCAGCGCCACCGCCGGGGATTGCCACGATGCGGGGGCGAGTTATCCCGGCCTCGGACAGGTGCTTGGGCGGGTGCTGTCCACGAATGCCAGCGCGGGAACTTACGCCATGCTCGTCGCCGGGTCGGAGATACAAGCTCCGGCTGCGGGTAATGTGTCCACGGTCTTCGGGCGAGCTGGCACGATTGCCGCCCAAGCCGGCGACTATTCAGTGGGGCAAGTGACTGGCGCGGCGGCATTAGCCTCTCCGGCTCTAACTGGCACGCCAACTGCTCCCACGCAAGCTACGGGTGACAATTCCACCAAGATCGCGACCACGGCCTGGGTCCAGGCTCAAGGTTACGGCAGCGGTAGTCTGCCGACTGGAACCCAAGGCTATCCGCTTACGAACTCCAATGGTGGATCGACCTATACCACGAGTCCGATCTATGTCGATGCCACGAAATTTACCAGTGCTGGCGATATGTGCCAGGCAATTGTCGCGGCCCGTGCTAGTTCATCTTGCGGCGGGGCAAACGCGGGTTGCTACGTAAGGGCTCCATACTCCGGCAAGCAGCTTTGCAGTGTGAACCCGTTTGGTGGTTGGACGCTGGGTGGCGTACTGGATCTCCGCGGAGGGGGCGGATCTCTCGACATTCGCACGGCAGTGCAGTGGAAGATTCCATCGAATACCAAACTGCTAGGGTTGGGGATTTCTAGCCCAAGTGGCACGACCAACACGATTCTCCGGGCCAACAATACCAGCATCTTCAACACCGGAGGAGCGAACTTCGCCGTGCCTTCCGAAGCCATCCCCAACTCCAGTTCTCCGGCATCGATCAGCGTGAGCGGCACTACGGCGACGATCACGGTTAGCAATACGATGTGTGCGGGATCAAATCCGGATCTTGGTCAGGATGTATTTGTCTATGGCGGCCCTGGGGTCTTCGCCGCCTACCACGGGTTGGCGATGGGAATCACCGGATGTTCTGGCGGGACGGCAACTAGTTTCACGGTACAGGTTCCGTCCGGCACTTCTAACTGCACATCGAGTTGCGGTACGGTTGATGAGGGAATCGCATTGCTGCGCGGCGCTACCAGCAGTAATGCCCAGTACCGGACTCAAGTCGAGGGTATCGGTCTGGACTGCGCCTGGATGCTGGGGTGTATTCCTTATATCAATGACAACATGGAAGAGTTCAGTACGGTCTTCAATGTGGCTTTCTATAACACTGGCGGCGAGTTTTTCCGGCTATCGGAATTCGCCACCGCGCAAAGCGGCGACGGCGGAGCCAGCGGAGGGGGCGCGTCGCAGTCTGGGTCCATTCATGACTTTGTCGGTCAATTCCTGAAGGAGACTTGTGAGGTCACGGCAGCTACGGGCTGCAATGGCAGCGGCGGTCCAGGGACCGGCAACAACGTATATGAAACTTCGACTGGGGTAAACGCCACCAGTCAGAATCCGCTGGGATGCGAAACTCTCGCCATTCTGATCGACGGCCCGAGGGCGAGCGGGGGCACTACGACCGTTAACCACGTGGGCGAGATTTCCAATTTCACGATTACCTTTGGGGACCCAGACCCCAGTAACCCAGGCGTCCCGGCTCCCATGAACACGACGGCCTGTGGAACTCCTTACGCTGGCCACAAGACGCCCATGGGGATCGTGATCTATGGCGTGGATACAAGCATCCACGATTTCTCCGAACAGTACATCCCGGCCGAAGTTGAGATCGGCGGCAATGCTACCTTAAACGCAGCTTTCCCAGGGATAAACACAGCAGGGGCGACGGTCACCACCAGTAGTGTGAGCATTCGTCAGGCAGACACGTGCTGCGGGGCGGCAAGCGCCGCTTACGAAGCCGATATCGGCGCCAATGCGATTGACGTAAACCTGGAGGGATTGAACCGTACCGGCTCCAGTAATACGGTCAAAGATAATGTGAGCGGCAACACATGCGCGGATACAACTCTAAGTTTCTATAAACTGGGCAACGGTTCGACTCCGGCGGTGCTATCCTCCTGCGGAAACGGCGGGATTGCCGTTGGTACGCTGGCCGTTAGTGGGACGGCTACTGCGTCCACGCCCAGCAGTAGCGACAACTCCACCAAGATCGCGACTACGGCCTATGTGCAGGGTCAGGCCTACGCTCCGCTGGCTTCACCAACCTTCACTGGAACGCCCACGGTACCGGGATACGCGGCGGCCGCAACCCTGGTTTCTGGAAACTACAGCAAGGCTACGGGCGCGGGAGCGATCGGCGATTCCACCGTCGTGGCGGGACCGTACATTTCGGTATGGTCTCTCCCTGGAAGTGTGAGCACAGCCAGCCCCGTTGCGTGCTCAAGCTCTGCAAATAAGGTGACGGTGTGGGAGCTTCCCCTCTCGTATCCCCTGAAGACCTCAAATATCGCCTACTACGTGCAGGGCGCGGACAACACATCCAACACCTACGATATTGGGATCTATAACAGCTCGGGGACGCAAATCGTGCACACGGGATCGCTGGCGGGAACCACTTTTGCCCCGAGCCAAGGCTATAAGGCGCAAGCCTGGACGGTGGCCAATACGGTGATTCAACCTGGAAACTATTACATCGCCCTGACCTGCAGCGCGACCACTGGCACGGCGACCTTTGGGTACACGTTCACCTGGGCGTCGGCGGCGAACACGGTCGAATCCTTGAGTTCCGGAAGCGGCGGCACGCTGCCGGCGACGCAGACGGTGCCGGCGGCTATCGCCATGACTAATGCTTCAACTATACAGTTTGCGGTTTACTGATCCCTGTCAATAGTGGAAGAAGCTCTTAGCCCTTAGCCGTTAGCCTTTAGCTAAAAGCCAAGAGTCGGGAGTCAAAAGTTAGGTGGCAGGCTGGGGGGCCTTTTTCGACGAGCATCACGGCTCCGGCGAGCGGCTTCTCGTGGGGCGCCTGCCTGCTATCTGGATTCACTGACGGAGCGCCGTGAGTTGCAGCGCTGCTCAATCACCTTTTTCAAGACAACATTAGAGAGGGTCGGGAATGTTGAAGCAGATCATACTCGCAGTCGTCGTGCTGACGGCAGGGGCTTCGGCGACCACGTACTACGTAGATCCGGCGGGCAGCAACGGGAACAGCGGGCTGTCTCCGCAGACTCCGTGGCGCACTCTGTTGAAGGTCGGGATTTCAACATTTCAGCCTGGGGATGTGATCTTGTTCAAGCGGGACGGGGTGTGGAACGAGTGGCTGACTCCGCCATCGAGCGGATCTGCGGGCAATCTGATTAAGTTTGACGCCTATGGGAACGGACGGCCGCCCGAGTTCACCGGTCACTATGCGACGACGGCTTCACAATGGACGCCCACGAGCGGCAATGTGTGGCAAATCCCGCTGAGTGCGACCCAGCCCATTCCGCAACTCAAGTTTGTGCAATTCGGCACGATGTGGGGAAATTCCCAGAGCGCGCAGAATCTGCTGGCTCATGACCGAGATTGGTACTACGACCCAGTTTTGCAGAATCTGTACGTATGGTCGGCAGCCGGCAATCCGGTCACGCACTACGGTTCGGTGTCTCCGATCATTCTCAGCGGGCAGGCGCTGATCGACATTAACAACATCACCTACATCGAAATTCAGCATATAAAACTCGATTGGTACGACGGCTATGGCGTTCAAGTACAGAAGGCGAGTGACCATGTGTGGCTGGCGAATATGATGGCTGACAGTCAGATCCCGAACGCCACCGTGCCCATCGGGTTTTACGTGCATCCCACCGGCGCGCCCGGGGATATACACATTTACAACACCGACGCTCACCGGAACTATATTGGATATCGGTTTGACGGAACCCCGACCGCGATTGAGTTGAAGAACTGTCGGGCCTATGCGAACCGCACCTATGGGTTGATGGACAACACCGGGGCGGTGACGTATTCCTACTGCCACCTCTATGCCAACAATCTCGCGACCGGCATCTCAACCGACGTGATCGGCACGCCTGGGCCAATTGATGCCGGCAACAATCTGGCGGCGGACACACCGCCAAACGTGCGAGGGTTCATGCAGTACCCGGCCCGGATCACGGTCACCTACGATGACCCTGGTTTGGTTGATGGTTCGCACCAGTACATTGAATCGCTACTGCCGATGATCCAGTCGAAAGGTGTGCCGCTGAGCATTGCAGTGGTGACCGGGTATGATCTGTCGCGGCAGTTGATTCCGACGTTCCAGTCCTGGATCAATGCGGGGTGGGATGTAAATTGCCACTCGGTCTCACACCAGTATTTTGTGTTTCCGAATGCGTTCAGGGTTCAGTACACGGGCAGCGCGGCCACGAGCGTGACACTTTCGATTTCCAACAAGCAGTTCACAATTACGGCGCCGGGAGATCCGAATGCGCAGGTAAGTTGGAACCTTAGTACGTCGGGCACGGACATGGTGCCGGCCGGTTTGGATACATTGGGCGGGTTGATCTACACGCTGAACCAGCGCGGTGTTTTTTTAGCGACGGCGGATCCGAACATGAAACCGGCGGTGAAGAGCGAGGATTTGGCGGATGCGCCGCCGCAGGACATCAAGAGCTCGCCTTACCTGCTGCTTATGGACAAGACTCGCCTGATGACGGATGAGATTGAGTGGTCCAAAGCGTGGATGAACGCAAACCTGACTGGCATGCCGGCGAACCGGGTATATATATACCCTGGCAGCTACGAAGATACTTCCACAGAGGCCATTACAGTGGCAGCCGGATTCGCGGGTGCGCGCGGTTCGGGTTCCATGGATCCGGCTCCGAATGCGGGGACGGTCGCGGCTAGCGGAATCGATGTGCAGAACATTTTGAGCCAGGGGTCGGTTCCTACTTTTCAGAACCTGAGCGATAGCCAGCTCGCGAACAAGCTACGGGCGATGGTGTTTAAGTCCGCGGTGTGGGGCGTTCCTTACGGGATCTTCTGGCATGTGAATGAACTCTCGCCACACCAGGTTGGCGTAATGCTGGATACGCTGAAGTCCGCAGGGGCAACATTGATGAGCAATACGCAGCTGGTGAATTATCTGCTGGGCTCGCAGCAGAATTCGGGCACGACCTACTATGCGGATTTGACTACAGGGGCACCTGTAGACCCGAGACCAACCCAGGCATCGCCGGGAGTTGATCGCGGTGCCACGCTCGCGGACGAATACAAATACGACCTTATGGGAATCGATCAGAACCGGTTCGGATCGGGTTGGGAAATTGGGTCTCTGGTTTTCGTAGCCGAGAATCTCGGACACGCCGAAGGCAGTCCGTGAGTAGCCCCATGGCGACTGGAGAGATGTTGTGGACAAAACATATGGACAGGACGGTTGGTTGCGATGAGTGATCTTTTGCTACTGAGGAGACTGGGGAGATCTTTGGATCTGCGGCCACCGAGAGGACGTTGGGAAATGACGACGCCGGTAACTTCGGGAAATGCCATCTCAGATGTTTCGGTGCGAGATTTACTCATTCAGGCCCTGTTGAAGGTGCGGAGCAAGACTCGTGGGCTGATTCCCTTGAAGCCGAACCGCGCGCAGATGGAGTTTTCGCGGAACCACACGAAGCGAAGCATCGTGCTGAAGGCGCGGCAACTGGGGATCACGACTTATGTGGCGGCGCGATTTTTCGTTCAGACCGTCACTCAGCCGGGTACGGTGACGGTGCAGGTGGCTCACGACCAGGAATCAGCAGAGGAGATTTTCAAAATCGTGCATCGCTTCTGGGAGAACCTGCCCAAAGGGATGCAAGACGGCGCGCTGCTGACTTCGCGCGCCAACATCCGGCAGATCGTTTTTCCACGACTAGACAGCGAGTATCGCGTGGCGACGGCGGCGGATGCGAATGCGGGCCGCGGGATGACCATTCACAATCTTCATTGTTCGGAGGTCGCCCGCTGGCCCGGGGATGTAGAGGAAACGTTGGCTTCTTTGCGGACGGCGGTGCCGGAGGACGGGGAGATCGTGCTGGAGTCGACACCCAACGGAGCGGGTGGCGTCTTCTATGAGGAATGGCAGCGAGCTGAAGAGACGGGATACTCGCGGCACTTCTTTCCCTGGTGGTATGGAGATGAATATCGCGTGCTGAAAAAAGGGGCGGCCTTCGAACCACCCTCGGTCGAAGAAGAGCACCTGATCCAGCAGGCCGGGTTGACCGAGGCGCAGATTGCATGGCGCCGCACCAAGCGGGCGCAGTTGCGGGGGTTGGCGGGGCAAGAGTATGCCGAGGATCCGGTCTCGTGCTTCAGAGCTTCCGGGGAATGTGTGTTTGATTTGGAAGCGATTGAGCGGGCTCTGCAAGCTTGCAGCGAACCGGTGGAGACGCGGGACAATCAGCATCTGCTGGTCTGGTTGCCCCCGCAAGTAGGGAAACAGTACCTCATCGGAGTGGATCCAGCCGGGGGCGGCTCGGAGGGCGATTATTCCTGCGCTGTGGTGATCGAACGAAGCACTGGGCTGCAGTGCGCCGAACTGCACGGGCATTTTCCACCGCGCGAGTTGGCGGTCAGGCTGATCGAACTGGCGAACTCCTACAACCAGGGGCTGCTGGTGGTGGAGCAGAATAATCATGGGCACGCGGTCTTGGCGCACTTGCGGATGGAGGGATGTACGAACGTGTTTCGCGACGGCGGGCACGACGGATGGCTGACCTCGGCAGTAAGCCGTCCGGCAATGATTGAGAACTTAGCCGCAGTGCTGGCTCTGGAGCGGACGATTTTCCACAGTCCACGACTGCTGAATGAGTGCCGGACTTTTGTCCGTCATCCCGATGGCAGTTCTTCGGCAGCGGCGGGCTCGCATGATGATTGCGTCATGGCGATGGCGATTGCGCTGGCGGCGAGACAAAAGTTGGCTGGGCAAGTTTGGCGACCGCGAGCAGTCACGCTGGCGAGCTTGCCGTTGCAGGCGGGAAGAGCAACTGAAGATACCTTGACAGTCCGTGGTGAAACTCCAGCCTCCGGCTGCAGCCCCTGAGGGAGATCTCAAATCGCAGCACTTGCGTCACGTGCGAAGGCATGCCCTGATACGAATCTAACTTCAGCCACAGGGCCGCTAGGGGAACTAAGATGGGTTTCGAATGGGGACCCGCACGGGCGTGGACGCCCGCGCCTACATTGGCGTGAATGTTCACCTGTCACATGCCAGGGAAGCTGTCTTGGAGTAACATATCGCCTTTCCTGTGGTGCAGGTATTGGCGGTGACTGCGGTCCAACACGTGCGGCGGATGCGAGGTGGGGCACAGGGGCACCTGATGCGCTGCTCAGACGGAAACTTTTATGTTGTGAAGTTTCGAAACAATCCGCAGCACACGCGAGTGCTGGCGAATGAACTGCTGGCCACGCGCTTGGCGGAAGGCGCGGAGTTGCCCGTGCCAGCGGCGCAGGTTGTGGAGGTTGGGGACTGGCTGGTTGGGCACACGCCTGAGCTGAATATTCAACTGGCGGGCAACACAATTCCCTGTCAGGCGGGACTACAATTCGGATCACGGTACGTGGTGAGTCCGCTGGAGGGTCAGGTGTTCGATTATCTTCCGGTGGAGATGCTGGAACGAGTGCGAAATTTGGAGACATTCGCTGGAATCCTAGCGATCGACAAGTGGACAGGCAACGCCAACGGGCGGCAGGCTGCGTTCTGGCGACGTATGCGAGAGCGGAAGTATACGGTGGCATTTATCGACCAAGGGTATTGCTTTAATGCGGGTGAGTGGACGTTTCTGGACTCTCCGATGCGCGGAGTCTACGCACGCAATGAAGTGTATGTGGGCGTGCGCGGGTGGGAGTCGTTCGAGCCGTGGCTGTCGCGGGTCGAGAGGATGAACGAGGATGTGATATGGGCCGCGGCCGGGGAGATTCCTCCGGAGTGGTACGGGAGTGACTGGGGCGCGCTGGAGGATCTGACACGGTTGCTGGTCGAACGCCGGCAGATCGTGCGGGAGTTGATTATGGCGTTCCGGGAATCGCCGAGGAGGCCGTTTCCGAATTGGAAGGAAGCGGCGTAGTAATGCCGAGCACTCAGCACTTAGCAGTCAGCATCCAGCCAGTCCGAATGGCTGAATGCTGACTGCCGAATGCTGAGTGCTGTCTCTTATATGTCTGACCAACGGCAACTCGAATTCTTTTTGCTGCGATATGTGCCGGACGCGGTCAAGGATGAGTTCGTCAACATCGGCGTTGTGATGATTGAGCCGTCGGCGAATGGCGCTGGCTTTGCTGATGTCCGTTTCACGCGGGACTGGCGGCGAGTGCGGTGTCTTGATCCCCAGGTGGATATCGAGATGTTGGAGGCACTGGAGCACGACATTCGCGGTCAGCTCGGGGACGTTCGCGAGAGGGGGGTGCTGTTGCGGTGGTTGGAAGATTCTTTCTCGAATGTGATCCAGCTCTCGCCGACGAAGGGTTGTTTGGCGAACGAACCGGCAAAAGAGATGGAAATGCTGGCCCGTTTGTACTTTGAAGGGCCGAAGCCGGCGAGTCGAGGGGCGATCTCGGCGCGACAACGAATTCTCAATATCATGCGCGATGCTTTCGAACAAGCCGCAGTATGGGCATTGCTCATGAAAGATATTCCAGTGGCGCCATATACAAAACCAGGCGATCCATTGAAGTTTGATTTCGGATATCGGGTGGGAGACACGATTAAGCTTTTCCATGCGGTTTCTCTGAAGGCGAGTGTTGATCAGGCAATCATGCTGGCGTCTCGATATCCGACGATTGCGAATAGCATGGCTCAACTGAATAAGGCACTTCCGTTGTTGACCGCGGTGGTGGACGATGACCTGAATAGACGACCGGTTGAGGTGCAATTCGCACTAAGCGCGGTGGAAGATGCACGGATCCAGGTGGTGGAAGCAGCGAAGATGCCTGAGATCGCAGAGGGCGTCAGAAGAGATTTAAAAGCGTAAGGCCGTCCTGCGCCATTGCTGGCGCTTTGCGAAGGAAACCAGTCCGCTGTAGTCAGGGCGATAGTTAGTAGTTCACGTCAAGTTCTACCTCAAAGAAAAAACATGAACATTACAGAGAAGTTGCGCGGCGCTATGCGCCGGATTGCGGGAGTGTCTTCGGCCGCCGCGGGGAAAGCGGAGGGCAAGAGGCGGACTGTGGCGCTGCCGTCCATTCTAAATGTCTACGGGCCCAGGGCAGATGCTTTCCCGAAACCCACCCCCATTAACTTACGGCGATTTTCCGAGACGCCGGTCGCACGCAAAGCGATCAACACGATCAAAGATCGGATCGCGGGAATGCGTTGGCGAATCCAGCCGCGGCCAGGACGTGGGCCGGTGGCGGCTCCGGACAGCGATCTGCGGATACCAATTCTCACCGACAACTTCGATGCTCCGAATCCAGACGATTCGTTTCGTTCCTTGTCGGAGCAGGTGCTCGAGGATGTGATTGTGGGCGGCTTCGGAGCGATCGAAGTGGAAAGCACGGGCGATCCGCAGCGCCCCTTGGTGATGTGGCCGGTGGATGGAGCGACGATCCGCATGAAGACGGATTGGGACGGACTGCCGGGATCGTCGCGCTATGTACAGGTCACGGGGAAGTCGGGGCCGGAGGGAAGCATTCTGCTGAATGACGACGAACTGATTTACATCCGGCTCAACCCTCGAACGCACACGCCTTTTGGACTGGGGCGGTTGGAGGTTGCGTTTGAGGCGGTGAATGCGTTTCTGGGTGCGCACCGCTACGCGACCAAGCTGGCTTCGAACTCTGTGGTGGAGTACGCGCTTTGGCTGCAAGGTCTGACTCCGGAGCATCACGAACGGTTGATCCGGTGGTGGCAAGACGAGATTGAGGGAACCGGGCGCGTGCCAATTCTTTCGGCTGAGAACAAGCCGGAGGTGTTGCGTTTCGGCGGCGGCACCGATGCGGACTTGCGGTTGCAGTGGCAAGAATTCTTGCTGCGGATCATCGCCGACGCGTTTGATCTTCCTCCGCAGTGCCTCGGGGTGGAGCGGGATCTGAACCGCTCGACCGCGACGGAGATGGCGGATGAGGCGTTTCTGCAGGCGATTGTGCCTACTGCGCGACTACTCGCCGAGTACCTGACGCGGGACGGAATCTGCAAGAAGCTGGGATGGAATGATCTGGAGTTTGTTTTCACGGATGTGGATTCCGGTGGAGATGTGATGGAAGAAGCGCAAATCCAGGCCATCCTGCTGCAGAACGGGGTGCTCACCGTCGCTGAGGTGAGGCGGATGAGAGGGTTGCCACCACTGTAGATCGCCGGTCTCAAGCGTCAGGCTTCACAAGTTCCTCCACTCTTGCTCTTTCACAAGCGAACGCGATTCGCTGAGGATCACAGCAAATGTTGAATATCGACCTGGAATCGATGGCAATTCAGATGCCGGCAGTCGTGGGACATCCGAACCGGGAACCGTTTCGCGGCGTGCTGACGCTTGTCGATGTGGTTTCGGATAAGGCGCCGGCAGGAGCCCGCGGACATAGAGTCGTACTGACTCGGTCGGCGGCAGAAACCGCGCTGGCATCGTTGTTGGGAATGGCGTTGGACTATTCCCTGTCCCTCGATCGCCACGATACACGTCGGAAGGTGGGAGTGATTACGCGGGCGGAGATCGTGGGAAGAAAACTTGAGCTCGGCGGATACCTCTTCGCCAAAGACTTTCCGGAAATCGTCAAGCAGATTGGCCGAGGACGCGATTGCGAAAGGGGCTTCGACGCGGCGAGTCCAGAGCGTCACGCGTGCTTGGCCATGTCCTACGAAATTGCGGATGCGCGGGTAGCAGATGTGAGCGCGAAAGTTTGGACGCTCACACAAGTTACTTTCACCGGCGCCGCGATTCTACGACGAGATAAAGCAGCCTATCGGGACACGTGGATCGAATTGGACTAAAACCGCAACCTAAAACCACGCTGGTGAGAAGGCAGCGTCGGGAATGGAAAAACACTAAAAGGAGAAGATATGGACACAGAAACTACGCAACAGCTACTCGCCACCGCAGAACGGCTCGCAAGTGCGGCCGAGACTCTGGATCGGGTTCTCGAGAAAATCGATGCACAACAAGCAGCGCTGAATGCCAAAGTAGACCGCATCGCAGCGGCGGTGGAAGAGCGGGTGTCAGACGTCTCTGAAACCGCGGACGAAACCAGCTGGCCGCGGAAGCTTAAGGAGCGCATCGCCGAACTGGAAAAGGCGAACCACGACCTCAAGGGGCAGGCAGCACGTTTGACGCGGAAAACTTTATCTCCGCTAGTCACGGCATTGCTGAGCAAAAGCAGCGTGGAAGTTGGGGACAAACTGGACCCGAGTCTGCTGGACAAAACTCTGCAATCACTGAGCATCGAGCAGCGTATCGCTGTGAAGGCGGAGATGGCGCGGGCAGGGATGATCGAGTAGCAAGAACTCAGTTTCCAGTTCCCGATCCTCAACTCGCGGAGCAGGCACGACCAAGGTCGTGCCTTTTCTTATTTGGCGAGGTTTCGGAAGGCGAGCAGCCGATCGCCACAATTTCCAATTGACGCAACAAAATTCATTCTTCAGGAGAACACATGAACACCAAATTTATCGATCTGAACGCGGCGGCTGATTTTCTGGGGCCAGGCGCGATCGAGATCGATCGTTATCAAACCGAGATCTTCGACATCGTGCGCCGCCGAGGCGTGTTTGGTCAGCGAGTCCGGCAAGTTCCTGCAACGGGGCATCCTTCGCGATACTTCGAAGAAACGTTGATCAATGCTCCGACTGCGGCGCAGGCATTCGTGGATCCGCGAAATATTGTGGCCACTGTCGGCGCACCAACCCGCCTGGAGCGTACTGTGCCGCTGAAAGCGCTGGTTTCACAGATCAACTACAACCTGTTTGATCTGGAAGTGGGCGCTCAGCAAAGCCAGTTTGCTTACTTGCAGGCGAAAGACTTGGCCGACTCAGTGGAAGGGCTGTTGCGAACTCACGACGTTGCGCTTTGGAATGGCAACGACACTTCGCTGACAACGCCAACCACATTCCAATACATGGGAGCGATCGGCCAGATCGAGGCTGGGGGCAACACAACCACCATCACGACTACCCAGAGCATCGTGGACGGAATCAAGGGAGTGATCGCCGGAATGGTGGCGAGTTCTGCCTATGAAGTTCGTCCCACGGCGATCTATGCGAACCCGGTACTGCTCGACTTGATCGATCGCGAAATGAAAGCCGAGTTCAACGTCGTGCTGTCCACAGCCGAGATTACGGGCGGGCTACGAGTCAAGACTCTTTCGACGCAAGCTGGAGAGTTGCCGCTGATTCCGGAATGGGCGGTGCCTTACACCGGAACACCGGGCACAGGCACCGCGGTGCTTCCTTGCTACATCGTGAGCGAAGACCTGATCGAATACCACTGGCTGAGCGACCCGAATCCGCGGGTCTTCCAGTTGGGATTGCTCGGGGCACTGGCTGCACAGATGGTGGTGGTGAAGTTCGGTGCCGTGGTCGTCAAGGGCGCAGCCTATGCGCACTACGAAGTGAAGGTAAACCGGTAAAGGCAGTTGCCAGTCGTTAGTGGCTGGGTCGTGGACCAGGACGACGAGTCATCTGACGACTGGCAACCGGGAAACTTGGAGCTCTTATGATTTATCTCTCTCCTTCGGAATACGAGCTTTACGGTTTGGAAGCGACAACGCCCGCCGCATTCGTCGCCGCTGCATCGACCCTGATCGACGCGCATTGCCGGCGAGCGACCTTGGCGGTGGCTCAGTATGAGGAACGGCTGCGTCTGGCTGCGGATCGCAATACGGTGCGGCTGACCTACATTCCCTTGGCTGCAGTGTCGCCGGCGATCACGCCGATTGTCTCAGCACGGGGCCGCTACACGATCCCGCGCCGGGGTGATTGGCCTTTCGATGACCTGCGACTGGACGCCGCACTCATGTTTGGATTGCCCGGCATCTGGACGGGCATTGACGCCGCCGCAATCGATTTTTATCCCGACACAGGTGAGTTGACATTGCCACTGAACATCGTGGGCCTGTGGTTCAGTGAAGTGGACATTGTATATACGGCGGGGTGGGCCACGATTCCCGACCCGGCGAAGTTCGCCTGTGCACAGATCGTTCGCAACGCGCAGGCCACGCCCGCGCTGAACGTGCGCGTTGGGAGAGTCGATTGCATGCGCATGGACTACTTCTCCGATTCGCTGATAGATCAGAACGTCCAGGCCATGCTGGCCCCGTACGTAGCGCAGAGAGTGAGTTGAGCATGACTGAAACAGGAATAGGGACAGGAATTAGCTCGGGGGCGGTGGTGCGTGCGGCGGATGCAATGCTGCAGGCGCTGGGTGGGGATCAGGTCAGCATGTTATTTCCGCTGGTCACGATGCCGAACGATCCCAGCGCTCAGCTTGGCCTAGCAGATCCCGGAGTCGAGGAAGTGATTTTTTCTCCCGTGGTTGTGCGGACCCTGGTTACTCCGACAACGGGGCCTCGAAGACGCTTGGAATTCCTATTGTCGGGCGCGGCTGTGGCAGCGGAGCTGACTTCCCGAAATGTGGCCTCGGCCGAAGCCATGTTCGACGGCGCGCTCGGGCTGTTATACGACAACGAACTTTTCCATATAGAGAACGTCACGACCGAGTACTTCGCCGGAACTGCTTATCTCTACCGCGTGCTAGCGGTGGAGTGAGAAGAAGGTCCTAGCTTCTGGCGTTTGGCTCTACCCACTCAGGCATGAGAGCGAAGAGTTAACGGCTAGAAGCAATGAGCTAGGAGCTTAAGTTGCCTTTATGCAATTCACAAAAGACAGTTTTTATATGGCGCTGCTGCAACGGTTGCTATCGTTGAACCCACTTCAAACCGTTACGCTGGACGGGACGACTCGGCCCGCGATCATTGTGGCGGAAAACGAATTGGTGATTCCGGCCCGGCCTGTATCCGACGCATTTTACATCGAATGGGGCGCAGCACAGGTAGTGCAACAGCAGGTGAGCGACAGGGGTCTGATGGAAATGGAATGTTTAATTTCATACCACACTTTCGGGACGGTACAGAGTGGTGTGGATCGAGGCCGGACACTAGCGGCTCTCGACATGGAGCTATTGAGCATTTGTGCGCCGCCCCGGACTTCCAAGCGTGATTACTCACAGGCACCCAGCGTCGATCTGGGCACGAGTATTCTGTGGACGACGCCAAGCCTGAGCAAGGTTTCTGGCAGTGACGCTGCGAAGAATGAGGGCCTTCCGAGAGGAAACGAAGGGGTGCGACTAGAGCGCAGTGCAAGCTTGAAAGTTTTCTTTTTCCCCGAGGTGAATTTCCTATGAGTACCTCGCCGCTTCGCGCTGCGATGGTTCCGGTCACGCGACAAATCCGAGCATACTTTGCGCCTATGAACCGTACGGCAGGAACCCCAACGATCTTCGATCCCGGCAAGTACGGCGCCTTTCCGCTGGATGCGCCGCCGGCACCATGGCTCGACCTGGGATGGATAGACAACTTCCAACGTTTGTGCACAACCCTCACCGAGCCATTGCGGGCGGGCGTTCGGGCAGTGCCGACTGCACAATTTCGTGGTCCCATTGACGCGCGGATTGAATTCGATTTCCGCGAGTGGGGCAAGCTCCAGATGGCGCTGGCGTGCGGATCCGAGCACATGAACGTGCTGGCGTCCAATCCGAATGCCAACGCCCAGCCCTCTGGCGGAACACCGCTGCCCGCGGTAGCCGTGCTTCCGGGATCGACCGCGAGCGAGATCGTGCTGGGAGTGGGTGCGGTGAGCGCTTTCTCGGTAGGGGACGTGGTTGCCGTGGACGCCGACTATCAGCAGCAAACCGGATACGTGGGAACGGGAATTGCAGCTGCGTACGTTAACGATCCCGCGGATGTGAACCGCGATGCCAATTACGTCCGTCGCGTGACGTTTAACCTGGGGCGAGTTGCACAAGAAACGGTGACATCCCTGCTGCTGGCCCAGCCTTTACTGGGTGGAGCACCGCCCACTGGAGCCAGTGTCCAAAAGGTAGTCGCATTCGTGGATCGCGAGGGAGGGTCGTTTTTTCAGGAATGGTCGGCCTTGTTCGTCGCACAAGAAGAGTCGGGAGGACGGGTGTGCTTTCACTATCCGAGGCTCAGTCCGACTACTGTGATTGAGATGTCCATCCCGCTGAATGCCACCGCGCAGCCTAGGGCGGTCAAAGCGTTTCAGCGAGAGGAAGAAGTGGAGATCACAAAACCAATCGCCTCCCTGGCGCTGCACGCTGCATTTCAGGCGATGCCGCACGTAGATGAGAACGACGGCCAGATTGTGGTGTGTTACCGCAGCTACTTCCCTGCGGCCATGGCAGCGGTTTACTAAAGATCTGTGGCAGCGAACAATGCAAGCTGAGCCAAGTCCTTGCGCCAGGACTTAGGTCGTGCCTAATATGCCTTAGGACTCCACGGCCCGGCGGTGGCCAACAAAACTCACGGCCACTCCGCTTTTATAACCCGCACCCTCGAAGGCAAAAGAAGGTATTCGCCGGTTTCGGGTTGCTCGCCAGAATCTTGTCGGTTCCCTACGTGCTTCTCCGTTACGCCAGCGTAACAACAAACCGAATTCAAGCCCGTGCAAACGAAGTTGAGCAATCATTCTCATTCAATCCAAAATGAAATTACAAATCGATAATCTCGATGGTCTCGGGCCAGTTGACTACACCTCGGCGATTGACGGGTCACACTCTCCGCAGGTAGTCCGTAAACTCAATCAGCCTTCTGAGCTCCGGCTTAGCTTGGTGGCGGATTCGCCGGAGTTTGTAGTGCCCACAACCGGAGCGCGGGTTACCTTGGGGCTCACCAACGGGCAGGATGTATTTACGGGATATCTGATGCAATCTCCCGTTTTTGAGTATTTGGGATGGGGAGAACGTGGCCCCGTTTACCGCTACGATTTGGTTGCGCAGAGCGACGAGGGGTTACTCGACGAGAAACGGCTTCCTGATCGTTGCCCTTTCCTTGACCGGAGCGCGGGTGATGCGCTCCGGCAACTGACCCAAGATCTGCTGCCTGGAGTTTTCGACACGAGTGCTGTCCAAGATCTGGACACGCTGGCGTGGTACGCGTCCGATCCGCGAAAGTCGTGGTCGCAACATGCAGCAGAGATCGCAATCCAAGCTCGCGCCAGCTACCGAATCGTGAATGGCGCGTTGATTTTCGCACCGCTGGGAGCAACCGCCTACGCCCTGAATGAAACAGACACGACGTTCTGTCCTGAGGGTCTGAAGTTGCAACCGCTCAATCGACTGATCAACGACGTAACCGTGATCGGGCAAAGCGAACCGCAGGCTTACGTGAAGGATTACTTCGTAGCAGATGGGCTGACCCTCAAGTTCTATCTTTCCCAAACACCATTCACCAAGACGAGCAAAACTCTTTTCGACGAAGAATACACAATTTCGCCGCTCGAGCCCACGCTATGGAGCCTGACCGATCCGTCGAGCGCGATCTCGGTGAGTGGCGGCAAGCTGCAAATTGCGGGTGGCGCCGGGGTGGATGGAGCCACAACCATGCGGTTCGCGGAGAAAGTTGAACTTGGGGGCGCCTTAGTAATGCAGCACGGCGATGTCATGTTCAGCGCCGCATCCACAGGAGTGCTGGGTGGACTCTATCCCGGCGCGGTCTCCATCGCAGGTTGCCTGGCGGGGTTTCGGATCACACCAAACGGATCCCAATCGAATATTCAGGCTCTGGTGAACGGTGCCAGCAGCGGTGCGCCTATCACTACACTGGCGGGGCATCACTATCTTCTCACCACCCGTTTGTACTCTCAGGAAATCTACCGGAGACAACAGATATTCCATTCATCCGTCCACCCCTCAGGCAGCGGGCTCGGGGGAGCCGAGGTTAGCGCGGATGTGCGCGTCGTATTGGAGTTGCAGGACATTGATCCCGCGAATCCGGCGACGCTGGTCGCGCCGTCCACTGTACTGTATGACGGAGCAATCTCTGGTGCGCCGGATTTCTGCACCTACGCTTTGGCGAACGCGGCCAACCTGCAATGCGCTATTGCGTTCACGCGTCTGATTCAGGCGGTGGATGCAGAGGTGCGTAGCGCACTTCCGGGGCAGGGCTATATCACGCAACTCGTAGGCTCGTTGGAGGAAGGGGCGGAGTGCGAGATTACGTCGAGTTCCGCTCTGGAATTTTATCCGCAGTACGCACCCGCAGCCAATCAATTGATTGAGGTTCACTATCGAAGCCTTGGCCATGCCCTGGCGCGGATTACAAATCCCGCAAGCATTGCGGCCCAACAGCGCGGAATCGACAACGGTTTACACGGAGCGGTGCGCCATCCAAAGGAGCCGCCGGCGCGCACCGCAGCGGATTGCGAGATCGCTGCTTTGGCACTCCTGGATGACGCCACGGGTCCGGCATGGGAGGGCGAGTATGACGTCTGGAGTGACTTTTTGCCCGGAAATGCGGGTGACATCTTCCCCGGAGATGCATTGAACCTGGTGATTCCTTCGCGAGGCGCGACCTTCTCCGCTATCGTTGGCGACGTCGAGATTACGATAAGGAACTTGGAAGATGAACACCTCAGTTACAAGATCAAGTTTGCAAACGACGCCGCAAAAGCCTTGGCATTTGAATTCGAAGCTGCAAAAGCTACAACTTCGCTGTTCGTGAATCAGCTCACTAATGCACAGGTAGGGACAACCTATTTGGCAGATTTGACGGCAGCGGTGATCACGCAGGTGTCGTCGACTACCGTTACTCTAAATGCAGGCGTAGCGCCGCCCGGCGGAGGGGGAATTGAAGTCCGCTGGAGCGACGCGGGCTGGGGTCCGGGCAACGACCGCAACCTGGTGGGCCGATTCACTTCTCAAACTTTTACCATTCCGCGATTGTCCAAGGTGCAGAGCTGCTACTTGCGACAATACGATGCATCAATACCGCCTAAATATTCCAGATACACTGCGGCGCTCCATCTGGACAACTATCCACTCTAGGCGGAGAGAAACGTTCACAAACATGCGCATCGCCGGAGCACCGGGAAACCGCCGCGAGCTGCGCACGAACAATAGTCTTTCAACGCGGAGGTGTCTTGTGAATAGCAATGATCAATGCAACTCGGTGTCCCTGAAGGAGCACCTGCTCGCCATGCTCGCCGCCGAGCACGAAAGGATCGAGCAACAGAGAGCTTTCGTCGAACTTCGTTTTGCACTGGCCGAAAGAGCGCTGGAACTAGACCATATTGAAGTCCTTCGACGTTTAGACCTCTTGAATCATGCGCACGAACAGGCGCGGCAAAAAGAAGCGACTTTTGTCGGCCGTGAAGTTTACGAGAGCCAAGAGAAGGAGCACAACAAGTGGCGAGACGAAGTAAACTCTGCGCTGTCTGCTCGGCAAGGCAGATCATCGGTGACATCTGGAGTGGCGGGCGCGGTCGGAGGGCTGGCCCTGAGCGCCTTGTTCGGGTTGATCATGTATTTCACCAAAGTGGTCTTGAGTGGCTTCCCGAAATAGATTAACTCCTCTCTTCGGTTCGTCGGTTGTCCGAACCACGCCACTTTCATTTCGACCCATCCCAAGTCTTCTTCAGAATTCAGGAGATCCAACAATGAACTTCTTAGCTAAACTCCTACAGACGATTGCCTTCGTTCCCGCGGTGGTGAATGGGATTGAGACCTTATTCAGCCACCGGACAGGAACGGAGAAGAAAGACGCTGCATTGTCATTCCTGCAGGCAGCCTTGTCCATGAGCAGCGCGGTTGCCGACCGGGAGATCCTAGATCAGGAGAAATTCAAGCACGGCCTGGGGCAGGTGATCGACGGCGCAGTGGAGTGCTTGAATGCCTCGGCCTGGGCGAAGGCGAAGTAGGAACTGCCGGCCACAACCTCTCGGCGCATCACCCATAAACGTGTGACTGAATATCGTTGCTATCCGACCTCTTCGCTCCAGTTCTCCAGCGTCTTCTTCACTAGAGCCATGAACTGATCCGCAACCGCGCCGTCGATCAGACGGTGATCGTAGCCGAGGGTCAGGTGAACGACGGAGCGGATAGCGATGGAGTCGTTGCCATCGTTGTCAGTGACTACAAGAGGAGCTTTGGTGATCCCGCCCACACCCAGGATGGCCGAGTTCGGCTGATTGATGATGGGCAGTCCGAAGACGGCGCCAAACTGTCCAGGGTTGGTCACGGTGATGGTCGAACCTTCGACTTCTTCGGGCTTGAGTTTCTTCGAGCGCGCCCGCTCGCCCAGGTCGGAAATTCCGCGTTGCAGCCCAAGGAAATTCAGTTCGTCAGCATTCTTCAGCACGGGAACGATGAGTCCCCAATCGAGTGCCACCGCAATGCCCACATTGACATGCGGGTGATAGCGGATGTTCTCGCCTTCAATGGACGCATTGACAATCGGGAATTGCTGCAGCGCGATGATCACCGCACGCACGAAGAACGGCATGAAGGTAAGCCGCGCCCCGTGACGCTGCTCGAAAGCGGATTTCGTCTTATTGCGCAGCTGCACGATGCGCGTAATATCCACTTCAAACATGCAATGGACGTGGGCACTGGTGCGGCGGGACTCGATCATCCGTTGGGCGATGATCTTGCGCATTTGTGTCATCGGCACTGCGTCACCGGGAACCGCCGCCGGGGCAGCCGCGGCCGACCTCGGCGACGGCACGGAGGACGATGAAGCTGCGGGCGCGCTCACGCGACCAGAAACCGCGGGGACAGAAGGGGTTTCCGGCCGATCCAAAAATGTCAAGATGTCCTGCTTGGTGATGCGGCCACCCATGCCGGTGCCTGGCACCTGCGACAGATTCACGTTGTGTTCGCGAGCAATCTTGCGAACCAGGGGCGAGGAGCGGGCATGGTCGTCTCCCTCTGGGCGCTCGGGCTCGGCGGTCGCTTGCAGTTCGGCCGGGGCGGCGGGTGGAGGAGCCGCCGCTGGTATCTTCTCCGACGGAGGCGCGGACGTCTTGGCAGGAGCTCGGGGTGGTGCCGCTTCGCCATCGCCAGCAATCGTTCCCACCACCGTGTTTACCTGGACGGTGTTGCCCTCGACAACTTTGATGTCCTGCAGAATGCCAGAGGCGGGCGCGGGAATTTCGGCATCCACCTTGTCGGTAGAGATCTCAAACAGCGGCTCGTCGCGCTGCACTTTGTCGCCAGGCTTCTTCAGCCACTTGGTGATGGTGCCCTCAAAAATAGACTCCCCCATCTGGGGCATGACGATATCGGTAGGCATGATTCCCTTCCCCGCGGTCCCGGTGGCAAATCTCGCGCCGACCGCAATCTTTTATTATATCCAAGGTCAGATATCGGCCTACGTCACTGCTTGTCCTCGCCCTTTTCCGAACCGGCAGGCGGCGGGCCCACTCCGAATGATTTTTTCCAATAGTCCTGCACACCCGGCGGCAGCTTTTGTATGCGTGAAAGAAATGCTGTGACTTTCCAGATGTCCTGGTCGCTGAGCGCTTTATTCCAAGCCGGCATGCCGGTGTAGCGAACTCCCGTGCGGACCGCATAGTAGATGTGCCACTCGGGATCATCCAGGGGATCAAGAATCAGTTGGGGCACTGGCGGATAGAACGACTTCTCCAGGGGGCTAGGCTTATTGTCGAGCGTCCCGTGGCACATGGAACAGTTCATGGTGAAGACCTTCATACCGTCGATCAGATTCTCATCGGTCGGCGGAATCGGGCTGCTCACTCGCGGTGCATGGCGCTCCATGGAAGCGTCCAGCGCGCTCATGGCAACACGGCGTTCGAGCCGCGGGGGAGTCGCATCAGCGTTGGTCGGCATCAAGCCCAAAGTTGCCACCGCCAGTCCACCCAGACCAAGCACCAGCAGCGTAACAATGATTCCGAGAATGAAATTGCGCATCTTCCCTCCTCGCTGTTTGAGACCCCAGAACGCACGTCGGTTAGCTATACGCGTCCTGTTGTAAACACATCGTGCAGACTAAATGTGGGGCCACCCTCAGCTGTCAGCAGATGGTAAATGAATTGTAACTAATACGCTTTTAACCGGTGCGCTTCCCGCACTACGTCGCTCACCTTGGGCAGGAAATATTCCTCCTGAGGTGGGGAAAACGGCACCGGAGAATCCTGTGCCGTGACGCGGACAATGGGACCATCGAGATCGTCGAAAGCCTCTTCATTGATGATCGCCGCAATCTCGCCGGCAATGCCACCGGTGCGCACGTCTTCATGCAGTAGGATGACCTTATTTGTCTTTCGCACCGTCTGGGCAATCGCTTCGCGGTCGAGTGGCGAAAGCGTGCGCAGGTCAACCACTTCCAGTTCCGTTCCCTCTTTCGCCAGAATCTCCGCGGCTTCGAGGGCCACGTGCACCATCGCGGCATAAGTAATTACGCTGAGGTCGCGCCCCTCCCTGGCGACTCGCGCCTTGCCCAGGGGCACGATGTAATCTTCGGCGGGAACGTCTTCTTTGATCCGCCGATAAAGGTACTTGTGCTCGAAGAAGATGACCGGATTGTTGTCGCGAATAGCCGCCTTGATAAGACCTTTCGCATCGTAGGCACTCGCGGGACAAACCACTTTCAGTCCCGGCGCATGTACAAACCACATCTCCGGATTCTGCGAGTGAAATGGACCACCGTGGACGTTGCCACCACTAGGCCCGCGAATCACCAGGGGCGCAGGCGCACCCCAGCGGTAGTGGGCCTTGGCCACCATGTTTACGATCTGGTTGAAGGCGCAGCCGATGAAGTCCATAAACTGAAACTCGGCGACCGGACGCATGCCGGTAAGTGAAGCACCAAAGGCCGCGCCCACGATGGCGGATTCGGCGATCGGTGTATCAATCACCCGCTCGGGTCCAAAGCGATCGATAAACCCGTCGGTAACTTTGAAAGCACCGCCGTATATGCCAATGTCCTCGCCAATGCAGAAGACGGCGGGATCGCGCTCCATTTCCTCCCAGATTCCCTGGCGGATGGATTCGAGATAGGTAAGTAGAGGCATAGAGTTCTGATCCCTCTTTCCTTGCGCCTCGGATTTATGTGGGCGGCTTGCAATTTGTACGAAACACTGTTATTGTACTAATTGTACATTGTGTGCTCTGGAGCGTCGTCAATGTCGCCAAAACTGACCGCTAGTGCCGCCCGCCAGAATTTCTCTGACATCGTAAATCGCGCGGCATATGGCGGCGAGAGAATAATAGTGCACCGGCGCAAGAAGCCGGTAGCCGCGGTTGTGCCTATTGAGGACTTGGAGTTCCTCGAGAGTCTGGAGGACGAAATCGACCTCAAGGCTGCGCGTGAGGCCTTAAAAGAGCCCGGTACGATTCCCTGGGAGACCATCAAGAAGAAGCTCCGGCTTTAGGTGTAGGCATCTTGCATGGCCTATGCGATTCAATTCAAGCCAGCCGCGCTGCGGCAGTTAGAGAACCTGCCCCGAGACCTTCAAAAGCGCATAGCGTCGAAAATCCACGCGCTTCGCGATGAACCATTTCCTCCCGGATGCAGGAAGTTGTTTGGCGAGCCCGACACTTGGCGTGTGCGGGTTGGCGACCACCGCGTGATTTACCAAGTGCATCGCGGCGCTCTGTTGATTCTCGTGATAACTATTGGCCATCGACGAGACGTTTACCGGTAACTTAAGAAGCTTCATTTCAAGTGCACTGCTGCGTTAGTCTGCTTAGGACCGGTGGAAACCTTCATCCTCGCCTGTGGCACTCCGTACTTTGGCTTAATCTCGTGGCAGGTCGAATCGCAGTACACGCCTCCTGCCGCCGATTCCGGCTGGGGCATGGGTGACGCCACGGCGAAGTCTCGATCAGCTTCAAGTTCGCGCTCCACATCAGCAGTCAGATTTTTGTTTTCCTGCGAAGTTAGCCACCTCTTTACGTTCACCAAGTAGTTTTCAAAACGAGCTATGGGGTCGCGCTTGCGCCAGTAGTCCAACAGCGGCCTAGGTACGTACTCGGCAGCGTCGTGGATGGCGTGGCCTTTCATGCGCATCATCTTGGCCTCGATGAGGGTTGGACCCTGGCCACGTCGCGCGCGTTCGCATGCCTCATGGGCGGCGTCGTAGACTTGGCAGGCGTCGGTGCCGTCGACGATTATGCCGGGAATTCCATAGGCTATCGCACGATCGGCAAGATCCTTCACGCGGAACTGCATGTCGGCTGGCGTCGAGTATCCCCAGAGATTGTTTTCGACGAACAGTACCAGACCGAGATCCTGCACTGCGGCGAAGTTCAGTCCCTCGTAAGTGACACCCGTCGACTGGCCGCCATCCCCGATGTAGGTCATAACCGCGATGTTGCGGCCCTGGAGGCGTGCGCCCAGAGCGACACCGGCGAGCACAGGAATCAGGTCACCAAGGGTCGAGATAGGCGCAACCACATTGCGCTTTTCAATGTCGCCGAAGTGAGATGACGCGTCACGTCCCTTGGTCGGCGAACCGGCCTTGGCCATGTACTGCATCATGATGTCGCGGGCGGAGAAGCCGCGCACCAGCAGCGATCCTTGGTTGCGGATCATGGGGCCGAGCCAGTCGTCTTCACGAAGAGCGTAAGCGGAAGCGCAGGAGCAAGCCTCCTGGCCGAGGCCGAAGTAAACACCCCCCACTACTTTCCCCTGCTTGTACAGGTTCTCCAGCGTGGTTTCCATCTTGCGATTCAGGAGCATCCATCGATAAATCTCGAGACATTGCTTCTTGTCGAGGTACATCGATTCACGAATGGGCGGAACGGGTGCGCTAAGGTCGCCGGTCACTTCGTAGCGAACTTCATCGCCCCTGCGGACTTGACGAATGCTGAAGTCAGGCTTTTCCAGCCGAAAGTCAAGGATCGTGTAGCTGCGCTGCGAGGGAGTGGGTATGCAGGATTGCGTGCGTTGGCCAAGACCGTTTGAACTGGGTCGGATCGGAGCTTTCGAGACAGCCTTTTTCTTTTTGGCCATTCGTTTGATGATCGCCTGCGACTGGTTCCCAGAAGAATCCTAACCCGGGTCGCCGGAATTGACCAAACTCCAGCTAGGGCGCGCGCGCCTAGCAGCGTTAGGCCCAGAAAGTATCTTCTTCGTTATGCAGTTTTCGTAATTCGCTCGGAGGCTTCATCGGCACCCCAACGGAATGACCAACAAGAGAATCCAGAGTTTCCAGCCAAAGCATCTGGCTCTGAAACACCCCCCCGAAATTGCGCGATACCGAATGCGCGACTTCCTGCAACGAAAGCTGCTGGCCCAATTCCTTCGCCATGGAAGCCACGGGCTTCGATGAAATCCCGCAGGGAATGATCAGGTTGAAGTATTCGAGGTCGGTATTCACATTCAGAGCGAAACCATGCGAGGTCACGCCGCGGGAAATGTGAACGCCAATTGCGGCAATCTTGGCGGCGCCCGGGTTTGTGTGGAACCGGGTCTCCGACCCGGTGGGAGTGACGACATACTCCGTGCCCACACGGTTTGAGTTCGTCCATACTCCCGTCAAGCCCGCCACGCGCTCCGAAGCAATGCGGAAGTCAGCGCAAGTGCGGATCAGAACCTCCTCCAACCGACGCACATACTCCACCACTCCCAACGTCTTCCGCTTGCCATCCGTTGAGCCAAAACCACGCAGGTCGAAGATGGGATAACCAACGAGTTGTCCGGGACCGTGGAAGGTTACGTCGCCGCCGCGATCACACTCGAAAAGCTCCACTCCGCGCTCCGCAAGCTGTTCGGCGGAGACAATCACATTGGCAGCTTTCGCGTTCCGACCTAGAGTGATGACTGGAGCGTGTTCCAGCAACAGCAGCGCATCGCCGATCCGCCCGTCCTTACGAAGCTGGACCAGTTTCTGCTGCAGACGTAGCCCGGTAGCGTAATCGAGGGTCCCGAGTTGGAGGACGGAGATCAATGATTGGCTCCGGTTTTCCGCGAGCGCTCGCGATCAGTGAGTCCGGGCGGACACTTCCACGTACCGGGAATATGTATGAGGTTCCGGTATCGCCTCGCCGTTTCGGGTCATGCCCTCTAGATGAAACTCAATCGCTTCCTGCATTTGGCTTTCAACCTCCTCGCGAGTGCCGCCTGTGGCGACGCAACCATCCAAGTCGGGCGAATAAGCTGAATAGCCAGTATCGGTTTTCTCTACAACGACGAGATACTTTTTCATTTTTTCAGTCCTGCCTGTTTTAGAACGCTGTTGAAAGTTCCGGGACCCAGGTCATCGCCGGGCTTACCGGGCACGGTAACTAAACCGGGCTTTCTCGCGTGCTTATACTGTCGATGACTACCACGAGTGCGGTCCAAATACCAGCCATCCTCCTCCAACAGCTTGAGAACGTCTCGTACCTTCATTTCGAACTCGCCGCAATCCCCTACGCGTTGATCGCCATCCCATAAACACTGTTCGACGCATCCAGCATGGCCTCAGCCAGCGTCGGATGCGCGTGAATCGTCCACATCAGATCTTCCACGGTGGCTTCGAGTTCCATCGCAGCCACGGCTTCTGCGATCAGTTCCGTCGCTTGCGGCCCAATGATGTGCACGCCCAGAATCTCACCGTAGTCCGCATCCGAAACAATCTTAATAAAGCCTTCGTGCTGGCCAACAATCGAGGCGCGCGAGTTCGCGGTAAATGGAAACTTCCCGATCTTCACGTTGTAGCCTGCCTCGTGAGCCTTTTCCTCGGTCAGGCCAACGCTGCCGATTTCCGGATGGCAGTACGTCGCGTTCGGAATGTGTTCCGGGTTGATCGGTTTCCCCGGCTTCCCCGCGATTTTCGCCACCGCGACAATGCCTTCCATAGCACCAACGTGCGCCAGTTGCGGTGTTCCCAGCACGATGTCTCCAATCGCGTAGACGTTGGGCTCGCTGGTCTGCATCCAGCTATCGGTCTTGATAAAGCCTCGGTCGGGTTTGATGCGCGTTTTTTCCAGTCCGATATTTTCGGTGCGCGGCTTACGGCCAACCGCGATCAGAATCTTCTCGGCTTCAATCTTCTGCTGCTTGCCGTTCACCGTGAAGGTCACGGCAATTCCAGATTTCGTTTTCTCGACTTTCTCAACCTTAGCCCCAGTATAAAAGTTGATGGCGCGCTTCCGGTACACGCGTGCGAGCTCCTTGGAAACGTCTTCATCCTCTACCGGAACCAGCCGTGGCAGCATTTCGAGAATCGTGACGTCAGAATCGAAGGAGCGGAAAATCGATGCGAACTCCACGCCCACCGCCCCGGCACCCACAATGACCAATGATTTGGGAATCTCTTTCAAATCGAGAATCTCAATGTTGGTAAGCACCCGTGTGTCGGGCTCCAAGCCTGGAATCATGCGAGCTTCGGAGCCGGTGGCCAGGATGACATTTTTCGTCTTGATGAGGTTGCTCTTGCCTCCGTCGGCGACTTCGACCGTCAGCACTCCGTTCTGCGCGGGGCCGGTAAGCTTGCCATAGCCCTTGATCGTTTCCACTTTGTTCTTACGCATCAGGAATTCAAGGCCCTTGGCGTGCTTGCTCACAATCTTCGATTTGCGCTCTTGGATCGCAGCCCAATTGAGTTTGCGCGACTCGACGCCCTCAATGCCAAACTCTTTCGCCTCTTTCAAGTGGTCCCAAATCTCAGCATTAAATAGGAGGGCTTTGGTCGGAATGCAACCCACATGCAGGCAGGTACCACCGAGAAATCCATCCTTTTCAACTAACGCTGTCTTCAGACCGTATTGACCGGCGCGGATGGCCGCGGTATAACCTGCAGGACCGCTGCCGATAATAGCGATGTCATAAATGGCTTCAGGCAAAGCAGTGCTCCTAGAAAGAATAGTGACGACTGTCCAAATAGGTGATTCTACGACAGGGCTTAAAGATTCGGGAACCAGCGATCACAAAGATTCGTATCTAAGAATAGAGATCGATCGGGTGGTAGACTATTCCAGCAGGAGGTAAACCTTGTGCACCTCTTCGCTATCTTCTTTTTCCCGATTTTCGGCTTCGGGTTTCTCTTCTATTTTCTGCCTTCCATCATTGCCGCCGCACGGAGCATGCGGGACTTAGTCTCGATATTCGTCCTAAACCTACTCCTGGGTTGGACGGCAATCGGATGGGTGATTGCCTTAGTCTGGGCGCTTAAGACGGACGTCCCGCTGACAGTCCGTTGAGAGCTCGACCCTACCGCTGGCTAGACCCGAGCGGAGCCTCCAGCAGTAGGACACTGTGTCCTTCCGGATCGTGGAGAACGGAACCGGGCGTCTTGATAGAAACGTTTCGCAGCTGGCAAATCATCGAAATACAGTTCAACACCTACGAGGTGAGCCTTGATCTTGGCCATGGGACCGTGCTAACCCTCCTCAGACATTTGTGAGACCAGTCCTGAATTCATCAAGGGTCAAAGAAAAATAATGGACGTCGTGAAGCTCCCCGAACCCGCACCTGAATTCGTTTCTATGGAGCCCTTCATGTTTGAAGCCTAGTTTGTTCGCCAGCAAAATGCTTTCCTTGTTCGATGGGATTATCCGAACAAACATTCTCTTAAAACCTAGTTGCGTGAACGCCGTTCGTAGTATTGCCGAGAGGGCCTCGCTAGCGAAGCCCTGTCTCTGTGACGAGCTGCCTATGAAATAGGAAAGTTCAGCGGAAGGCACATCCCACACAATGTTCTTAACTTGAAGCTGCCCTATTTGTTGGTTTGAACCTTTAAGCCAGATGCCGTAACAAAAAGCCCGTCTAGTATTCCATTGCTCTGCCTTGTCTTCCGTAAACGATTTCACATCCTCAGCTTGTGACAAGCCCTTTGCCATTTGTGAGAAATTTTGGATGAGTTCAGGTCTGTTCTTATCAACCAAGTCCAGGATGCCCGAAGCGTCAGCGACACTATACCGACGTAATAAGAGCCGTTCAGTATCAACAAGTTCTGGAAAAGTAACTTGACCAGGCATATGGGCGCTCTTTCGCAGGTTTTCGGGACACTCCCGAAAGAAACTCAGGCGAGACGGAACCGAACTTACGCCAGCAATCGGGCGGCTTCCTTGGCGTAGTACGTAAGGATAATGCTGGCCCCAGCACGCCGGATCGAGAGCAGCGACTCCATCATCACTCGTTCGCGGTCGATCCAGTTATTACGGGCGGCGGCTTCGATCATGGCGTATTCCCCTGAAACCTGATACGCAGCCAGAGGCAGGTCGAAACGTTCGCGGGCCGCGGCAATCACGTCCAGATACGGCATCGCGGGTTTCACCATAATCATATCCGCGCCTTCTTCGAGGTCGAGTTCGATCTCCCGCATGGCCTCACGCAGATTTGCTCCATCCATTTGATAAGATCTGCGATCCCCGAATTGCGGAGTCGAGTCAGCGGCTTCGCGGAACGGTCCGTAAAAAGCTGAAGCAAACTTGGCGGCATAAGAAAGGATAGGCGTATTAGCCAAGCCCGCATGGTCGAGCGCGTTGCGGATAGCGCCCACGCGGCCGTCCATCATGTCGGAAGGCGCGACGATGTCAACGCCAGCGCGGGCCAGGGAAACGCTGGTGCGCGCCAGCAGTTCGAGGGTGGCATCGTTGACAATTTCGTAATCCGTGGCAACCGCCGGGGGCGCGGCTACGGCAGCCCCGAGCGACTGCGGACGGGAAGAGCGCACAATTCCGCAATGGCCGTGCGACATGTATTCGCACAGACACACGTCGCCCATGATGACAAGATTGGGGACCTCGCGCTTAATGGCGCGGGCTGCCTGCTGCACAATGCCGTCGTCCGCCCAGGCGCCCGTGGCCAATTCATCTTTCTTTGCCGGCAGCCCAAACAGGATGATTGCAGGCACTCCCAGAGAGTCCGCTTGCTGCGCCTCTCTTACTGCCTCATCCACCGAGAGGTTGAACACGCCCGGCATGGAACGCACTTCCTTGCGCTCGCCCTCGCCCGGACAAACAAACATAGGGTAAACAAATGACGTTGGAGAAAGCCGGGTTTCGCGGACCATGGATCGCAGCTGTTCACTTTGGCGAAGGCGACGAAGGCGGGTGATTGGAAAAGCCATGGCGGCAACCTCGGACGGCTAAGACTTCCATCCTGACAACCAATAATTCTAGCAGAGCAAGCCCGCTGCTTCTTGTAACATTGAATTCTGATGCCTCCCCAACCGCTTTCCCACACCAGCGCCCGCGTGCTGGAATTCGACTCTCTCCGCGACTTGCTGAGCGGGTATGCCTCCTCGCCCTTGGGACAGGGCCTGATCGCTCATCTCGCGCCTTCCACTAACCGCGAGTGGATCGAGAATCAGCACCAGCTTACCAGCGAGATCCGCGAGTTCCGCCGAGTGGGCGGTCGTTTCGACTTCTTCGGACTGCTGGAGGTCACGAATCTGGTGGAGAAATCTCGAATTGCAGGTGCAGCGCTTGAGACCACGGATATTCGGGACGTGGTGCTTGTGGTAGATCGCGCCGCCGAGTGGCGCGAAATCGCACTGAGCCCGCCCGCTGCGATGAACTTGGAATGGAAGGCGGTGGCGCAGCTTTCCTCGGGGATCATGGACTTCACTGAATTCCTGCGAGCATTCCGTAACAAGATCCTGCCCGACGGCTCACTCGACGATAAGGCCTCGCCGGAACTCGCTCGCATCCGCCGCGAGATTGAAAAGCAGAGACGCTCGATCCAGGAATCGCTGCGAGGGTATCTGCGCCGATTATCCGAGGGTGGTGCAGTGCAGGACGAACTGGTCACAATTCGCGGTGAGCGCTTCGTAATCCCGGTCAAGGTCGAGCAGAAACGGCGAGTGCAGGGCGTTGTGCATGGCGCCAGTTCCAGCGGACAGACGGTTTTCGTTGAACCGCTCGAAACCATCGAACAGAATAACGAACTGGTGCGGTTGCTGGATGAAGAGCAGGCCGAGATTCACCGCATCCTGGTCGAGATGACGCGACGCATCGGCCAGGACGCGGGTCCGATTCTCGCCGCGGTTGAGACGCTAGGCGAACTGGAATTGCAGTTTGCCAAAGCGCGATTTGCAGAGGAATACAACTGCGTCCCGGTGGTTTTGTCCGCGCAAGACTCACGTGGGGACGGCCGCCCCCGGCCGTCCATGTCGAGCAAAGCTCGACTCGTTCTCATCAAAGCCCGCCATCCACTTCTCGAACACAACCTGAAAGCAAAGGCCGGCCGCGTCATTCCTACTACCATTGAACTCGATGACGACGGGCGGGAACTCATCATCACCGGTCCGAATACCGGAGGCAAGACCGTCGTTCTGAAGACACTTGGGTTGCTGGCGCTGATGGCTCAATCCGGAATTCCGGTTCTGGCCGACCGCGCGGATCTGCCCGTTTTTGACGCGGTGTTGGCCGACATTGGCGACTATCAGTCGATCGAGCAGAATCTTTCGACCTTCTCCGCCCACGTCACCAACATTGATTCCATCTCGCGCACCGCGACCGCGCAATCGTTGGTGTTACTCGATGAACTCGGTTCCGCCACCGACCCCGAAGAGGGGGCGGCCCTGGCGGTCGCCATTGCCGAACACTTCCGCCGCATCGGATGCACCACCATTATCTCCACCCATCACACGTCGTTGAAGGTCTTTGGCGCGAACACAGCCGGCGTGATGAACGCGTCCGTGGGCTTCGACGAAGCCACGCTGCAGCCCACCTATGAGTTAAGAATTGGCGTGCCGGGAGCGTCCGCCGGCATCAACATCGCACAGCGGCTGGGGCTCAATCCTACAATCATTGACGCAGCCCGCGGGCGATTGGGTTCGCAGGCGCGGGACGTCGGCCAGTTCCTGGACCGCCTGCACACTGAACTGCGCGAGGCGGAGGCCGAGCGGTTCCGCTTGCGCACTCGCGAAGAAGAAGTTCAGCGAGAGAAGGCTCTTCTTGCCACAGAAGGCAGAAAAGAACAGCAGGCCAAAATCAAAGAAATGGAAAGGAAACTAGACAGCCTGCTGCGCGATTTCGAATATCACGCGCGCGAGATGGTCAATGCGATTCAGGATCGGGCGGCAGCGCAGAAGCTGTCCAAAGACGCGGAACGGCGCATTTCCAAGCTGCGGCGTGAATTTCGCGAACAGTTTGATTCGGTCGTTGTGGCCCACACCACTGGCGCCGACCAAGGCGATCCGCATGCTCAGCCGCAGCTCGTGAAACATGTTTCCGAAGGCGATACGGTGAAGCTGAAGTCGGTCGGCCGACCGGCTCTAGTGGCGCGTCGAATCGACGACGACCACTTCGAAGTCGAGATCGGCGCCATGAAGATGAAGATCGCGCGCCAGGATATTGCAGAGGTGCTGGTAGGTTCCTCGGACTCTCCAGTCAAAGCCGCTCGCGCCCGTGGGATTTCGGTTTCGCTGGAAAGTGAGAACCAGAGCACCCCGTCAGAGATCAACGTAATCGGCCGCACCGTGGACGACGCCACCCGCGAAGTCGAAAAGTTCGTCGACCGCGCGTTCCTAGCAGGGCTCCCCCGCGTACGCGTAATACACGGCAGTGGCATGGGAATCTTACGCAAGGCGCTCCGCCAATATCTCCAGAAACATCCTCACGTGGAGTCGGTGACCGAGCCTCCCCAGAATGAAGGCGGCGGAGGCGCAACCGTCGTGGAGTTGCGAGTCTGATCCGCCAGATCGCTCCAGGTGATTGCGGCATTTCGGACGTGCTCCAGGCAGCCATTTCCGAACTGGAAAGAAGACCCGTGACTTGCTCTGGCTGTAAACGCACGATGGACCACCTCTTCGGGATGAAATCCCGAGTTCTGTGTTCGAGTCGTGTTGGGCGCGACCGAATCAGACTTAGAGAGTAGAATCAGGCCCTGTTTTCCTATCGCATTAACGGTTAACTGACAAAATCCACAGGTTTTCCACTGTCGAAGCCGCTGCTATATTTGCTTCTGCCCCTCTGTGCCTCAAAATTCCTACGGAAGTTGTGTCCTCACTCATGACCGACGCCATCGACTTCAAGGAAATCGTTAAGCAGCAGGCGGACATCGTCCGAGTTGTCGGCGATTACGTCAAGCTGAAGAAGGCTGGAGCGCAGAACTATTCGGGACTTTGTCCGTTCCACAGCGAGAAGACGCCGTCTTTTAACGTCCATGCCACAAAGCAGTTTTTTTATTGTTTCGGCTGTGGTGCGAAGGGTGATGTGTTTGCGTTTGTCCAGAAGATCGAAAACGTCACGTTCCCGGAAGCCGTTAGAGCTGTGGCGCAGAAGCTAGGAATTGCCCTCCCGAAGCTAAGCTATGGCAGTCCCGGGGAAGCTCAGCAAGCCCAGCTGCGTACGGTGCTGCTCGAAATCCACGAGCGTGCGGTGGCATTCTTTCAGGAGTGTCTGCGACGGCCCGAGGGCGCCCGTGCCCGCGAATATCTTACGGGACGCGGCTTAAGCCCGGAAGTCATTAAGGCCTTTCGCATTGGCTACGCGCCGGATTCGGGATTTTTGCTCAAAGACCGTTTGAAGGGAGAGTTTGACGAAGAGGTGCTGCGGGAAAGTGGACTGTTCTCGTGGAAGCAGTCAGACGGCGAGAAGCAGGGCCCACCCTCGGATCAGGCCAATCCGGAAGCTAGCGTCCAGAAGCCAGAGCCCACGCTCCAAGCGATGTATTCCAAGTTCCGCAACCGGGTCATGTTCCCCATCGCCAACGAGACCGGGCGGGTCATAGCCTTTACCGGACGCACGCTCTCCAGCGACGAGAAAGCCGGTCCCAAATATCTCAACTCGCCGGAAACCGCGATTTACTCCAAGTCGCGTGTCCTGTTCAATCTCGATCAGGCCAAAGAGGCCATTCGCAAGCTGGATTACGCCATCCTGGTCGAGGGCCAGATGGATTGTATTTCGGTCTACGCCGCCGGATTTCACAACGTGATTGCCAGTTCCGGAACTGCCTTCACCGAACTCCAGGCCAGGTTGCTGGGCCGCTTCAGCAAGAAGATCGTTGTAAACTTCGACCCGGATACCGCCGGCGCCCGTGCCACCGAGCGCACATTGGGGCTTCTAGTGGAAGAGGAATTCGAAATCCAAGTCCTGACTCTGGACGCGGGCTTCGATCCTGATCTATTCATCCGGCGCAAAGGCAAAGACGCATACGCCGCTGCCCTCAAGAAATCGCAACGTTATTTTGATTACCTGATCGAGCGCGCCCAGAGCCAGTTCCCCATTCGCAGTGCAGAGGGGAAAGTGAAAGCGTTGAACTACCTGCTGCCACATATCCAGTGCGTGCCCAGCCGGATCGTACGCGACGAACTGACCCGCGAGATCGCACAAAAACTCAACATCGATTCTGCCGTTCTGCGGCAGGAACTCAAACATGCAGCCGCCAACCGGTCAACCGCCAGCTTGAAAGCGCCGGTCGAGATTCAAGTCACCGATGCCGAAAGGCTCTTAATCCGGGCCTTGACCTCGGCCAGCGAAATGCAAACTTCCGAACCGCACCTCTCAGCGCGCGACGGCGCCGAGGAAGAGTTCGACCCCGCGCGTCAGGCGCATTTTGTCCTCAAGAACGAACGTCTGCACATTGGATTCTCCACGGAATCGCTGATCGAAACCTTGCTGAGCCCGCTAGCCGAAGCATCCGACGTAATGGAATTGCCGCTGCCCGATGCCGACCGCAATCTCCTGGCGGCCATCTTGATGAAAGAAGACGAGGAACTTACCCCGGAGCGGCTGGAGGGGGCGGTGCGAGCTCTACGGCGGATCCAATTCAAGCGCCAAATGAATGAGGTTCAGCGAGAACTGCAGGCGGCGAAAAAGCACGAACCGGACAGGCTGCGCTTCTTGCTCCGGGAAAAAGACCGGCTCAAGAGGGCCCTAATGGATCCCAGTCTGTCGGATCAAGCGGCCATCCTGAGGCCCCCTCAAATACCGCTGGAACCTTGAAACTAAATGAGCTGTTTTGCCATCTAAGTTGTTAACGGCGGGCAACATAAGCGGCGGACATTTTTCTTGTTGGAATTTGCAACCAGCGAGAGGCGCTTTCTGTGCTATACTTTGAAGGTTTGTGCCGGCGCTAATCCCGCCACTTCACGTTCCCACCGCTATAAACGACGTTTCGACGTCCTCCCATGGGACGACTTGAGGATAATCCGTTTTGGCTCTTGACGACAAGTACGATGACATTAAAAAGCTGATCGATACGGGGAAAGAGAAGGGATATCTCACCTACGACCAGGTGAACGATCTCATACCGCACGACGTGCACTCTCCCGAAGACCTCGACGATCTGCTCACGACCATTGGTACGCAAGGAATCGATGTGCTGGAGGGACCCAAGCTTCCCTCCTCCGCGCTCGACAAAAAGTTCGACGAAGACGAAGTCGGCGAGGACGTCGAACTCGACCTCACACCCGGCGCTCTGGAAAAAACCAACGACCCCGTCCGCATGTATTTGCGGGAGATGGGCACTGTTCCCCTGCTTACCCGCGAAGGCGAAGTTGAAATCGCCAAGCGCATCGAGCGTGGGCAACTTCGCGTTCTGAAGGCACTTTCGCGCTCGCCCATCGTCATCAACGAACTGTTGGCGATGGGCGAAGACCTTAAGAAGGGCGTCCGCTCCATCAAAGAAGTGGTCACCTTCGATGAGGAGGAGATCACCGACGAGATTCTGCAGAATCGGCTGAAGGAATTCACCGGCAAGATCGACGATTTGGCTAAGGCGTACAAGAAGGCCAATCAACTTCTAGAGAAGTTCGCGGCGGTCTCGCAGAAAAAACGTCCGAAGGATTATCGCCGCTACCGCATCGCGTTGGCCCGCGCCATTGTTGATGTTTCCCTGTGCGTCCGCAGGCTAGGCTTCACCAACACCGAGCGCAAGCGCCTCATCGACCGGGCTAACAAAACCGTCGACATGATGCGCTCGCTCGACCGCCAGGCTTCGAATCTGGAAAAAAAAGCGGACGCCACTCGTAGTGAAGAGCAACGCAAGGAATACCGGCGCCAGTCGCGGGCCATCCGCACTGAACTGGAGAAGCTCGAAGCCGAAGCCGGGGTGTCGTTTCAGGAGCTCAAGCGCACTCAGCGCGAGATCATCCAGGGCGACATGGATGCGGAGCAGGCCAAGCGCGAACTGATTGAGGCCAACCTCCGCCTGGTAGTTTCGATTGCGAAGAAGTACACCAACCGGGGCTTGCAGTTTCTCGATCTGATTCAAGAAGGCAACATCGGCTTGATGAAGGCGGTGGACAAATTCGAATACCGGCGCGGTTATAAGTTCTCCACGTACGCCACGTGGTGGATTCGGCAGGCGATTACTCGTGCAATTGCTGATCAAGCGCGTACGATCCGCATCCCCGTGCACATGATCGAAACGATCAACAAGCTGATCCGCACGTCGCGGCAACTGGTGCAGGAACTGGGACGCGAGCCCACGTCGGAAGAAATCGCCAAGCGCATGGACATTCCGGTGGCCAAGGTTCGCAAGGTGCTCAAGATCGCGCAGGAACCGATTTCCCTCGAAACGCCAATTGGAGAAGAGGAAGATTCGCATCTGGGCGACTTCATCGAGGACCGCGCGGTCGTCTCGCCGGCCGAGGCCGTGATCAACGTCAACTTGAAAGACCAGACTTCGCAGGTACTACGTACGCTGACGCCGCGCGAAGAGAAAGTCATTAAAATGCGCTTCGGACTCGAAGACGGCAGCGAACATACGCTGGAAGAAGTAGGCCAGTCCTTTGCTGTGACTCGCGAACGTATTCGCCAAATCGAGGCTAAGGCGCTGCGCAAGCTGCGTCATCCGTCGCGTTCGCGGAAACTGCGTGCGTTCATGGATGGAGTAAGAGATTAAGAGCCTTTTCGCCACCGAGTCACAGAGAAACGCTGAAGGTTTGATGGGCACGCTTCGGTCGTGCCTTCCTTGTTTTGCCGAACTTAACTTCCGTGGATTCTTGCAGTAAAGTGGACATCCGCACGACCGTACGAGGCCTTGCGTTCACATTGACTTGTATTCGATAGTTTGCAAGACTTATCTCAATCGTAAACATTAGACTGGACGTGCTTTTGGTTCCCGGTTTTCGATTGAGTTGTTCCGGCGCACAATGGAATTAGTACTCAATCTTTTTTGGCTGACCTTGGCGTTGCCCGCCATCTGGATGTGGCGCCACGAATCGGTCTGCGCCAAGGATTGCCGGCGTTTCGATCGGATTCGCCCCTGCGTGCTTTTTGGCTGCGTTTTGATGCTGCTTTTCCCCGTGGTTTCGGCCACGGACGACCTGTGCGCGATGCGGCAGGAAATAGAAGAATCCAGCCCGTCGAAGCGCATGGTCAAGCAAGCTGTCTGCGACAAATCACTGACGCGGCTTAACACATACGGTGCAGTGCCAGCCTTGATTTTCCCGGTGTCGTTCGGCCGCGCCGATAGAGTTTGCGGACAAGTCCTGGTCCAACCAGTCACGGTGCCTGAACCAAGACGCTTCAGCCAGACCTCCTGTCGTGCCCCGCCGTTTTCCAGCCTCAGTATGTCCGTTGGATTCGCCGCCTAGTCTGCGGCGACATTTTCCCGGTTTGAAGTGAGCCCTTGTGTTATCGCGGCAGGCGATGCGCTTTGCCGTGACCTCTGGTTGCCGGTTTAATCCGGCAACGAGTGGTTGTGGATATCAGATGAACCAGATGCTTTGGCGTTATTTCGCCCTTTTTCTGTTGCTCGGTTGCGCCCTCAAGGCCGCCGCGCAGCAGGCTTTGACCTGGGAGGAGGTGCGAAACCGCTTCGAAGTGAACAATCCCACTCTGCTGGCGGACAAACTGAATATCGATGAATCGAAGGCGCAGGAGATTACCGCTTTCTTGCGCCCGAACCCGACGTTCAGTCTGACGGCTGATGGCACCCAAATCGCTCCCGAGAAAGGCGTCTGGCGTCCGTTCGCCGGCACCTTTGAGTCGCCCGGCGTTAGCTATCTTCAAGAACGACAGCACAAGCGACAGTTACGCTTGCAGAGTGCGAAAAAGGGGACCTTGATTGCCGAGTCGAGTCATACCGACTTGCTGAGAACTATGCTCTTCAACTTGCGCAGCGCATTTGTGTCAACCCTGCAAGCCAAATCGGTGTTGCAATTGGCGAAAGACAACCTTGCCTACTACGACCACGTGCTCCAGATTAGCAGGGATCGCTTCAACGCTGGCGACATCGCGCAAATCGATCTCGACCGATTGGAACTGCAGCGGGTCCAGTACGAATCGGATTTGCAAGCTGCCGAGGAGAATCTGCAAACCGCGAAGATCCAACTGCTCACGCTGCTGAATTCCCGAACTCCCCTGGATCAGTTTGACGTGACTGGGCTGTTCGATTTCAACGACCAACTGATGCCGCGCGACGAATTCCGGAAGATTGCCCTGGACACGCGGCCGGACTTGAAGGCCGCCGTCGAAGCCGTGGACAAGGCCCAAACCGACCACAAGCTGGCGGTTGCGAACGGCTCAATCGATCCGACCTGGAGCGTATGGTATACCCACAACTCTTCCAACAATAACCCGTTCGGCATAAGTACGCTCGGCGTCAGTGTCGGCATTCCCCTTCGCATCTTTGACCGCAACCAGGGTGAGAAGCTGCGCACCCAACTCGATATCACCCGCAATGAGAGATTGCGCGACGCTGCCGAAGCAGCAGTGCTGAGTGACGTAGATTCCGGCTACGCCACGCTGGAAAGCGATCTGATTCTGCTGCGGCCTTACAAGGCCAAGTACCTGCAGCAGTCTGTCCGGGTGCGGGACACGATTTTCTTTTCTTATCGAAACGGCGGAGCCTCGTTGCTGGATTTCCTGAACGCCGAGGCGGAGTACCGCAGCGTGCAGTTGAACTACGTGAACTTGGTCGGCGCTTACTTGACGGCTGCAGCCCAATTGAACATGGCCGTGGGCCGGGAGGTGATCCAATGAAAACCAAATGTGTGGGTCTGATCCTAGGGGCTATCCTTTGCCTGTTTTTGAGTTTGCTTCTCCTGGGTTGCAACGAGAGTAAAGCAGACCCCAAGGCTGAGGCCCCACCTCAAGCCAAGGTTGAGCCTGACTTGGATGCCAACAACTTTAAGGTGGACCACCCCGACCAGTTTCCCTTGGCGACGGCGGTCGAGTATAAGGCGGCGCCCGCTCTGAATGTCACCGGCGTGGTCCAACCCGATATAACCCGCGCCGTGCCTGTGATCTCGTTGGCCTCAGGACGGGTCGTGGAGATTAAGGCCCGGCTGGGCGACACAGTGACCAAGGGCCAGCTGTTGCTAAGGGTGCAGAGCAGCGATGTCTCGGGTGCCTATCAGACGTATATGAAGGCCGCGAACGACGAGCGGTTGGCTCGCTTACAGTTTGATCGCGCCCAGACTCTGTACGAAAAGGGAGCGATCGCCAAAAGCGCCCTCGAACAAGCCGAGGATACTGAGGGCGATGCCAAAGCAGACCTGAATGCCGCTACCGAACAGTTGCGGCTTCTCGGCATCGACAAGGACCACCCATCTGGGATCGTCGATATCGTCGCACCCATATCGGGGGTGATCACGGACCAGCAAGTCACCACCGCGTCCGGCGTTCAAGGACTGGGCTCCCCCAATCCTTTCACCATTTCAGATTTGTCCTATGTTTGGATCATCTGCGACGTTTACGAAAATGATCTCGACGCCGTGCACGTCGGCGAAACCGCGGATATCCGCTTGAACGCTTACCCCAATCGGGTCTTGAAAGGCCGGATCGATAACATCCTGCCCATTCTCGATCCCAATATTCGCACCGCGAAAGTTCGAATCGAAGTCCCCAACCCCCGACTGATGAGAGTTGGAATGTTCGTGACTGCGACCTTCTACGGGAAGCAACCTGAAACGCGGGCTGCAGTTCCCGCAACCGCAATTCTGCATTTGCACGATCGCGAGTGGGTTTATGCGCCGATAGGCGCCGGACATTTCAAACGCATGGAAGTAGTCACGGGAAATATGCTTCCCGGCAACATGCAAGAAGTTGTTTCAGGGATCAAGCCTGGCGACCAACTGGTTTCGAATGCTCTGGTTCTGCAAAATACCGTGGAGCAATGAATGATTCGCCGAGTCGTTGATTTTGCTCTCAACAACCGCCTATTAGTTCTGGGCTTCGCCCTGCTGCTTTTCGCAGGGGGCATCGTCGCCTTCCGTGAGCTTCCCATTGAGGCTTATCCCGACGTAGCCGACAACTACGTTGAGGTCATCACTCAGTGGCCGGGGATTTCGGCGGAACAAATCGAACAGCAGGTTACGATTCCCCTTGAGGTCGTGATGAACGGCATCCCGCATGTCGTGCATCTGCGCTCGTTCTCCCTCTTCGGACTCTCCGACCTGAAGCTGATCTTCGACGACGAATCGGACAACGACTGGAACCGGGAGCGCGTTCTGGAGCGGCTAAGCCAGGTTACCCTGCCGCCGGGCGTAGTCCCGCAAATGGGCACGGACTGGAGCCCGGTCGGGCAGATTTATTTCTTCACCTTGCACAGCACCAATCCGGCATATGACCCGATGGAACTGAAGTCGATTGAAGACTGGGTCATCGAAAAGAATTTCAAAGCTGTGCCGGACATTGTCGACGTCGCCAGCTTCGGCGGCCCCACTCGCGAATACCAGGTTCGCGTCGACCCCAACAAACTCGTCGCCTATAGCCTGAGCCTGGCTCAAGTCGAGCAACAGCTCACCAACAACAACCAGAACGCGGGAGGCAGCTTCATACAAGAGGGCCTGCAGCAGATTAATGTGCGTTCCGTCGGATTGGTCGACCGTGCACAAGACATTGAGCGGACGGTCATCATGACGAAGAATGGGACGCCGCTGAGGGTGAAAGATATTGCAGTGGTTTCGCAAGGTCCAAAGATTCGCCTCGGCCAGTTTGCTAAGGCCGTTCACCGTGAGGACGGAAAGATCGTTGATAACGACGATGTAGTGTCAGGCATCGTGCTGTTGCGGAAAGGCGCTGCGGCAGACACAGCCCTGCAAGCCGTCCACAAAAAAGTGCAGGAATTGAACGAACATATTCTGCCGCCAGGCGTGAAGGTTGTGCCATTCATCGATCGCAGCGATCTGGTTCACTTCACAAGTCATACCGTACTCCACAACCTCACCGAAGGAATGATCCTGGTATCCATCGTTCTGCTTCTATTTCTGGGGAATGTTCGAGGAGCCCTGATCGTCGCCGCAACCATTCCGTTTGCTCTGCTGTTTGCATCCATTTGTCTGGACTTGAGTTATATTCCCGCGAACTTGCTGTCCCTTGGCGCATTGGACTTCGGTGTGGTGGTGGAGGGCGCCATCGTGTTGATCGAAAACATTGTGCGCCATTTGAGCCATTCTGACGGGACCAAGACTCCTAACGAAATCATCAGTTTTGCCTCGCATGAGGTACAGCGCCCGGTCTTCTATGCCATAGTCATCACCATTACCGCCTTCTTGCCGATCTTTACGCTGCAACGTGTCGAAGGCAGGCTGTTTCATCCCATGGCTTGGACCGTGGCCTTCGCGCTGTTGGGGGCATTGCTGTTCTCGATCCTTGTCGCACCCGTGCTGGCAAGTTTCGCCTTCGCGAAGGGGGCCCACGAATGGCGCAACCCGGTGATGACCTATGTGAGTGAACGATATCGCGACGCCCTCCGCTGGGCGATTCACCATCGTGCGATCACCGTCGGTGTGGCCGTGCTCTTGGTGGCGATGGGAAATTACCTCGCGTTCAGCGGCGTCATTGGTTCTGAATTTCTGCCCCATCTGGATGAAGGCGCACTCTGGGTGCGTGGCACGCTCGCGCCCAGCACCGGGCCGGACGAAGGTATCCGGGTCGCGAACCAGGCGCGAATCGTGCTTTGCTCCTTTCCTGAAGTACCGCAATGCACCAGCCAGGTGGGGCGTCCCGATGACGGAACGGATAACACCGGATTCTTTAACACCGAGTTCTTCGTCGACCTCAAGCCGAGAGAACAGTGGCGTCCTGTCTTCCATCAAAATAAAGACGCACTGATCGCTGCCATGAATCGCGAACTCGACAAAATCCCCGGTGTCCTCTGGGGTTTTTCCCAACCCATCGAGGACAACATGGAAGAGGCCGTGAGTGGAGTGAAAGGCGCTTTGGCCACCAAGATCTACGGTGATGACTTGAGACTTCTGGAAGAAAAATCCGATGAGATCGTCAACATCATGCGTGGAGTCAAAGGCGTTGAGGATCTTGGAGTTTTCCGCGTGCTGGGCCAACCCAATCTCAATATAGCTGTGGACCGCCAGCAAGCCGCCCGTTATCAAATCAACGTCTCTGACGTTCAAGATGCTGTCCAGACCGCGGTTGGAGGCAACGCGCTAACCCAAGTTCTCAAGGGCGAGGCGCGGTACGACCTTGTGATGCGCTATCTCCCACAATACCGGGACACACGGGAAGCGATCGAAAGGATACGCTTACTGTCGCCCACAGGAGAACGCGTATCCCTCGCCCAACTCTGCAAGATCAGCGTGACCGACGGCGCTTCGGAAGTCTATCGCGAGGGCAATCGGCGTTATGTTGCCATCAAATATAGCGTCCGTGGACGCGACCTCGGCAGCACAGTCGAAGAGGCGATCAGAAAGGTGAACGAGCAAGTCAAATTGCCCACCGGATATACCCTCGATTGGGAGGGAGAATACGCCAGCCAGAAGCGGGCCAACGAGCGGCTGCTGATCGTGCTCCCAATAACTATCCTGATCATCTTCATCATTCTTTACACCATGTTCAAATCCTTCAAATGGGCGCTATTGATTATGGCGACGGTTGCCATCGCACCCATTGGCGGCTTGCTTGCTCTTGTAATGACCGGCACCAACTTCAGTGTCTCCACCGGCGTAGGCTTCCTGGCACTGTTTGGCGTATCAGTGCAGACCGGAGTCATCATGCTCGAATACATCAACCAGCTTCGAGCCCGGCGCTTCTCCATAGAGGATGCCGCAGTTGAAGGGGCCGTGTTGAGACTGCGGCCCATCATGATGACGATGCTGGTGGCAACTCTAGGATTGCTGCCGGCCGCTCTCTCTCACGCCATTGGTTCTGATTCTCAGCGCCCGTTCGCAATCGTTATCGTCGGAGGTCTGATTGCAGCCCTCATCATGAGCGTCTTTCTGCTGCCAACGTTGTATGTGTGGGTAGCAGGCGAGCGCGATGTGCTGCCTATGGCCGAAGAAGGGTTCGAGGTGGGCGAGCACGTCGATTAGCGAAAGCACAGAATTGTTTTCCATTTTTCCTGCGGTTTCCACAAAGAAGTTCGGTCCTCCACAGTTTGTGCACAACCGGGCATGGATTTTCTGTTGCGGCGGCTTTGCCTTTGACACAAAGTATCCGCAGTGCAAACGTGAGATGTCTTGAGCGCTACGGGTTGCTGTAGAGCTGGCGTTTCCGGCGGTTCTCGAGGGTGAACTGCTGGAGGGTTTCCTAAAGATGCGTCATGCGCGTTGGCGGACACCTTGGCGTTGCGGCCTCCTCGGAAAGTCCTCCTCACGGAAGGACTGAGCCGTCAGCTTGAGCAATCGCTGCGAGTCGTGGAATGCGGATTCGGTCCGTCGGTCTGTGACTCGGAGAGCGCGCCCAGAAACGAGCATTCCTCCGCGAATGCGGTTTCAGGCGCCTCACTGCATGGTGCAGTGAGAGGCGAGCGAGACATCCACAGGCAATGCGGCCCGGGTGGCTGGCCTGGGCCGCATTTTGTTTTTCGGAGGAAGAGTCCTTGGCCACAGTTTACGCGGATCAGCACTGCTCATTTTCAGGCAGTGTGCCTTCGCGGATGCTTCCGGTTGATCTTCGCTTTTTGTTTCCCTATACTTCGACTGATGAGGCGGGATCATGCAACTCACTTCTTATCACGCAACTGAGCAACCGAAAAAATTAGGTTTGTGCTTCGTTTTCCGAAGACCCCACTTCGCATTCACAACTCTTTCGCGCGTAGTATCGCGTTCACGTTTTCAAGTGAATCTTGTGACGTAGCGCCGCAGGATGCCGGCGCTACCACGAACCGCACATGGCAACCACTGACTACAGTCTCGCGCACAGCCTGCCGGCAAATGTTGAAGCCGAGCGCTCCATCTTGGGCGCGATCCTGCTGGATAATCTCGCCTACAACGAAGCCGCCGAGCACCTGAAGCCGGAGGACTTCTCGCTCGATTCTCACCGCCGCATCTTCACCCGCATGGTGGACCTGGCCGAGTCTTCGCGCCCGATCGACATGATCACGCTGGTCGAAGAACTCGATCGCCGCAAGGAACTGGAGGCCATCGGCGACGTTGGCTATATTTCCGGATTGGTGGACGGCGTCCCCGACCGCCCGAGCATCGAGCATTACATCAAAATCGTCCGCGACAAGGCCCTGCTGCGCGGACTGATTCACGCCGCCAACGCCGCCATCGCGCGCGCCTCCGACCAGAGCGATCCCGCAGAAGAAATCCTGAATGACGCCGAAGCTGCCATCTTCCAGCTTTCCGAAAAGCGCATTGGTCGCGGCTTCATGGGCGTTCAGGAAATCGTCAAAGAATCCTTCGGCTCGGTGGATGCGCTGCTGCAGCGCGGCCAGCGCATTACCGGCCTGGCCACGCACTACACCGATCTGGACGAGATGACCAGCGGCTTCCAGCGCTCCGACCTGATCATCATCGCCGCCCGCCCTTCGATGGGAAAGACCGCCTTCGCCATGAACATCGCCGAGAACGCTTCCATCGAAGATCAGAAGGTAGTGGGCATGTTCTCGCTGGAAATGTCCCGCGAGGCTTTGTTGTTGCGCCTGCTGTGTTCGCGAGCGCGGGTGGATTCGCACAAGATGCGCACCGGTTCACTGTGGCGCGATGACATGACCAAAGTCGTGCACGCCATGGAGCAACTCGCCCATGCACCGATCTTCATCGACGACACGCCTGGCATCGCGCTCAGCGAAATGCGGGCCAAGGCGCGCCGCCTGCAGCAGTCGCAAGGCAAACTCGACCTGCTCATTGTGGACTACCTGCAACTCATGTCGGGCGGCAGCCGGCGCTATGAAAACCGCACCCAGGAAGTTTCGGCGATCTCGCGCGGTCTGAAAGCATTGGCTAAGGAATTGAAGGTCCCGGTAGTTGCGCTTTCGCAGTTGAGCCGCGCGCCCGAAAGCCGGGGCGGCGACCATCGTCCGCAGCTCTCTGACCTGCGCGAATCGGGATCCATTGAGCAGGACGCCGATGTGGTGGCCTTCATCTTCCGCGAAGAGGTTTACAAACAGGACGATCCCGACCTGCAAGGTAAGGCAGAACTGATCATCGCTAAACAACGCAATGGCCCAACCGGACGGGTAAACCTGGCATTCCTGAAGAATTCGACCCGGTTCGAATCGATGCTCGCCGACGGAATGGCTCCGCCAGAATAGCGTGGTCAGCCATCACAATGGACGATGATCTGTGGCTGTGGAAAGGCTGTGGAATCGTGCACGGCGACATCCTTCACTGCTGGCCGCGGTATCGGCACCGCTTTCAGTGCAGCTGCCAGCATTTCCGTAAGTTATTCCAGTGTATGGTGTTATCGGCTTTCGCGGATGCTCCTGTTTGCGCCTTGCGAGCCCACTGAAAATTTCATGCAACCTTCAAGATTTGCACATTCCCGGATTCAGAACAACTCCACTACCCTTACGCGTTGCAGCACGGACAAATGTTCGCCGCGAATAAGCGAGGTACATTAGCCCAGCCGATAAGGTAAGAGATAGCACGTTTATGAGCGCCTGGCTGGCCGAGCGACAGAACCGGGGATTCAGAGGGCTCCACGGCAACGATTCTGATCTGTTCATTACGGCGGCGTAGGGCTTCCCCGGTACACCGAAGGGACGCCGCGGTACCCACGCTCTGGACAGAGCCATCGATCTGTCCGTCGGTCTGAGTCCAGATTTCCTCCGCCATTTTGTGACAGGCCGCAAGCTGGTCTTTATTGTTCAGCTGATCGGTCGGGAGCGGCTCAAGTCACATGGACCTGGCCTTATGGATCATCCGGCAGAAGAGCCCAGGGCTTGCCGCCTCGACACCGAAGTACCTGGTTGTGTTCTACGGCGTCACCTTGGGCAGGGGATTAAGGAAATCAGAAGAAGCGCTGCCTGACTCACCCTGTCGTGCAATTCTTAAGAATGGAGGAGTACTCCCTGCTGCGGGCGCACTCGACAAGCTCAACACGCGCTGCCAGCCGGCCGGCCGCGCTTTGCAGAGATGCGCGCTAGCGTGCCTCGTTCGCGGCTACCTTGACAATCGTCAAGTTGCGAAAGGGACACTTCAACTCGAACGCCCATCCAAAAAAGTTATGCATTCCATCTACAGATTTCATAGAAATCTTTACGGCTTATTTATGCGTGCCGTTGTACATTCCGCGCATGAGCAGTTCAGATAGCGCCGACTGAAGCGGTGACTTAACACCAAAGCAGATATATAGGCGGTCGATAAGTATCGTCGATCTTTCGGATAAGTGTTTTTCCGTGCCTATTGACGCCTGGAAGAATGATGTATCGGACTAGTCGCGATGCACCTGGCTGCAGGTGTTGTCACGAGTCACAGTCAGCGGTAGCCGTGCGTCTGAATCACAAAACAAGATAGCGAGCGCGCTCTGCTCGCCGGAGGTATTACGTGCCTAAACTGTATCCGACCCTAACGTTGTTGCTCGCTTGCGTAGTTCTTCTCTCCGCTGCCCAGGCCCAATCCACATTCGGCGCCATTGTCGGCGTCGTCACAGATCCAGGCGGCTTGGTTGTGGCCGGAGCAAAGGTCGCGCTTTTGAGTCTGGAGGACCGATCTACGCACGACGCAATCTCCGATCCCAACGGCTCCTTCCAATTCATGAACGTAAAACCCGGGCGTTACGAAATCGACGTCCACGCCGACGGCTTCGGCGTGTTCAAGCTGCAATCCGTCCAACTCGATGCCCGCCAGACCCTGCGCACCGATGTGTCCCTGAAAATAGCCTCGGCCACGGAAATTGTCGAAGTCGGGGACTCGGCGCCGATGATCAACACCGAGAGCGCCACGCTCGCCGACACCAAAGATTTCGTCCAGGTTTCCCAACTCCCTGTGAACTACCGTGGTGCCACCACCAGTTCTCTCGCCGTCCTGGCCACTGTCCCGGGCGCCCAGCAGGATGCCAACGGCAACGTCGCCGTCGGCGGCGGACTGCCATCGCAAGTGCAGTATTCCGTCGATGGCGCCTCCACCGTCAACATCCGCCAAAACGGCGCGCTTGCCAACATGAATCCTTCCTCTGAGCTCATCAGCGAATTCAGAGTTTCGCAGTTTAACAACAATGCCGAATTCGCCCAGCTCGGCGATATCACCATCGCCACAAAAAGCGGCACTGAGCATTACCACGGAAGCCTTTTCGAGTACCTGCAGAACAGCATGCTCGACGCCACCACTTACGGTTTCCCGAGCAAGCCCCACAAAGCCTTCAACACTTTCGGCGGAAGCCTGGGCGGCCCGCTCAAGATTCCCGGCCTGATGAAAGGTACGCCGCACACATTTTTCTTCGTCGCCTACGAAGCCAACCGCCGACGCTTAGTCACTCCGCTGTTCCTCAACGTTCCGACGGCCGCTATGCGCGCGGGCAATCTGACCGGGCTCTCCGGAGCCAACGGCGCTCCGATCCTCAATCCTTTTACCGGTCAGCCCTTTCCCAACAACACCATTCCGGCGTGCAACCAGTCCGGCTGCCTTAATCCGGTCGCGCAATCGTTGCTCAACAACTACTACACCGCCCTCCCCAACTCTGCGACCCAGGGCTCAAACTACCTGCAACAGGCTGCTACTCCCAGCAACACCGACGGATATGACATCCGCATCGATCACACCCTCACCGCGAAGCAATCCCTCTACGCCCGTTGGAGTGCGAAGAACATCTCGACCACCCTGCCCAACGCGCTTTTGCCCAGCGACCAGGACAGCGAAACCGATCGCAACCTGATCTTTTCGCACAACTATGCGATCACCAACACGCTGGTCAACGAAGCCCGCTTTGGGGTCTCGCTCTTCAAGATTGGGGTCCAGTTTCCCATCGAAGGCGCTACTGCCATCCAGAAGCTAGGCCTCGTGGGCCTTGACCTCCGTGACCACCCGACCCAGGGCGCGTTTCCGACCTTCAACTTCAACGATGGCACTGGCTTCACCCCAATCGGCCGTGACAAAGCCGGAGTCACCAAATCACAAACGATCCAGTTCGCCGATAACTTGAGCTGGGCCCACGGCAAACACAGCCTGAAGTTTGGTGTCGACGTCCGCCGGGTATCCTATGCCGACATCGAGAGCTTCGGCGGCTCCGACGACTTCGGAGCCTTCACATTCTCTTCCGGCACATTTTCCGGCAACGCCTTCGCGGACTTCCTCCTGGGCTTACCGGCAAAAACTTACGTGGCACAGTCCGGCCCCGACGTCCGCGCCAACACCATTCAAACCGGCCTCTACGCACAGGACGAGTGGCGCATCATCCCTCGCATGACGCTAAGCTTTGGCCTGCGTTGGCAAGCGCTGCCTCCATTCGTCAGCCCGCTCAACAACCTCACGGCGTTCGACGCCCGCAACGGTGGCGTGATCGTGCCAGACCACAACGTCCCCGTCCAAGGCTTCCTCGAATCCATCAACGCCTGCGGCGGACCCTACAACCCATACGGTGTCGCCAACCCTGCGCTGCCCTGTGGTCCCGTGGAATCCGCTAGTTCGCGAGGACTCGGCCCCGGCGTGCGCGAGTTCTATAAGAAGAATTTCCAGCCGCGCATCGGATTTGCCTATCGACCCTTCGGCGATGAGAAGACCGTCATTCGCGGCGGGTTCGGCATCTTCACGATGACGAACCTTGGCCAACTATCGTTCAACACCACAAACATCAGTGTCGCCGTGGTGCGGACGACCGCGAATTCCGTGCAGAATGGTCAGGCCGCCTACCAATTTCCGAGCGCGCGCACGCCCGACAATCCACTCACCATCGCCGGCACCGGCGACTTCTACCAGAACACGCCGATCAACTATCGTGATCCGCAATCCGCGCAGTGGAACCTCACCGTCGAACGCGAGTTGGTACGCGATACCACTCTCCGCGTCAGTTATGTCGGAACCAACTCCTACCGCATGAGCCAGACCGTCGACCTGAATCAACTTCCGCCCAGCACCATCTCTCCGAACCCCAACTCGAAGCCGTATCCCAACTGGGGCCGCATCCTTTCCTCCGAAAATCAGGGCTCGGTTAACTACGAAGGCTTGCAGTCTGAAATCGATCACCGGACAAGCGCGGGACTGACGCTGCAGGCCAGCTACGTCTGGGCGAAGAGCCTGGGCAATGTCGGCGGCGATGCTCCCACCGCCTTCTCTCCCGAAGTGATCTACGGAACACCCGTCGCCAACCGTTTTGACCTTACCGCGAATCGAGGCAACATCGCCGCTGTGCGTCGCGATCGCGTGCTGGTTTCCGCCATTTACGAATTGCCCGTGGGCCAGGGCCGCCGCTTTCTGAGCCACATGAGCGCCGTGCCGCAAGCCTTGTTTGGCGGATGGTCCATCAGCACCGTCAGCCTCTGGCAGACCGGTCCTTATCTCACTCCCATCACCAGCCCTAGCTACGATCCCGGCAATCTCGATCTCGTCTACCGAGGCGCCTTCCAGCGCCCCGACTGCATCGCCAACGGCAACGTGTCCCATCCCACGCCGGACAACTACTTCAATCTCGCCGCTTTCGACCCAATCCCCGCCGGGCCTGTAGGGAATTGTCGCGTCGGCAGTCTGGTTGGCCCCGGTACAGTCGCAGTCGCTGGCGGAGTCTCAAAAAGCTTCGCGATCGGAGAGCGCGTCCGCGTGAAGTTTGAGAGCACATTCACCAACCTGCTTAATCATCTCAACTATGCCCCACCGTCGGCGGATGTTTCCTCGCCCGTCACCTTCGGAAAGATCACCAGCGTGCAGAGCTCGGAAAACGCCGGCAACCGCACCGGCCAACTCGCCCTGCGCGTCGAATTCTAGCAGTGCATGGCCAAGCCGAAACCGAACTGATTTGCATGTGATTTTCCCGGATGTAAGCTGTTGAAATATGGCGGAAGCGAGTGGGAGTCGAATCCGCTAACAAACGTAGTTTGAACAACATACAAGGCACGAACGGCACTGTAAAACGATCTTAGTACATGTAAGGCAGTGGCAATGGATCGCGGATTGATCGCAGAATTCTGACGTGGGTTTCGTGCCCACACTCACTTGATCCACTCCTTCAGGACTTTAATTCTCTCCTGCACCTTGACCAACAATCTGTCATGTTGAATGCCAATCTTCGCACTGGTTACGTGTTTGCGTGATCTCTTGATTTCTCGCTCGTTAGCCTGCATGGAGCGGATGAGACTCTTGATACATTTTTTCTGTTCAGCGTTCATGGCTCCAGACTACGCGGCCCGACGCAAATCACCTATGCACCGAAGACCCGGCACTACAGGAAAGGCTACCCTACCACAGGAGCCTTAGAGCAGTAGCTTACGCAATTTGCCACGTTCTGTTTTGTAGTTGTCCATCTGTGCTTTCCAAGCCTCAAGGTCAATCTCATCTTTGATCGCTTGCTTGGTGCGTTCTATAAGTTCCACGTGGTCTAAAGCATCAACACCAAGCGTAGCGGGAACCAAGCCCCTTGCTTTTCCTTTTACTTTGGTGTCACTCCACACCATCGGGAAGCCTTCGATCTCGTTGGTGTCCTCAACATACCTGTCGAAGTTTGAATCGTTGTTCGCTTCCAATAGGTACCGCTCGTAGAGGGAGTGCTTCACGTCGTAAGGCGTGATGCCGATGCGTTCATACATTACAGTCGGCATACCCGCTAGGCTGTCGCAGTCTTCCAAAACCAACTTATAAAGCAACTGCATCAGCTTGCCTGAGTAGGCATCGCTTTCTGTGGGAGCCTTTGGATCACCAAAGGCTACGCGGTCAATTAAGCATCCGCACGTGTCGTAATCCCCAAGGTAGAGACACCACACAAGATCACACTTCCCAATCCAGTTGTCCTTGATGTACTTCGCCAGTGTGTAGATGGCCCCGCCGTCCGATGCTTGCCCGTGGAAGGACATGATTGGAACGTGGTACCGTCTGCACAGCCCAGACAGCATCCCCATGATGGCATCTTTTTCAACGCACACGATCACACGTTTGCTTTGCCCTTTCCACTTGTCCATTGCAAAGGCTGGGACGGCGGATTCCAAAAAACTGCGGTCATCATCCCAGTACGCAGGGGTGTTAAACGGGCGTGAGTCATCGGCAATTCTGTGCCATGCCAGAGTGCCGTTCCATCTTGCTACTCCGATGGCAAACTTAACCATGTCGTACCAGTAGGATTCCTTGCCGTGATCCTTGCCTACCAGTCCAAGTCCAGAGCAAAGGTAATAGATGTGACGGATGGTCTGTGAATAACTCGCTGTGCAGTGGGTTGCTATCTCCACAATTTTTGCGTCGCGCCGGTCGTAGGATTCGATCTCCGCGTTGGAAGGCTTCCCGATTTTGCGGTGCCCTCCGGCCCATAGGTCTAACTCATCCGGTGAAACGTCATCCATGATCTCTTCGGTCGTGCTCATTGCTGAATCCCTTTCCTTGCGTTGATGTATGCATTGCTGGCGTCTTCGTCCGTCGTTCGGAGATAGAGGCCCGTGCTGCCCAAGCTGACGTGTCCCAAATATTGCTGTACGTCGCAGATGTCCAGCTTGTGAATCTTCAGCGAGTGAATTGCACAGCTATGGCGTAGCGCGTGCGGGTGGGCCACATCGTACGGTACGTTAGCCTTCTCAGCGTAGTAGTGCATGAGTCTGCCGACTTGCTGTCGGCACATGCGCCAAAGGTACTCATGCGAGTTCTTCCCTGCAATCCACGCGGTTAGCGCCGTCGCTTCGTCCAGGAGTGGGTCTGCATCTGGGACTAGCCTCTGGCGCGTCTTGAGCGACCCTTTCCCACGCGCAACGGTCAAGTAGCCGTCACGGATGTTATCGGCCTTCAGGTTGATGCACTCGGAAACGCGGAGTGCATGGTGGTAGCTGACAAGAAGCATCAGCCAATCGCGTGTGCTCTCCGCCTTCGCCGCTGCTAAAAGTCGGTGCAGTTCGTCGGGTGTCATGCTTGCTCGAATCATGGTTTCCCTTTCTTGAGTTCGTTGCTTTCGTAGTTCCAGCATCCTTCGCAGAGAATTCCCCGGATGTTGTGAGTGACGGTGCTACCGTTTCGCCGCGCCGCTCTGATTCTTTCGGCGCGTAGCTTCGTGATGTATCGCCACGCGGCCCGGTCCTGATCTTGCTTCGCCGATGGTGCTTGGCATACCCGGCACTCGCAGCCGGGTTTGTTGGTGCAATCGCTCATGGGTCACTCCTTCCCCGGACTGGTTATGGGTTGGCTTGTGATCCGGCCCGTAGACAGCGGTGAGCCTGAGACAACGGTCACAGCAAGGCCGAAAATCCTTCGACACGGGTTTGCTCATTTTCAAATTCCCCTTGCTAAACGTTTGCCGATGCGCCGTGCTCTCCGCCTATCGCTCCGCGCGGGCGTGCTTCTGCCGGAATGGGCGATCAGCAACATCACGAACAAAACTGTGAGTATCCCCATTGTGGTTTCTCCTGATGGTCCGCATCTTTCAACACCGATTGGACGGTGCTCAAAGTCGCGTACGGTATACAGTGACAACGGTCATCACCGATATACATTTGCTTTGCAGTGGGTTTGCTGTGGAATCCGGGCGATAAATGCTCGTTACAGAGCCTGTAGGACACAGCAGTGGGTTAGCCTTGCCGTGGTGGGTCTGCCGTACAAGCCAGTCACAGCGGTCACCGTAGGTCCATCTGTGTTGAATATTCAAGTAGGGTCAGACAGTGCTTTGCGTAGGTCATGCGTCGCAGTACCGCACCAACCTATCAATCTGTCACTTCGCATCCACTTCGCATTTGCCACTTGGCTACAGCGTTTGCAGTGCGCTTTCCCACTTCAGCGACTTCGCACATGCGCATTTGTATAGCGTTGGTAACGGGTGTGCAAAGCATTCGACGGCGGTACCTGCGCAGTTTCCCACTTCGCCGCCAACGTTCGCCTTCGCCTTGCCTCTGCATTGCTTTGAAAACGCCCTAATCCAGGGCATAACTTCCCCTCTCCTGTGGAGTGGGTAAAGAATTGGCGAGTCATCCCCTTGGCACCCTCAGCAGTGCGCGGCATCCTAGCCTTCGCGGTCCTGCCTACTGCGCCTTTGCTCACCCGGCGGCTTGCTGTCGCTACTCTCGGTCCGGTTGCCCTTCTACTGCGGTCCGCTCCGATTCTTGCGCCAGCCCTGCCGGGTTTTGCACTCACCTTTCATAGATATATGTTGCAATCGGAGCACCCTTCTAAGAGTTTGGAACATGGCCTTTAGAATCAACAGCGTATTACCAAATAGTAAACAAAAGACGCATGGTAACCAGTGCTGCAAAGTGACAAGTTGACACTTTATGATGTCCCTTTGCGTCACTTTGTCCCGGTCGGGGAATGGTACCGCGTCGAATTCCTTGGCTTGGTAAGCTACTGAAACAAAGGATGGTATGTCGCTATATAAAAGATAAAAACTGCGCCGGTGCCCCGCAATTTTTTGCCCCGCCAACCGTTCCTAGCTTCGTTACTCTATGGTTAACAGTTGGAAACCTACGCCAATAATGGGTTTCTCATGTTGAGAATGTATACGCACGTTTCTTGTTGACAACGGCGTATGACTGTGTTATGATAGTTATTGGGGATGTACATCCGCTGTCTTATCGGTGTGCCTGCACCTAGCAATTCGTCGTACACCGAGTAAGCCTTTTCGAGCATACCCACAACTCAAAGGACAATCAAATGAAGATCACCAAACTCGGCGCGAGTGCGCCGCTACAGCCATGCAGCGTCGAAGACTTCGACGCCTTACTTCCTGCGTTTAAGCGGGCAGCAATCAACGTGTTGCTGAACAGCCAAGACCGCAAGATTAACTCGCAGAACAAGCTCATTCACAAGCTGATAAGGGAGAACGAAGGCCTCAGCATTGCCTTAGCTTTTCTGAAGGGCTACACGAAACCCCTGCCTATTTCAGCAAACCCCACTCCCTCTGGAAAGAAGGTCACCCGATGACAAGATCACTCGAACAAAGCCTCAGAATTTTACTGTCGCAAGCTGGCGTCCGGCCCTCACCGGAATTTTCAGCGTCGGAACTTGTCCGACGATTCGCTTCAGACTTTCAAGTAACGGTCACAGAAACCAACGGCTGTGCTGAGTTCACCCAAAACGGCCAACCGGCATCCGCTGGCACACTCTTGAAAGCCTTCTCGCTCAAGGAAGGTAACCGCGATCTGTTCATCGTGCCCGATGGAATTCCACGATCACGCGAGGACTTTCATGGGGACGTGAAGGCGATGACTGCATTCATCACGAAAAACGGCGGTCACGCATTCGAGCGCTTGATGTCGCAACCCTACCTCAAACCAAACGTCGCAACGATGAACTTCGACGAAATGGATGCTGCCACGTATCGGTCCCTCACGCGCAAAGAAAAAATGGCGATCATTGATGCTGTCGGACCATATGGTGTCGAATGCATCATGGCCAGAAAACCCAAGGCGGTCAAAAATGCTGCTAAGTAGGGCCGAAGTCATGCAACGTGTCGGCATCAGTAAGGACACGTTCCACCGGGCCGTCAAATCGGGCAAGTTGGAAGTCGTACGCGACGGCCACGCGGTAGGTGGAACCGCGCGAGTCTTCGTCTCACTGGACGCCCTTGGCAGGTATCTCGACATTCCGAACGCTATCGAACTCTTGCAAAAGTTGGACATGTGGAAACTGGAACCACTGCCGGACTACCGGGTCACGCCACGACCAGAGCCAAAGGTTGACCCGATAGCGGTACTCGCCGCTTCTCTTGAACCACAGTCACGGCGCGAGGCCAACCGTGACGTACTCGGCAATATCCCCGACATCCGCGAACCCGGCGCATTCGGTCCGCATGAAGTCACAGAGGAATGGAAGGATTCCTTCGGTCACACGCTGCACGACAATGCAGGTCATCGGATGTTCGGCCACGTAGAGCCCGTGCGTGGTGAAACACAATCACACGTGGCACCCGGAACAGTCTCTAGTCACGAAGGAATGCGAGGAAACGATGACCCACTCAACAGTATAAAGGGTTACGAGCCCGGTAGCGAGGCTTACGAACGCGACATCGCTAAGTGGACACGCGAGCACGGCGGTCGTGATGTCGGGTCACAACGGGCGATGGCGATGGCCGCAGAGCGAGTAAGCGGCATACATCGCACATGGCCCACCGGGCCCTACGGCAACCCTATGACCCAGCGGGTGCAACGAAGCAACGGTCAACTTGACAACGTACGGGCCGACGGCGCTACGTCCGGTCACACGATCCAACCAACCGCACAGCAAGACCACAGCAAACAGCATCCCGAAGTCTACGCACACTTGCAAAGGAATCAAAGCAAATGAGAACCAAAAATCTAAAGAACGCGCTACATGCGGCTGACACTCTGCCCGACATTCAAGACAACGAGATTCTGCTGTCGCGGGCCGACGTGGCAAAGATGTTCAAAGTAACCACTCAGACAATCATCAGGCTTGAGAACGACGGCAAGCTGCAAGCTTATCGGCTCGGGCCGGGTACTGTCAGATACAGACTCGTTGACGTTATGAAGTACACGGCAAGCTGTCTCTCTCCGGTGACCGATGCAGTCGCAGTCTAGCGCCGCACTGGCCAGAATCGAAGCCGACTATCAGCGAAGCACGAAGGACGCCCGTGCTGGCCTACGGAATTCTGAAGTCGGCTCGGGTCCGTTCCTTGAATACGCCCGTAGTCTGTACTCGGCAGAATGGCGACACATCGAAGCTTTGCAGTCGGCAGGCGCATTGCCTGCGATCTTCACCATCGGCGCATCTCTGGAAGTCTTCAAGCTGGTAGCAATCGCTGTGCCCATGTTGAGCGACGATGCCGAGTTTGACCGCGCCATCCCCGCGCTAGGTGTCACAGAGAAAGAGCGTAGCTCGGGGCCAGAACCAACGGCAGTCGAACAGGAACAGCTTGCCGTTCTGCAAGGTCTTGAGAAAGCCTATCGGGTAGCGCACAAGAAAATCACGGCAGGCTGGAAGGCCGCTCCCATCGGCACGCATATACGACGGCGCTATGACAATGGCATCAACTTCCTAAACGACGAGCACAACCGCAACCTTCGCTCACTGGGCGTCCTGCCTGAGAACTTGGTAGCGGCAGAAACGACGGAGCCGTTACGGTACGTCACCTTGCACGACCCTGAACAGGGTCTTAGCTATGCCCGTCCGACCAACCGCGCCGAGCTATTGGCCGTGCTGAAAAAATCTAGGGACGCATCGTTGGCGAAGTGGCACGTCTCAGCGGAAGACAACGAAGTCAGAAACCAACTCGAAAGGGAATACGGCACAGAAACAAATGCAACCAACAACACAGGAAAAGGTTGAGTTCATCCGCGCCAGATGGCACAGCCTATGCGACACGTTCTGCATTACGGAACAAGAGGCCGAAGGATGGGCCGCTGAGTTCCCGATGCGCTACATACTCCACGGCATCCGCGTCGCGCTAACAGAGCGCAAGCGTAACGCGGCACGCGGATGCGGCCTGATGGAAGACGAAAGTATTCTCCGCGCCGAGCAAGTCATGCGCGAAGAGATGGACGCCTACGAACTGCGACGCTCACAAAATTAAGATTTGCGGCCTAATCCTTGCCCCGTCTTTCGATGGGTGTGCGACGTGTGGCCGCGCGGGTTACGGGCCCGTTTCATTGCACGTCGCAGTAATTTTCCAATCACGCACCATAGCCGCAGAGTCGAACTATAGACGACTCCGCACAGAAAGCACACATCACAATGTCAGCAATCACTCCCGATACAAGCAACAGCGACGCTCAGCTACAAGCAGCGCACGTCAAGGCCATGAGCGAAAAAGGGCAAGATAACGATACGAACAGCCTGTCCTACTGCCGTGGCACTGAAGTCGAAGCAGCACGTTCGACACAACCCGCAACGAAAGAAGTAGATTCTCGCGTACTCGTCGGTTCGCACGGCGTTGGAGACCATCGCATCGCTGCGAAACCCGCCGTCCTGCCCGCAAATCCGGGCCCACGCGAAGGGATGCGGCAGGAGTCACTGAATAGCAAGCTACCGGCCAACGCACCCGGCACCGTCCAGAACTGGCCCGGTAACATCGCGGACCAGAACGACTGAATTTGACATGACGTGACTCTCTTACTCAGGTCACGTAGCAGGGACCGGCAGGGGTGTCGGTCCCGGTTCTATTCCACTCAATCGCAACACACGCAACACTTCAAGAAAGGCACCAAATTGCAAAACTCAGAACTATCACCCACGGCACAAACCGCAGTGCATAAAATACGAGCACTCAGAAAGCTACCGGAGACATCCGGCACGATTGCTACTGAGCGCAAAATTCTCACGCCTCTCAGCACAAAGGATACCCTTGCGGTAGCTCTGGCCTTGGATGAGGCCGACCGTGGCTAACTCACCCATCAATCCTCTACCTCTACAGAAGTTCAGCAAGAAACCCGACACTTGGCGATTCATGCGTGCTGCACGCACCATTCAGACGGAGACTCCTTCACAGAAGCTCATTCTGATGTTGCTGGCAAGTCACATCAACGGTAAAGACGGCTCCTGCTATCCATCCTATGCACGATTGATGCGGGAATCTGGATTCACCAGCAAGCAAACCATCACCGACGCACTGCACTATTTACGCGACACCCTCAAGATAGTGACGTGGAAAAAAGGATGGGGTAATGCCTTCGTCCCAAATGGGAAATCGAACCGCTACCAGTTCGATGCGGAAATCATGTGCAAACTGGCTGATGAAAGTCCATCTGACACTATTCTGGAAAGTCCATCTGACGGGGATGAAAGTCCATTTGACAGTTCTAGAAAGTCCATTTCACAGGGAAGAAAGCTCACCCCAGTAGGCACTAAGTACCAGCGTGGGAGTACCAGCTATGCAGAAGTACCAGCATTAAAGAGGGACTCCGCGCAAATCCTAGATTCAAATTCTAGGCAGAATGCACCGCAGGCCAATTTGGAGGAAAGTCCACCAGATGGACTTTCATCACCCGCGTACGTCATACCGGACTTTACCGAGTACGACCACGGCGACCGGAAGTGGTACGCACGACGCGGCATAGGCCGACCGCTTACCGCCGATGAGATTTCACAGATGCAGCGCTTAAACGAAGCCCGTGTTCGACCGCCACAGTAGCACCCAAAGGGCCAGCCCTCCGCTGGCCTATCTTATGACAAAAACAAACTCATCACCTTGGCTCACCGCCACTGAAGCGGCAAGCTACTTGAAAGTAGAAGCCCGCACGCTGTTGATGTGGGCCAGAACAGGCAAAGTCAAAGGCTTCACCCTATCCGGCACACGCCGTCACGTTTGGCGCTTCCTCTCATCCGACTTGGATGCTATGCTGAAATTGCCGTTCGTGCCTTGCGGAAAAGGAGCCGCATGACACGACAACAAACAGGAAGCATAGTTTTCGACAAGCGAAGGAAGACTTGGAATTTCCTATGGCGTGAGAATGGCCAACGACGGTCGAAGCTGCTCGGCACCATCAGTGACATTCGCACGAAAACCGAAGCAAGGCGCGCCGCTGAATCCCTCCGGCGCACGCTGCAACAATCTCCCGTGAGGCAGAACACACCAACGGTGCGAACACTCATCGACCACTACCGCGTTGAGAAGATGCCAGAGCGCTACAGCACGCGACGAAGCTACGAAACGTGGCTACGTCACCGCATCATGCCGCGCTGGGGTGACTGTCAACTCACGGACCTGCAGGCACGACCTGTAGAGCTGTGGATTGAATCTCTGCAGCTAGCGCCGAAGAGTCGAGCGCACATCCGTGGCCTACTCAGTGTCCTTTGGGACTTTGCTATGTGGCGTGGCGACGTGCCAACACAGCGCAACCCAATGGAACTGGTCACGATCAAGAATGCATCGAAGCGAACGAAACAACCGCGTAGTCTGACTGTGGAAGAATTCCAGAAGCTCATTCGACAGCTTCAGGAGCCGTTCCACACAATCGCGTTAGTGTGCGTCTGCTTTGGACTGCGCATCAGCGAGTGTCTAGGTCTGAAGTGGTCGGACGTAGATTGGCTCAACGGTAAGCTGCGTGTGGAGCGCGGCATCGTCCGTCAGAGAGTCGGTGATGTGAAAACCATCTACTCACAAAAGCAGATGAGCATTGACGCTGGACTGCTGGAAGTCCTGAAGCTGTGGAAGCAAACGACCCAGTTCTCCGGCGACGGTGACTGGATGTTTGCTTCGCCGGTGAAGATCGGCAGGCAGCCTTGGTCATACGATCAGGTCTGGCGTTCGTTCATTAAGGCAGGAGCAACCGCAGGTATCGGCAAGCTGGGCACGCACACGATGCGCCACAGCTACCGTTCATGGCTAGACGCTGTGGGTACTCCGATAGCCGTGCAACAAAAACTGATGCGTCATGGTGACATCCGCACAACGATGAACACTTATGGTGATGTGGTCACCGACGAGATGTCAGTTGCGAGTGGGAAAGTCGCAAACTTAGCGCTGATGGATCGCAGAATGGATCGCACCGACGCTAAGTGATTGAAACCTGGCGGAAGCGAGTGGGAGTCGAACCCACCATCGCCGCCGAAAGACGACGACCGCCGGTTTTGAAGACCGGGATGATCACCGGACCACATGCGCTTCCGTGCCGCCCGACCACAACCGCTGATATTCCCATGTTAGCGGTGGAGCACATTCGCTGCATAGGGCTGGTGGAAGTTCCTCTACCCTTACTTCGCCTGCCAAACCGATCTCGGTTTGCAAAGGCTTCTGTTGCAAAGCTTCAAAGTGTTCCACGTGGAACACTTTGTTCTCGCGAGTTTATATGTGCAGTTACGGGATCGTTCCATTGCAGAAGCACCGACATATTCTTTCGCAAGGAAGTTGAAGGTCGCATCCTCTCTCGGCACGGCGATAGTGGCAGAATGGATGCGAGCAATCCGCGGGACCGGCCAGGCTGGGCGCGGAGCTTAGCGGCCTCGCCGTGGGTGGGAGAAAAGCAGCCACGGATTGGCACAGATTTTCAGGGATGAGGGCTGGGCACTAAAGCTCAACTTGGACCCGTCTTCACTGATGCATCTTCAAAAATCTGCGCCGTGCCAATCCGTGGCGACGGGCTTCGCGGGCAGGAGTGTCCGCGCCACAGTTCCGTCAGCTACTTTGGCTGGGGGACGATGCGCAGATACGGCTTGAGCGTCTTCCAGCCGCCGGGGAATTTCTGTTGCGCTTCCTCATTCGAGACCGCCGGCACGATGATGACATCATCGCCCTGCTTCCAGTTCACGGGTGTGGCGACTTTGTGTTTGGCCGTGAGCTGCATTGAATCGAGGACTCGCAGCACTTCATCGAAGTTGCGGCCAGTGCTCATGGGATAGATCAGCATGAGCTTGATCTTTTTGTCGGGGCCGATGACGAATACGGTGCGCACCGTGGCATTGTCATTGGCGGTGCGGCCCTCGGAGGTGTGCCCGCTCCCGGCGGGCAACATGCCGTAGAGTTTGGCGACTTTGAGTTCGGTGTCGCCGATCATCGGGTAGTTCACCTTGTGGCCCTGGGTCTCTTCGATGTCGGCAGCCCAGCGGCTGTGATTGCTCACCGGGTCCACGCTTAGTCCGATGATTTTGGTGTTTCGCTTTGCGAATTCGGGCTGGAGGCCTGCCATGTAGCCGAGTTCGGTGGTGCATACGGGAGTGAAGTCTTTGGGATGGGAAAACAAGACGGCCCAACTGTCGCCGATCCATTCGTGAAAGTTGATGGTGCCTTGCGTGGTTTCGGCGGTGAAATTGGGAGCGGTGTCATTGATCCGGAGTACTTTGGTTGTGGTTTCGGTTAGAGTGTCGGTGCTCATAATTTCTCCTCACTGAAATTTTTCTCGGAAAGTCCGAGAGAGCTCGTCGGGCCCGATCCAGCTTTCGAGAGGTGGCTGTCTCAGGTAGAAAAACGAAACCCACCCTCAGTTGGCCGGGTGGGGTGCTAGAAAACCTGTCCGCACTACCCACACGCCGAGGCCCGCTTACAACACCCCATCGGGCACGACGTGGAGCAAATGCGCATACATTGGCTAGGATACGCGGCGGCGGAAATTCAGTCAAACGACCGGGCTTTTCGGTAGTGGTGCAGTTTGGATTACTGAGCCACTACCGGCTTTTCTCTTAGTCGGGTCTTAAGCGCGCCAAGTTTTCCTGTTGTTGCAACGAGAAAATGTCGTATTAACTGCAACGAGACTCTGTCACCCCCTTTCTGGTTAAGTAACGGCGGCTAGGGCGGGGCGACCACCCAGGTTGTAGATGCGGGGCATGGGGTTTTTTG
>Ga0316363_10000186_pt1 | contig 98744 bp, 95 predicted proteins | sample Sb_taG_3_FD_200459 | JGI IMG/M metagenome (GOLD analysis project Ga0316363, IMG submission 200459) | Peat soil microbial communities from Weissenstadt, Germany - Sb_50d_a_PC metaG (v2) (version 2) | ecosystem: Environmental > Terrestrial > Soil > Wetlands > Peat | place: Germany: Weissenstadt...
CTTCCCCTTCCCCTGCACCCCATCCCCTCACGGAAACGGAGGACAAAGTGTCAGGGATGTGCCCGGTCTAAAATGTCAGGGATGCCCCCGGCCATTCAATACTAAACACTAAACCCAGTCCCGTTTTGGGAAAAAGCGAGGCTGTCGCGCAAACGCCCATTCTTCGCTGATGGCCCGACAAAGCGTGATTCATGAGACGCGCTAATGAGTTGTAGAATCGCTTTATGGCGTCCACCGCATCGAGCGCCTTCATCGCTTCCCTGCCCAAAGCTGAGCTGCACCTGCATCTCGAAGGCTCAATCGATCCTCCTACTTTGCTCGAGTTGAAGCAACGTCACGGAAAAAATGGCACGCTCGCCGAAATAGAGCAGCTTTACCGGTATAAGGACTTCACCAGCTTCCTGATGGCATTCAAGACCGTAACCGAAGAGTTGCAAACTCCCGATGACTACGAACTGATCACGTATCGCATAATGGAAAAGCTGAAAGCAGACAATGTGCTGCACGCCGAAGTAACTGTTTCGGTGGGAGTCTGCCTGTGGCGCAAACAGGATTTCGACTCCATCTTCGCTGGCCTCGAACGCGGCCGCGAGCGCGGAGAGCGCGCCTTCGGAACCTCGTTGCTCTGGATCTTTGATGCCGTCCGCCAATTCGGCCCAGAGAAGGCACAGCCTGTCGTCGAACTCGCGGTACGCTACAAAGACCGAAGCGTGGTCGGATTCGGCATCGGCGGAGACGAGCGCCAAGCGGCTCCCGAACTGTTTCGCGATGTCTACGCCTATGCCGCGACCAACGGCCTTCGGCTCACCGCGCACGCCGGCGAAACCGCCGGCCCCGGATCGGTATGGGGCGCGCTCAACCTCCCCGCCGAGCGCATCGGGCACGGGTTTACTGCCTCGCAAGACCCCGAACTGGTAGAAGCGCTTTCTACCCGGCAGATTCCGGTGGAGATTTGTATTACGAGCAACCTGCGCACCGGCATCTGTCCGACGATCGCCGAGCATCCTGTACGTAATTATTTCGATCAAGGCGTGATGGTCACGCTCAACACCGACGATCCCGCAATGTTTGCAACTTCTTTGAACCGGGAATACCAGTTGGCCCAGCACGCCTTCGGTTTTACCGATGAGCACTTGCGCGAGTTGGCCCGCAATTCCTTCGAAGCTTCATTCCTCCCCGCGGAAAAGAAGCTGCAGTTTCTGGACATATTCGACGCGGCCGCGGCAAAGTAGTTTCAAAACAACAGTGGAGGACGGGCGTCTCGCCCGTCCAGTTCGAGCCGAAAATGGTTGTAGTCCGCGAAGACGACAACGGCGCCGCAATGATCCCGCAGTTGGACGCACGGCGAGGACGGGCGAGACGCCCGTCCTCCATTGTGCGAAAATAGAGCCATCGCAAACTTCATGCCTTCCAGCCTTACAACTCTGCGCCGCCGCGTGCTGGCGCTCCACCGCAATCTTCGCGGGGCGAGCATGATCGCCCGTGCGTTCGCGTCTACGGATCATCCGCTGCTGGCCCACATCATTCCCATCCGGCGCTGCAATCTGGCTTGCGAATATTGCAACGAGTACGACGACTTCTCCAAGCCTGTACCCACTGAGACGATGTTCGCCAGAGTAGACAAGCTGGCCGAACTGGGCACATCGGTGATCACGATCAGCGGTGGAGAACCGCTGCTGCATCCGGAGTTGGACGGGATCATCCGCCGCATTCGCAAGCGCGGCATGATCGCGGGGCTGATTACGAACGGCTACCTGCTGGTTGCGGAGCGCATTCAGCGCCTGAATCGCGCCGGACTCGAATGGCTGCAAATCTCGATTGATAACGTCACGCCGGACGATGTGTCCAAGAAGAGCCTCAAGGTCCTGGATAAGAAGCTGGAACTACTCGCCGAACACGCCGATTTCCACGTGAACATTAACTCCGTCGTGGGCGGCGGTGTGTGCAATCCACAGGATGCGCTGACCATCGGGAGACGGGCGCTGGAGTTGGGTTTCAGTTCGACCATTGGCATTATTCACGATGGCAGCGGACAACTGCAGCCGCTCGCGGAAGAAGAAAAGCGCGTCTATCACGAGATGAAGGCGATGGAGAAGAGCAGCTTCACGCGCATTAATGGCTTCCAGGACAACATCGCGCAGGGACGGCCGAACCAGTGGCGTTGCAGAGCTGGGGCGCGTTACCTATATATTTGCGAGGACGGGTTGGTGCACTACTGCTCCCAACAGCGCGGCTATCCTGGAATTCCGCTGGAGAAGTACACCGTGCACGACATCCGCCGCGAGTACGTGACCGAGAAATCCTGCGCTCCGCACTGCACGGTGTCCTGCGTGCATCAAGTATCGATCTTCGATTCCTGGCGCGCTCCGCAGCATACGGTGCAGAGCGGTTCGAGCGCGCGTGATTTGGTACAGATCGAGTAAGCGCCCGTCAGCAGCATGCCGCAGCAAACTACGCGTCTGCCGCGCGTGCTTTATTTCTTCGGCTGCGCCGTGGGCGGAAGCAGGCCATTCAGGCGAAGATACATAGCGGCAGCGCTGTAGTGGTCGGCCCAATCGCTGGTGAGAGCAAACAATGCGAAGGCCACGGTGGCTTGCTTGCCGCCGTAGAGTTCGACGCTATCACCCAGTTTTGAATCGTCCACTTTGTTGAGGGCGGCTTCGCAATAAAGCAACGACCTTGTCAGCGCGGCCAGCAGCCGCTCTTTGTCCGTCTCTGGCGCCGGCCGCAGCGGGGGTGGAGGCATATTCCCAGCTTTGCTGCACAGTTCGATGTTGGACATGGTCATGTGCAGCACCAGATGGCCGAAGGTCTGCTGCGCGGGAGTGGGACTCCAGCCGAACTTATCCGCCGGCATCTCCTCCACCGCCGCGAGCAAGTTCTTCTGCTGGCGCGTCAAAATTTCCCGCACCGTGTCGGTTACCGGATTCTTGCTGGGTGCTGCTTTCGCCGGCGCGGTTTTTGTCGGTTCGGTTTTATTTTGCTCCGGCTTGTCTTGTCCAAAGAGAAATGCAGTTGACGCAAACAGCGTCAGAAAAGCAAGCGTTCGTTTCATGAAGCCTCCGATGTGCCCTCTAGGATACCTCTGAGGAAGTCCGTTAGCCATACCAGGCCGGGTGTTGGCCCAATCAGCATCGAGTGCAGACCGAAGCGATGCTGTCCGCTCACTCCGCTTTTCCTTTCTTTCGCGCCTGCGGATTGATCGCGGGTTGAGCGCTCGCGCTCACGTGATTGCGGCGCATCCCATCTGCCAGTTCATTGATTTCCCTCAGATCACGCTGCATCTCGCTCCAGCCGTACCACAAGGCATAGTCGGGGCTGGCGTGGAAGGTTCCCTGGAAAGTGCGCATGCGATGCTCCAAAAACATCACGAATAGTTTTTGTTCGATCACAGTGGGCGCATCATGGAAGGTGAGCAAATTCGGGAAGGCGTAGGCGTAGTTCTTTGGTTTCGGCAATACGCCGTCGCGGTACAGGCCTGCAACTACGCGAATGGCCTCAGCCATCAGGCGGTCGGCGTTGCGAATCATATCGTCACCCTGCTGGAGTTGCTGCTTGGCAAAATTCTCGGCGTGGCATTGGTCGCAGGTCTTGACCATCTTGTCGCGCTCGCGTTGCCAATCTTCCTGGGTGAGTCGGGCCACGTCGGCGGCTTTGACGGTGTTGACCAGCGCGGTAGGTTTTCCAGCGGGATCGAGCACACCGAGAGCCTGCAGGATGGTGGCGCGGTCGGCGGCCCAGCCCGGGTCGGTAGGCAGGGGCAGGCGCACGGCGAGGAAGCCCCAAGCGGTGCGCACCTCGTGGTTGCCCTCCTGCATGTGGCAGGTTTGGCACGTAGGAGCCGATGCGTCCGCGGGGAGCACCTTGCGCTGCTTCAGGTCATAGCGTACGCCATGTTTCGACGAAGAATACATCTCCCACTGCGGATGGTCGAAGCCCATATGGCAAGTCTCGCAAGCTTGCGGTTGCTTGGCTTCTTCCACCGAGAATGTGTGACGGGTGTGGCAGGAATCGCATTGGGCGGAGCCGAACTCGGCGCCGTTCAGACGTAGTTCGGTAATCTCCATGTAAGTCTTGTCGCCAATCTTGTGGCATCCGCCACAGCCTTTCTGTCCCTCGGTCATCGCCATGGGTTGCCAGTGGATGGTGGGCATGGCGAGCATCGCCGCCCAAGCGACGGAGTGCTTTCCCTTCCTGAATTGCTCCACCTGGGTCTGATGGCAGGTGGCGCAGGTGTCAGGCGTGGGGATCTTCACCTTGACGACATCGCCGGCCGACGTGTGCTGGTCACCGTGGCAGGCGACGCAGGTCACCTCGACTTGGCTATGCTTGCTGAGCTTCCAGTCGGAGACAATGTTGGGCGTGATTTTACTGTGGCACTCGATACACTGGGCAGCCGGACCCGGTTGCTGGGCGGACAGCGAACGGACGGCCAGAACCGTAAAAGCCAGAACAAATGCTAAGTGAAGCTTCATAACGCCTCCTCAAAATTGCCCACCCTCCGAGGAGCGGATTGTAGCTCCGGTAACGGGAAAGGCACAAGCGATCTCGTGGATTGTGTCGTGGTTTGTGGAGGCCGGGCGTCCCCACCCGGCTGGACGGGCGAGACGCCCGTTCTGCATCATTTCGACCTCTTATGCCATTACTTCTGGCGTTGCTTGCAGCAAACTTCGTGTGTAATCGTGCTGTGGCCTTTGCGTAATCTGCTCGGTTTGACCGACCTCGACGATCTTTCCGCGATACATGACGGCAATACGAGTGGCCAAGTAGCGCACTACAGGCATGGAATGCGAGATGAACAGGTAGGTCAAGCCGAACTCGCGTTGCAGTTGTGCCATCAGATTCACAATCTGCGCTCCCACGCTGACGTCGAGAGCGGAGACGGGTTCGTCCGCGACAATGAACTTCGGACGTAGCGCCAGGGCGCGGGCAATTCCGATTCGCTGCCGCTGGCCTCCGCTGAATTCGTGCGGGAATCGGCGCATGGCGGACTGATCGAGACCCACGGCGCGAAGCAACTCGGCAACTCGAATGCGCCGGGCGGAAGGACTCATGCGTTCGTGAATAATTAGCGGTTCTCCGATGACATCTTCCACCCGCATGCGGGGATCGAGCGACCCAAACGGGTCCTGAAAGATGATCTGCATGCCACGGCGCAGGCCTCGCATCTCAGCGTGACTGGCCGCGAGCAGATCACGCCCTTCGAACACAATCTGGCCAGAGCTCGGCTCAATCAACCGGAGGACTAGCCGGCCGAGCGTGCTTTTTCCTGATCCTGACTCGCCGACCAGGCCGAGGGTTTCTCCAGATCGAATATCCAGCGACACATCATCAACGGCACGGACCTCGCCTCTTGCGCCTCCGCCAAAGATGGATTCCCCCAGCGGAAAAACCTTGGTCAGATTGCGTACTTCGAGCAGGGGCACGAAGAAGATGGTAACAGCAAGATCAGCCACGGATCTCCACTGATCTACACGGATCAAGTCTTTTGAGAGGTTATTTTCAGAAACAATCAGCGTCAATCCGTGTAGATCTGTGGCTGGGTTTTCTTCACCGCCAGGCGATCATCGGCACGGCTAACAATGCCGCAACCATGCCCAGAGCTTTCCAGCGGGTGAAGTGCTCTCTGAGGATGAGGCGGGCCAGCAATACAGTGATCGCCGGATAGAGTGAGCTCAGCACGACTGCGGCGTCGAGACGGCCAGTCTGACTGGCTCGGATGAACAGCACGCTGCCGATGATGTCGAGGCAACCCGCCAGCACGCCGAACGCAATTCCACGGCGGTCAATTTCGCGAGCACCGCGTCCGAGCAGAACGATCATGCCGGTGAGAGTGAACGAGGCTACTTTCGATGTTGCCGCAATCCAAACCGCCGAGCCGTCGCCGGCCTGCTTGATGCAAAGATAGAATCCCGCGAAGCCGATGCCGGCGAGCGCGGCCATCCCAATTCCTTCGGGATGGCTGTCGTCTTCGGTGCGTGAGATGAGCCAGATTCCGGTCGCAGCCAGAGCGAAGCCGACGACTTGAGCGGCCTGTGGCAGGCCTTCGCGGAACATTCCGAACACGGTCGGAATGGCAGCGCCCAACACGGCTGCTACCGGAGCAGTCAGACCCATTCTTCCTGAAGCCAGCGCGCGATAGAAAATGGCCAGCGCGCCGCCTCCGGAAAGGCCACCAATCAAGGCCCACACGACGGCGGTTCGCGAAGGGAAAGGGGATTGACTTGCCAGTGCCACTCCTGTCATAAGGAACAGGCCACTGATATGCGCGATGGCGGTCAGCAGGAATGCATTGGTGCGCCGCGCCGCGTACCCACCAACAAAATCACTCGTGCCCCAGGAGAAGACGGCGGCCAGGCTGAAAATGGTGGACGCGGATGGCGATGGCAGCGTCATTCGTTGTTCATTACTTTCGGCGCAAATGAGACTAACACGCGAGAAGATACTCAGAGCTACGATCCCTCTCTAGTATTACGGGCTGAGGCAACGGATGCTGGCAGCATTGATTGAGGCGAAGCTACCGGACTTGTTCTGAAGTGGACGCTGCCTCGGGAATCTCCGCGGCTAGTCTTTCGAGCAGGGTTTCGAGATGACCCAGCACTTCCTCGGCTGCGGTTGCTTTCAAAGAGAATTTCAGCATTCCGTCGGGAGTGAATTGCGCGCCCCGTTGCGAGGATACGAATCGGGCCAGCTTCCCGGGATCGACAAACGCATTTTGGCGGAACTTGATGGTCACCAGATCCCGCTTCCGCTCGATTGCGTTCACGCCCACTCGCACCGCCAGCAGTTTAAGTGAAGCGTAATCGAGCAAGTTCCGCACCGCGGCCGGGGGCTCGCCGTAGCGGTCTTCGAGTTCGGCTCCGACGTCACTCAGTTGCGATTCGGTTTCGACTCCGGCAACGCGCTTGTACATTCGCAGCCGCTGGTTCTCCTCTGGAATGTAGTTTACGGGGATGCGAATATTGAGACCGAGGTTGAGCTGGGTCTCGGCTTCATCCGGCGCGGCCTCGCCCTTCATCTCGCGGACGGCGCGATCGAGCATCTGGGTGTACAACTCGAACCCGATGGCTTCGATGTGTCCGCTCTGTTCTCCGCCCAGCAGATTGCCGGCGCCGCGGAGTTCTAAATCCAACGCGGCGATTTTGAAGCCGGCGCCGAGATCGGAAAATTCTTTCAGGGCCGCGAGGCGTCGGCGCGCAATCGGCGTGAGTTCGATGTCCGCCGGAATCAGCAAGTAGGCATAGGCTCTGCGATTCGACCGCCCCACGCGTCCGCGGAGCTGGTACAGCTCAGAGAGCCCGAAACGGTCGGCGCGATTGATGACAATAGTATTGCAGAGCGGGATGTCGAGACCGTTCTCGATGATGGTGGTAGCCACCAAAATGTCGGCCTCGTGATGCATGAATTTGAGCATCACCTTTTCCAGTTCGCCTTCCGACATCTGACCGTGTCCCACGATAATGCGCGCCCGCGGGACCAACTCCTGCAGTTTGGCCGCAATCTCCCAAATGCTTTCGACGCGATTGTGCACGAAATAGACCTGGCCGCCGCGGTCGAGTTCCTGCTCGAGCGAAGACTGAATCAGTTTCTCATCCCAACTTGCGACCACGGTTTGGATCGCGATGCGGTCCTTGGGCGGCGTTTCGATCACGCTCATGTCTCGCATTCCGACTAAAGACATGTGCAAGGTTCGTGGAATCGGAGTGGCGGACATGGTCAGAACGTCGACCTCCTTCCGCATCTGCTTCAGCCGTTCTTTGTGGCGCACTCCAAAGCGCTGCTCTTCATCCACGACCAGCAGGCCAAGGTCCGTGAACTTGATGTCCTTCGAGAGCAAGCGGTGCGTGCCGATCAGGACGTCCACTTTGCCGGTTTCGACTTTTTGTAGAATTTCCTTCTGCTGTTTCGCGCTACGGAAGCGGCTGATCATTTCAATCTTAACGGGGAATGCTGCAAAGCGCTGCTTGAAGATTTCGAAATGCTGAAAGGCAAGCACAGTCGTGGGCGCCAGCACGGCGACTTGCTTGTTATCATTGACCGCTTTGAACGCGGCACGCATGGCGATTTCCGTTTTGCCGTAGCCGACATCGCCGCACAGCAGCCGATCCATGGGTTGCGACGACTCCATGTCGCGTTTTACATCGGTGATCGCCAGGTCCTGATCTTCAGTCTCGGTGAACTCGAACGCATCCTCGAACTCGTGCATCCATTGATTGTCGGCCGAGAACGCAAAACCCTTGGCGGCTCTTCGCTCCGCATAAAGTTTGAGCAGTTCGTCGGCCATGTCTTTCATGGCCTTGCGTACGCGAGCTTTCGTTTTGGCCCAGGCTGCGGTACCCAAATGGCTCAGCGGCGGCTTTGCGCCTTCCGACGACCGGTATTTCTGAATCAGATCGAGCCGCGTCAGAGGCACATACAGCCGTGCTCCTTCCGCATACTCCAGCAGCATGAACTCGGCGTTGCCATCGCCCTGGTTGATTTCCTTCAGCCCCTGATATTGCCCGATGCCGTGCTCGACGTGGACTACGTAATCGCCCACTTGCAGATCGCGGAAGTCAGAAAGGAATGCGGAAACTTTCGACTTCGTGCGTTGCGGGCGCGAAACCATCGACTCAGACTCGTCGAACAGATCGCGAGAGCCGAGAATCGCCAGGTGAGCTTCGGGCAATACGACGCCGTCTGGCACATAGGCCTTGACCAGCGTGCTGGTAAGGATTTCGCCCGCAAAATAGGCGGTTTCGTCAGCGTAGCTCTCGCCGCCACGAGTGCGGCTGCCCAAACGGAAAGAGAGAGCGTACTCACTGAACACGTCGGCCAGACGCTCCACCTCGCCAATATTCGGCACAGCGATCAACACGCGATTCTGTTCGCCAATCTGCTTCTTGACCTCCTCCAACATTGCCGGAACCGCACCATGAAAGCGCTGCGCCGGTTGCGCACGGAAGCTGACCGCCTCCGCTTCGCCGGGACGGGCGATTTCAAGGTGCTCGATGGAAGCTCCGGGAAGGCTCGCAAGTTTCTGCCACCAGTCGTCCGGAGGAATGTACAGATCCGTAGGCCGTACCAGATTGCCGACCTCGCTGCGCTCGTGCGCCTCTTCGATTCGTGACCAGGCGTGATCGAACTCTTGCTTCAGGCTATCCGGTTCGTCCACCAAAACTACAGCGTTAGGGAGAAGGTCGAAGACAGTGCGATCGGCCCCGGCGACGGGTGCATAAAACTCCCAGCCGGGAAACACGCTGACCCCGCCGGAGCGCACGGCTTGCTCCACGACCTCTGCAGTGCCGCTGATTCGTTTTCCCGACAAGCGGACATGAATCGCGCCCAGCAGATCGTCGCTGACCGGAGTCTCGGTAAGGGGAAGCAGCAGCGCTTCATCGACCGGAGTTGATGAGCGCTGCGTCGCAGGATCGAACTTGCGAATGGATTCGACCTCATCACCAAAAAATTCGATGCGCAGCGGACGGTCAGCCTCAGGCGAATACACGTCGAGGATACCGCCTCTGATGGCGTACTCACCGGGCATTTCCACCACGTCGGTCGAAGCGTAACCGACGGTGTTGAGATGGCGCAGCAACGGCTCGGTGTCGAGTGTTTCTCCCCGGCGCACCATCCGCGCCAGATCGGCGTAGTATTCCGCGGAACGAAGACGGAGAGCCGTCGCACCAATGGGTGAAACCAGAATCGAGACGGCGCCCGTGGCAATCTTCCAAAGCGCGACTGCGCGTTCCTCCTGAATCTCGGGATGCGGGGAGAGATTCTGAAATGGCAACACATCGCGCGTCGGCAGCGAGACCACGGAATCCGGCTCATTCCCACCGATCAGTTCGTGGAAGGCCTGCAAGACAGGGACGAACTCTTCGGCAACGCGGTTGTCGGGGACCACGACGATGAACGGGCGTCCAGCGCTCTTTTGCAATAGGACTAGAAGCAGCGCCTTCGCGGTAGGAGTGAGTCCGGAGACACGTATCCGCCCCGTGCCCTCCCGGAGGTGGGAGGCTACACGTAGGAACGCAGGCAACTTTTCCACGTCCGTGAACAGATCACGGACGAAAGGCAAGACCATCGCTTTTTAATTTTAACAGGAGATCCAGGGGGGTCGTTTGACACAGCTTGTGTGGGACCGGGTCTCTGACCCGGTCGGGGAGTGGCAGGACTGCGGCCTTGCGGCCGCCCAAACGGGTCGAAGACCCGTTCCCACACAGCTTTTGCTCATCCTCGCAGCAACGGCCGCGTGAGGCACGTCGGGCCGCCACCGCCGTTAATGCATAGCTCAGAACCGGGGAAGGTTCGGACATCGAATCCCGCCGAACGCAGCTTTTGATTTGTCTTGGCGTTCTCTTCCAGTGCCAGCAGCCGATTCTCCCCTAACGAGAGAACGTTACAAGCTAGCGTTTCCCGCTCCGAATAATCGATTTCGATGAACTCGTACCCGCGCGATTTCAGTAACTCTACGGTTTCGACGGCAAGCCAGGGTAAGTCTACCAAAGCCGTATGTTCATCCAGTAAGCTGATCAGCGACATCAAATGCAGGCAGGCGGAAGGACCGGGTCCGTGCGGCAGCGGCGCGGAGAGAACCTCAACGCCCTTGGACTTGAGCAGCGCGCGCATCTGCTGGATACCTTGCCCGTTGGTGCGGTAGCCATGGCCGATGAGCAACGTCTGGGCATCAAGCCACACCATGTCCCCAGCCTCCGTCGTTGCCGGAGCCGTAATCTTGGCCAGCATCGGAATGCCCAGGATCTGGCAGAACGATCCATGATGCTTGCCCTCAGGAACGCGGTTCGCTTTGCCAGGACGCATCAGGATCAACCCGAAATCGGTCGGCAACGATGCATCGTGGGCATAGACAGCGTCCAGGGAAAGTTCCATGGCCGGAGGAATATCCTCCACTTCCGCGCCGCACGATTCCAATTGGCGACACAGACCCTCATGCTGTGCCTGAGCCACCGCGAAATCCGGCGGATGAACGAAGCCCAGTTCCCGCCAGCGGGCGGCCCGCTCGGGTTGATGCCAGCAGGCGGTGCGCGGTGAACATACCAGTACCCGCTGCAGCGCGCCCACCATGGAATGTCCGTTGAAACGGGCTTCGGTCGCCGCTGGGGCAATTGCGTCCGCAACCGATTTTTCGAAGCCAGCGCCCATAGAAGAAATCTAAACTGGTGTCATGGCAAAAGCAATACTGACACAGGATGGAGGACGGGCGTCTCGCCCGTCTTGCGGGCCGAATCTCTGTCGGGCAATGCCAACTTGGACCGGTTCCTCGACTTCGCTCAGGGCAAGCTCCGACTCGTCCCCACGCGGACTCTCAGAACTCCACGTGGGCGCGGAACGAGGGCACAAGCACCGGCCCGCGATCGCGATTGTACCCGGGGTCATTGATGTGCTGCACACCGGGAGCAAGGTAAATGCCGCGCCACACGTGCACCGTGTAATAGGATTCCACGATGTTCTCGCGACCATAGTTCAGCTTCCCATCGCCGAGCAGAAAGCCGAGCCCGCCATCGGCCAGGTAGTTCTGATGATCTTTGCAAATTGCGTTGGTAACCAAGGCGACGCCAGCCCGGTCCTGCTTGCGATGCCACCAGGCACCGTTCGCTCCCAGTCCTCCGGCGAAGGTTTGGTCGACCTCCGTGTAGGCGAAGGATTCGGTCTTGCCGTTATCCCAGCCAAAGCGGCCGAATGCGGTCAGGTGCCGCGTGAGATTCTGCTCCAGGTTCACACCGAATCCATATTTGCGAGTGATGTGCCAGGGATGATTGGTAGTTTCTGGGACCGGTGTGAGGCCTTGTTCAAACTGGGCGATGGCCTGACGATAGATCCCCATGTTGGCATAGTTGGTGTAGGCCAATAGACGGACCACTCCCGCTTTCTTCGGGATCAAGCCATGACGTAACTCGTATTCGAAGTTCTCCGCGTGGGCTTGCCACGGCTTCCACACCAGATCAATTCCATTCGCAACCTTGGGCATGAGCGCTTCGGCGAAGCGGAAGCCCCAGTTGCGGTCTTCATAATCGGCGGTAGCGCCCACGGTGTAGCCGCGTGTGTCGGCGGCATAGTCGTAGGCGCCGTTGTTGTCGGTGGTCCAGTTGAGGAATTGAAAGTGGGTATCCGAGCCCACCGAATTGGTATCGAAGAAATCCGGCATGCTGAACTTCCCAAAGCGGATTTCCAACCGGCGGCGCGGCAGTTCATCAAAGAGCGATAAAGCATTGCGCTCGTTTTCAATTTTATCCTTGCTCAGCGCAAATACTTTGTGAATCATGCCCCGCGACAGATAAGGCGCTTTGCTCAGCAAAGGATTGCGTACGATGTCAAGATCGGTGTTACCCGCAAGCCCGAGGCCGGTAGTCAAAGCCGCTCCCCCGGCTTCTTCAATGTCCACCAAAATCTCGGTGGAATTGTTGAGCCGCACCCCGGTGTAGAGCGTCAGCACGCGCGACGTGGCTTTTTCATACTTGGGGCTCAGGCTGTTCGTCCCGCTATAGGCTGCGTGAAATGGAGGATGCGTCTGAAAAATGAAATTCATCTGCCCCGAAAGCCAGAAGCGCGTGTCCTTGAAACGAGGGAACGTCGCTTCCGTGCCCTCGTCCGCAGGCGGATCAGAGGGCGGATCAGCCTCATTTGCGGCCGCGACCTGTGGTGCTGTATCCACCTTCGCCGTGGTGGGCACGTCCGGTTGCTGCGCGAGCGACGGGAGTGCCACACTGACAACCGCTGCTGCCCAAAACACAAGCATCAGCCAGCGTGTCCTGAGATTCACGGGTTGGGCTTGTTTTCTCATGTTTCGATGTCGTAAACGAGTGACCCTTGGCCAAACCATTTGCGAAAAACTGATTCCAATCGCGGGGTTTCTTGTCTGTGCCAGATAAATTAACGCAACTATATCACGGACCATTAACTATGGTTAACTCCCATTGGCGTCCGGCTCAGTGGTTGGCGAATACTCCCACCCGAGGTCGGTGATATCGCCAATCCACCTAGCCTACGCAGGGTTCGTTAAAAGAATGTTACAGGTCAAGCCTGGCAGCTCAGCGGTCCTCAACTGCCACCCAGTGCATGCGAAGCTGCCGCTGGCCCGTTCGTCGGTGACCACGACCCAGCTCATGCGCAAAGACTTGGGTTCCGTCCTTGCTTCCACCTTCCACGAAAAGGCACCTTCGTGGTGGATTGCGCATGCGAGCTGCGTCGTCGCCATCGCCATTGGCTGTGCGAATAGAGTCATGCAGGTCATTGTCGTTTCCCTCCTTTCTGTAAATTTCAGCTACCCATTCGATGTGACGCTCCTAAAGAACGCCATAAAAAGTTGATAAAGATTGCGCAAGAAACAACCTCGATGATCAGCGCGACCAGGGATCAGCGATACGCTCGCATGCCCCGCGCGCGGTTTACGTTTCGATTTTGCAGAAGGAAGAAGTGTGCCTTGCGGCACCAGCCTCGATTCCCTCGCGTTCTTCAATTGTCGGTCAGAAGAAGCAGAGGTGAGGCGATAGGCAGGATGAAGCTTATCGGGACACCTTAGCGCTTGTTCTACACCGGAATGCCGCCGATACGGCTCGGAGGCTTTGGCCGAAACTCTGTCTGCATACTTCCTGGTTCGCTGCTGGCGGAAACCATGCATTTTCACTAACAATCTTATATCATACCCCCCTTAGGTATTGTCAAACGGAAAGACTCGAAAAAGCAGGAAACCATGCCAGATAAAATTCCCCAGATTTCAAAAGAGAAACAGAAGCTCCCGTGTTCCGCACTGGAATGCGCCGCCAAAAAAATCAGGACAGCTCGGAGCCCCCCGAAGCTGTCCTTGAAACCCTCCCGGTTAGAAGGGCGTGTACTGAAGACAGAGTACCCAGAGCGTGTTTCAGGACTGTTGCGAAATTGTAAATATCCGGTGAATTCCGTTCACACCTCGCTTAAGCGACGTCGAGCGCCAAAATGCATCTCCCCGCTCCTTCTTTCGCCGCGAAGCCGCCCGTTGCCGCTCCCCGCTGATACCATAGATGACCGGAGAGCCCATGGCCCGCAAAATGGAGATATCCCGCAAGCTGCAGCAACGCGCCGAGCAGATGATTCCCGGCGGCGTCAATTCGCCGGTTCGCGCTTTTCGTTCCGTGGGCGGCGACGCGCCCTTCATCCTGCGCGGCCACGGTTCCCATATTTTCGATGCCGACGGCAACGAGTACATCGATTACGTGGGATCGTGGGGCCCGCTCATTCTCGGGCACGCTCCGCCCAAAGTGATTGAAGCCATCATGGATGCCGCCTGCAACGGCACCAGTTTCGGCGCTTCCACTCCCGCCGAAGCCGACCTGGCTGAAATTGTACTTTCTGCATTCCCTCATATGCAGAAAGTCCGGTTCGTCAATTCAGGCACGGAAGCGACCATGTCCGCCATCCGCCTGGCGCGCGCTTACACCAAGCGCAAATACATCGTGAAATTTGAGGGCTGCTATCACGGACACGCCGACGCCTTACTGGTGAAAGCGGGTTCGGGCGTGGCTACGCTGGGCATCCCAGGCTCCGCCGGCGTCCCGGAAGAATTCATTCAGTTCACTCTGGCGTTGCCTTTCAATGACACCGATGCGCTCGAACACGCATTCAAGAAGTACAAGCACGAGATCGCCTGCGTGATTGTCGAACCCGTGGTGGGGAATATGGGCTGTGTCCCGGCTTCAGGCGGATATCTGGCGGACCTGCGTCTGATCACCCAACGGGAAAAGAGCGTTCTCATTTTTGACGAAGTCATGACCGGATTCCGCCTGGCCTTCGGGGGCGCCCAGGAACTTTACGGAGTGACGCCGGACCTGACCACGATGGGAAAGATCATTGGCGGCGGACTCCCGGTGGGAGCCTACGGCGGTCCTTCCGAGATCATGAACCTGGTGGCGCCACTCGGACCCATGTATCAGGCGGGCACGCTCTCGGGAAATCCACTGGCCATGGCTGCAGGCCTGGCAACGCTGCGTCATTTGCGGGAAAACAAACAGGATATTTATCCGCGTCTCGACAAGCTCAGCGGAGACCTGGTGGACGGAGTCGCGGCTGCCGCGAAAGATGCGGGCGTTTCTCTCTGTCACAACCGCGTCGGTTCCATGTTCACCTGGTTCTTCACTCCCGGCCCGGTGACCGATTGGGATTCCGCCGCGAAGTCCGACACCGACGCCTTCGCCCGGTTCTTCCGCGCCATGCTGGAAAACGGCGTCTATCTGCCTCCCTCGCAATTCGAAGCCGCATTTCTGAGCGCAGCCCACACCGAAGATGACATCCAAAAGACGATCAACGTAGCCAAACAGGCATTCGCCTCGGTACATGCGTAGTCGTTGCCTCGACCAGGCTGGTGTGGGACCGGGTCTCCGACCCGGTCAGGTGCGCAGCACCGCAGGTCTTAGTTGTGAACTGATAGCTGAGAGCTGACAGCTTGCCGTTCCATCATCTCCGGAACCGTCACAAATTCGTATCCTTCAGACTTGTACCGGGCAATCAGGCGATCCGTTGCGACCACGGTTTGCGACCGGTCCGCCCCAAACCTCTCATGCCCGCCATCGTGTAACAGGATCACATCGCCGCCACGAACCTGCCGCCTGACCCTGCGCTCGATGTACTCTGCTGGCTTTCCTTTCCAGTCCCGACCGGCTACGTTCCACATTACCGGCTCCAGCCCCAGCGCTCGCGCGACGCGCAGTGTACTCGGCCGCCGTCCACCAAACGGAGGACGAAAAAGCCGGGAATGCTCTCCTACCGCATCACTGAGTGCCCGGTCGCAGTCTTGCAGTTGCATCCTGGTCTGCCGCGCGGACGCAAAAATCAAATTGGGATGGCTGAAGGTATGATTGCCGACCACGTGCCCAGCCCGCACCAGCTCGCGCACGATGTCTGGCCTCCGCTTCACGAAGCGCCCGATGAGAAAAAATGTCGCGCGCACATTGTGCCGGGCAAGAACTTCCAGCAAACGCACAGTGTGCGGATCGTTAGGACCATCGTCGTAAGTCAGCGCCAGTTGCCTGCTTGCAACCTTCAGCCCGGTAAATGTCTGGCCATACCACTGCCCCGTTGGAGATTTCGACTGATAACCCAGAGCAACGGCCGTTGCAGCAACGCCAGCTCCGAAAACCAAACTACCCATCATGCCGCGATTGTAAATTGTTTCTCTGTGCCTCTGTGTCTCTGTGGTGAAAGTAGGGGTTACTCTTCCCTCAATTGCGCTTGAAGCTCTGCCGGGATATCCTGCCATTCGAAGCCCGAGTCCTCTAGCCCATGGCCAATCTTTTCGAACTGCCCCGCTACATTGCAGTGGAAGGTCCCATACGCGTCGGCAAAAGCACGCTGACGCGGATTCTGGCCGAGCGCCTCAACGCCCAGCGCGTCATGGAAACCGAGGACAACCCATTTCTGCGCGCTTTTTACGACGGCGAACGCGGCGCCGGATTCCAAGCGCAGTTCGCGTTCCTGATCCGCCGCTTCGAACAGCTCCGCGCCCTCGACCTCGGACCACGCTCCCAGAAATCCGTGGTCACGGACTTCGTCTTTGAAAAAGACAAACTCTTCGCCTGCCTCAACCTCACCGACCAGGAGCTCGAAACCTACAACCGCTATTACAACCACTTTCGCGAACAGCTCCCCACGCCCGACCTGGTGATCTATCTGCAGGCCACTCCCGAGGTCCTGAAAAAGCGCCTAAGAAAAAGAAATGCGCCAGGAGAGAAGGCGATCAACGAGGAATATCTCGAAGAAGTGATCAAAGCCTACGAACACTTTTTCTTTCACTACACCTCATCCGACCTGCTGATCGTGAACACCTCGGAAATTGATTTCGTGGAGCGCAACGAAGACTTGCAGGAGCTCCTGCGAAAAGTTTCCGCCCCGATCAAGGGAACTCAGTATTTCCTCCCGCTGGGAAATCAGGACGCGGCCAGCGCCTAGCTTGGTGATGTGCGGATAGCTGGCGCGGCCCTTGCACATTCCGATTAAATGTTATTACAATAGTAATAACATGGGAGGACGCATGGTTGAACTCAAAGTCCGCAAATTCGGCAACTCGCTCGGTGTGGTCTTGCCCAAGGAAGTGATTGGTCGGCTACACACGGCAGACGGAGAGCGGGTTTTTCTAATCGAGTTGGCCGACGGCGATTACCGTCTCACACCCTACGATCCTGCCTTCGAGAAGAAAATGACCAAGGCCGATCAGATCATGGCACGCTATCGCAACACGCTCCACGCCTTGGCAAAGTGACAACGCGCAGTGGAACTAAGACTAAGAAAGAGCCGCTCTGGATCGAGGAACGCGACGTCTTAGCTATCCACGACCGCCTTCTAGCCGTCCACGGCGGTGCGCCGGGATTGCGCGACCCAGGCCTTCTGCAATCCGCACTTGCCCGTCCCCGCCAACATCACGCCTACGCCGCCTCTCGCGACATGATCGCAATGGCTGCTCTTTACACGGCCGGTATCGTCCGCAACCATCCTTTCGTCGATGGCAACAAGCGGGCCGGTTTCGTAGTTGGCGTTCTGTTCCTCGAACTCCACGGCTTCGACTTCAAGGCCAGCCAGGAGGACGCCACTCAGGCCGTCTGGGACCTTGCAGCAGGCACGCTCGATGAAGCTGCATATGCCACCTGGCTGCGGGCCAACATTAGGCGCAAGCGCGGGCGGTAGATGGGTTCAGTCCGTGCTCTTACTTCTCATGTCGCGGAAGCGAATAAACCGATAGTGCTTTCCCAACCTTCGAAAACTCGGGATCAGCGGTGACCAGCCAGGCGCCGCGTTCGATAGCCAGTTCAGCCGCAAAGGCGTCGGCGTAACCCAGGCTGTGTCTCTGTTTCAGAGCGCCAGCCCGAGAGGCTCGTTCCCGATCCGCACTGACGACCGTGACGGGCAACTCCTGCAACCTGGCTTCGGCCTCCCAGGCCTTCGCCTCGCCGTGGCGTCTCCATGCGATGTAGAAAACTTCGCCCCAATTCACAGCCGACATCAGTAGAGGGAGGTCCAAGCGCACTGATTCGTCCAGCAGGTGTCGAACTTTCTGTGCGGCGCCGGGACGTTTTTCAAAGAAGGCAATCAAGGCGTTAGCATCCAGGACGTAACGCCGTGCACTGCCCCGAGCGAACGCAGACGTCACTGTTTTTCTCTCTTGCGCTCTCGTTCGCGCTCCGCGAACAAGTCCTCAAACATGGATGGCTCACCCGGCTTCGGCTTGAGAAATCCCATGATCTCGTCCAGTCGCCGCTCCGTGATTGGTGTGAGCACCAAACGGCCTCCTTCTTCGCTCCACGTTGCCCGCGTACCCTTTTCCAACCCCAACTGCTCGCGCAACTCCGCCGGAATCACGACTTGTCCCTTAGAACTGATCACGGTGCGGTAGGCTCGCATGATGAAGTTATCTTACTATGAAGTAAGACAATTGGCAAGTGTCTTACATAACTCATGCCCTCGAAAATGCAGCCTCGTTTACACGCCTTCACACCCCATCGACAAACCCCCGGTCTCACATCTACAATACCTCTAGCATCCAAGATGCGTACGGGCTCTATCCGCCAAGGCGGAGGGGCACTGGAGGACATCGTGAGTGTCACATCAATTGGCGAATCTCGCCGCAAGATCACTGTCGCTTCCCTTCAAGAGAAGAAACTTCAACATCAACCCATTACCTGCCTCACCGCCTACGACTACGCCAGCGCGCGTCTGGTGGATGAGGCTTCTATTGACATTGTGCTGGTCGGCGACTCCCTGGCCATGACCATGCTCGGTTACCCGGACACGCTCTCGGTCACGGTCGAAGAAATGCTTCACCACACCCGGGCCGTGCGGCGGGGCGTGAAACACGCGCTGCTCGTGGCTGATATGCCCTACGGCTCCTACCACGTCGGCGACGACGACGCCGTGCGCAACGCCGCCCGCTTCATGAAAGAAGCCGGCGCCGAGGTGGTGAAGATCGAAGGCGGCGAGAAACGCGCCGACCTGATTCGCCGCGTGATCGACGCCGAAATTCCCGTCGCTGGCCACATCGGCCTGACTCCGCAGTCGGTCAACGTCATGGGCGGCTACAAGGTTCAAGGCAAATCGCTGGCCGCGATCGAACAGCTCATGCGCGACGCCACGGCCCTCGATCGAGCAGGCATCGCCTTCCTGGTTCTCGAAGGCATTCCGCGGGAAGTGGCGGCCATGATCACAGCCGAGGTCGCCACTCCGACCATCGGCATTGGCGCAGGTCCGGACTGCGATGGACAGGTGCTCGTCTTCCACGACATTCTGAATCTGACCTTTACTCCCCCGGCCAAGTTCGTGCGTCGTTATGGAGATGTCGGCGCGCTCATTACCGATGCGGTCCAGTCCTTCCGTGAGGACGTGATCTCCCATCAGTATCCATCGGATAATGAGTCCTACCATTTGTCCAAAGAAACCCAGCAGGCGCTGGAAACAGTGCTGGAACGCAAACGGGAGATGCACCGATAGAAACGGCCATGAAATGTTTGCGTCGAGGTGCTTTGGCCGTGAGCCTTGCCCTGCTCGCTTCCTGTGCCAAGCCGCCCAGAGCGCCAGAGGACGCCGCCACAGCGGCCAGTGCAGAAGCTCGAATCCAACAGATCCCACCCGCGGATCCACAAAAATACGCTGGCATGCGGGACATGAAAGCCTGGCGAAATCCGTACTTGATCGTTCGAGTCGATGGTGTCGGACTGCTGGACGTCAGCAACAACGAACAGCAGATCGTAGACCCAGACAAATTGTCTGAAGCGCTTGCCAGGTTGCCCGCGTCGGCATGGCCCTATGGGCGGGTAGTCGCAATTCAAGAAATCAGTGCGGCCAGCTCTGAGGAAGACAAAGCCAAACTTCGAAAGAACCGGGCCTTGGTCGCCGGCGCGTTGGAAAGCATGCAGGTAGACATAAACTGGGTTCCGTCTGCCTGAGAGCCGAAAGCCCACACCGCCCGATGAAAATCTGCAACCCGATCGACGACATGCGCGCCGCTTCGCGCGCGGCGCGCCAAGCAGGAAAACGTTTGGGCTTCGTCCCCACCATGGGCGCATTGCACGAAGGCCATCTGTCGCTGGTGCGCGCTGCCAAAGCGAAATGCGATGTGGTAGCAGTCTCCATTTTCGTAAATCCTCTCCAATTCGGCCCGAGTGAAGATTTGGCAAAATATCCGCGCACCTTCGAACGCGATCGTGAACTGCTGGAAACGGAAGCCGTGGATATTCTCTTCGCCCCCGCGCCGGAAGAAATGTATCCCGCCGGAGCCGTCACCTATGTCACCGTCGAAGGTCTGAGCGAGAAGCTTTGTGGCAGGTCACGTCCCGGTCACTTCCGCGGCGTGAGCACGGTTGTCGCCAAGCTCTTCCACATCGTGGAACCGGACGCGGCCTTCTTCGGACAGAAAGACGCAGCTCAAGCCACAATCATCCGCCGCATGGTGCGAGACCTGAATCTGCCCGTCGAGATCGTGGTCTGCCCCATCGTGCGCGAGCCAGACGGCCTGGCCATGAGCTCGCGCAATGCGTACCTCAACCCGCAGGAGCGCACCTCCGCGTTGGTCCTGAATCGCTCACTAACTGAAACAAAGAATCGATTCGCACAAGGGGAACGGAATGTAGCCAACCTGATTGACGCCGGAAAACAAGTGCTGGCGCAGGAACCCACCGTGCGTCTGGACTACTTCGAGATCGTAAATCCCGCCACCCTCGATCCGCTGCCAGTCCTCACGAACAGTGCGCTCGTCGCCGTCGCTGCTTTCGTAGGAAACACCCGCCTCATCGACAACATCCTGCTGCCTGAACCAATGTAGCCGCGGGCGTCCCCGTCCGTGGCTTTTGCTGGCTGATCCTCACCAAGGGCTTCAATTTCCCCAAAATGATTGCGGGGGGACAGCCGCCGCCCTCGGCTGTCCAGCCGGGCGCAGCCCGGCAGTAACGAGAATCTATGTGGGCGCCAGGCCACGCCTCCGAACTCCCTTGTCTCAGGGCTTCATTCCGAAGCCCGCGCCTTCACCAGTGGGGCGCGGAATCTGGCGCAAAGTACTTGAAACTGACATTACGAGCCATTCGGTGCGTTCCGCATCTTCGCCCCAGAGACAAACTCATTTCCCGCAATCAGGTATCGCAACGGCAGCCCAGCCGCCTTAGTGATCCCGATCCGCGCCGTGGTCAGAACACGACCAACCCGGTATCCGTCATCCGCAACGAAGAGGTCAGACCGCGCGCTGGTCAGGTCTTTCCCATTGTCCCGTTCGCGCGTGATCCCGAACGCTTCTGCCAACCGCCCGGGCCCGCTAGTCAACTTCCGCAAATCGCGAGCTGAGTTGATAGACACGTTTCGTGACCGAGCCATCTGCTCCATCCCCACCAGCGGTTCGACCGCGCGAAACAATATCCCCCCAGCCACTCCATCCGGCAAACAGGACACATTCAGACAATAGTGATTGCCGTAAATGAAATAAACGTAAGCATAACCGGGAGGCCCGAACAGCACAGCATTGCGCGCCGTCCGGCCGGCAAACGAGTGCGCGGCGGCATCGTCCTCTCCCAGGTAGGCCTCGACTTCCACGATTCGCGCCGCCAGAACATTGTCTCCATCTCTCCGCACTAGCACTTTACCAAGCAGTTCGCGGCTAACCCGCCGCGGATCGCGATCGTAGAACTCCCGCGGGATGAGACGGCCGAACTTTTTCATGCGACTAGCGTTGCCAAGTACATCACAAAGTCCAATAGTTTTCGTTCTAGGGAACAAACTGAGAACCGACAACTGACTACTGGTTTTTCGTTGTCCTGCTTGCCTCGTGGTCCCCTGTTCCTCCCGCCGTGACCAGCGCACGCCGGTTCCGCTGCTTGACTTAGACCCTTAAAACAGATAACCTAACAAAGTAGACATTAGCTGTTTGATAACAGCAATGAAGCTTAAGGCTCTTTGACAATTTGAAACGATGCAGGCGCGCGCGTCCCCGCGCGTGCAACCCTGGCAACAAAGCACGGGATATCGATGAGGGGGTATGTTCTGAGTCCCAACCTGTTCTCATAGACTTACGGCGACAATCCAGTTTTTCCTGAAAGATATCCCCCTCCGTAAGTCCTTTAAAAGGGATATTTTACGTGGGTATCTCCAAAACTGTTCTTTTGTTTTCATAGATCTAGCTCGAAAACCCATTTCGGGGGTATATACCCTTGACATTGTAGTAAACAGTCCTTAAGGCGTGTACACATGAGTAACTAGACTGTTCAAGGCGTAAGCTCGAACACAGTTCCATGGTTGGACGCCCCGCCAGCAGAGGCAGTGCCATACAAGTTGCCCGCGGCGTCCCGGATCAAACGCGCAGTCGGGTATCCACCATCGTTGGTGTAGTCAAAGCTGTGCAGCACGGTCTCCTCGCGACTCCGCAGCTTGAACACTATTCCCGAGTTGAAAGCTCCACCGTAGTACGTTGTGCCGTACAGGTTGCCATTCACCCACAGCAGAGGCGCGGTCGGATTTGCGCCGTCCGCCCCACCAGCGAAGGCGTGCAGCACGGTCTCCTCACCAGACTGGCTCAATCGATAAACGGTTCCACAACCATTCGGGGGGTTGCAGGTGAGATCGCCGCCTACGTAGGTCGTGCCGTAAAGGTTACCCTTCCTGTCGATCACCAATCCTGCGTAGGGAAAGCCCCCGTCAGTTCCTCCAGTGAAGTCGTAGAGGATGGTCTCGTGGCCTGCCGTGTCCAGCTTGAACACAATACCCTGGTCGGAGGCGCCGCCCGCCAACGTGGTTCCGTAGAAATTCCCGGCCGCGTCCCGGACCAGACTGCCGTATAGGTAGCAGAATCTACCGTCCGCTCCCCCGCTGAAACTGTGCAGTACAGTCTCCGTGCCAGTCGTATCCAGTTCAAAGACGGTCCCGCGATTGGAAGCACCGCCCTCGACGGTCGCGCCGTAAAGGTTGCCGGCAGAGTCGCGAAGCAAACCTGCGTCGGGATAACTCCCATCTTGGCCGCTGAAGCTGTACAGCACGGTCTCTTTACCGTGCGTATTCAACTTGAAGACGGTTCCCAGGTTGGATGCCCCACCCTCGACGGTTGTACCGTAGAGGCCGCCCCCCGAAGCACGCGCCAAGCCCGCGATGGGAGACGCCCCATCCGCTCCCCCTTTGAAGTTGTGCAGCACCGTTTCCTTCCCGGTCGTATCCAGCTTGAACACCGTACCGGCGCTGCCAGCCCCTCCAGCGAAAGTGGTGCCATACAGGTTGCCCGCCGAGTCGCGCACGAGGCTTGCGTAAGGTGTTCCCCCGTCTTTTCCGTTGCCAAACGCGTAGAGCACCGTGAAAGTCTGTGCCCGGCTCGTCTGCGCCCCGAGGATCACAAGCAGCGTGGCCCACCCTAACGTGGCGTCTGCCCATCGCGGGCGTGGCCACCAAATCCAGCTCCCAGTTTGCGCTGTCCTGGTCACGGCCTTCCCCTACGCTGCTCCTTTCGCAGCGCTCTTGAGATATGCCAGCACTTCCTCGGCGTGGCCTTCGGGCTTTACTTTATGAAAGATGTGTTTGATCTTGCCGTCCGGCCCAATGATGAACGTGGTCCGCACCACGCCCATAACTTTCTTGCCATACATATTCTTTTCCTGGATCACGCCATAAGCATTGCAAACTTTCTTATCGGCATCGCCCAGAAGGGTAAACGGGAGATCGAACTTGTCTTCGAACTTCTTCAAGGCTTTCGGTTCATCGGGCGAAACCCCCAGAACCACGGCCCCGGTCTTCTCCGTCTTCTTGTGGGAATCGCGGAACTCGCAGGCTTCGATGGTGCATCCCGGAGTGTCGGCCCGGGGATAGAAATAAAGCACAACGTACTGCCCGCGAAAGTCCTTCAGCGATACCGGTTCGCCATTCTGGTCAGGCAAAGTAAACTCCGGGGCTTTATCATTGATATTGATATCCATGACGGTCTCTCCTTTTCGCTCAACCTCTCGCTCAACGTTATACCGCACTACGCGGTGGCGCGTCATCTTCGGCGTTTTCGCTCTGGGCGTTTTTCTGCAAACCGTGCTACTGCCAACCGTACCCGCGCAGGTAGGGCGCGCCGCCAAGACAAGGAAAGGACCGCGAGCGCTGGGTCTGTTGGAACTGGCGCCCAACGGCAAAGCCCACCTGATTCCAATCACCATCCTGATTGACGGCAAATACTACGATGCCAGCGCCTACAAGGCCGCCCCCGTGCCTATGGCGCTGTGGAGCGATACGGTGTATGAAGCGGTGCGCACCGGAGTTTCTGAGGGACTGTTTACGGTCACGGGTGCGCTGCAACGGAAAGGGGCCAACCAAGCACCCGAGTGGATGGCCGAAGGCACGTGGCAGACGGCAAGTTCGATCAAGGCGAAGGTCGCGAAGAAGCAGGTCCCGTCGACCCCTCGCGGTATGAACGAGGACGAGGGTCCGCCGGTACTGCGGCGTGCGGGCGGCGAGAAGCCCAAGTCCCCGGAGCCAACCGCTGCGCCCACCACGCCTCCTCAGGCGCAACCCGCCCCGGTTGCTTCCCCAGGCGCAGCTCCCGCGGCGACTCCGCAAGCGACGCCAGCGCCAGCCGCTTCGGCATCTGCTTCGCCCGCAACTCCATCCCCGCAGGAACAGGCGCAAGCAGACAAGCCTCCCGAGGATAAAGATCGGCCGGCGCTGAAACGGGGCAAGGCGGGTGCCGAGTCGGCGGAAGAAGCTCAGAAGAAGATGACGGCTGCCGCTTCGACGAAGACCGCTGGCCATACTCCAACGGCGCCTCCCACCAGCGCGGCGACGACAGGCGCATCTGCGACTCAGCCTGGCGTACCGGCGGCAAACCAGATTCAGCTGATCCCTGCAATCTCAGACTCGGGCGGCCCCGATCCGCTTCCCTATACCTACAACCTCAAGCCGGAAGAGGAACAACAATTCCGCAAGAAGATGCTGACGCTGGCGGCGGACGAAGTGCGCGCACGCGCGGTAGCGATGGGGTCGCCGAGCGCCGGAACCGCGCAACCCATCCATGCTCCTTCGCAACACAGCAAAGCGACAGCTGTGAAGCCAGTGCAACCCACTTTTGAAGACGTGCAGCTTCGGATTTTTGATCTCGCCGATATCAACGAGCCCGAGTTGGTGCTGACGGCAAACGCGCGCATGCCACAACGCTCACGCGAAAAAGAGACCTCAGATTTGCAATACACGATCACGTTAGTGGTTCGCGAAGATGTGAACGGCGAGCTTCACAAAGCGCTGGCGAATGTAACCGACACCCAGCACCTGGACGTGATCCCGCGGCTTGAACTCATTGATGCCGTCGACGTCGACGGAGACGGGCGAGGCGAGCTGCTTTTCCGCCAGGTGTCTGACGCCGGCAGTGCCTTCGTGGTGTACCGCGTAATCGGAGACCGTCTGTACCCGCTCTTTCAAGGCACGCCCGGACGCTGAATGGGCAATGGATTCGCACGCTGTCACCTGAGCGAAGTGAACGGTCGACGCAGATTTGATTCCAGGAACCGGCGGCGTAATTGTGTGTTCGGTCTATGCAAAGGTCTCACCATCAATTTGTTTCGCCCAGATGAGATGCGCTGCCCTTCGCGACTTCTGCGCAGGCACCGTGTTTTTACCCCTGTCGGGAGGCACCTGCCCGTCAAGTCGCCGATCTGCCGCTCCGCTTCTCTAATGTCGTAAGTTGTTATGTGTTTAGGAAAAGAAAAGAAACAATGCCCATCAAAGATAGTCCGCGCCCGTTCCTGCGTGAGTCACAAGGCTCCGTCATGATCGTCATCATCGTCCTGATAGCTCTGTTGTCGCTCACTTCAGTCGCCGAATCACAGACGGCCCCCGCAACGCTTGCGGCTGGTCCTCTCGTCGTCGACCGCAACAGCCATCTCGTGGTCATGGAATACGAGAACTGGTTCGGTCCCAAGGCCGTGACGTTCCAGGGAACTGCCGCCATGCCTTTGCTTCAGTCCACCGATATGCAACCGGTCGGCGGAGGCTATGACAGCATCGATCCCGCGGTCATCCAAAAGCACCTCGCATGGTTCGAGTATCTGGGAATTGACGCAGCAATGATTGAGACCACCAACAACGTCAGCTGCATTTTCAACAGCGAGTGGTTTATCAAGAAATATCTTCCGTACTGCACGCCGTCATTTCGCCTCTACAACCGCATAATTCGCGACAACACGGGCCATACGTATGCCGCGTGGACGAAGCTTGGCACGCGGCTCAAGCTGATGGCCCTTTTGGGCGGCATCGATCAGGACGTTCTCTACAAGGACATTGACGGCAAGACTGCCCTGGAAAAGGAGATCGATTATTTCGGCGCGCTCATGGCCCGCTATCCAGACCTCAACGTTATCTATAAAGGCAAGCCGCTCATGTTGATTTTTCTTGGAGCAGCCCAAGATCCCAACCGGAACGACAATCCGCTATGGTGGCAAATCGAAAAGTTTCTGAAAGCTCATCCCGAGATTGAGAGCAAGTACACCTTCAAGCTGATGGCAGGATATCTCGATAGCCAGCCCGATCTTTGGAAAAATCACGGTGTTCCTCACGGCCCAGTCGAAATCAATCCGTCTTATGGTTTTTGGAGTTGGGTGGACCGCCTCAATCCAACTTGCACCGTCCAGCCGTATTGTCCCTACTATCCTTCTTACAACGCGGTCGGCTCGCGAGTGGAGAACTTCACGGCTTCGATCGCCACTGCCGGACAAAACGGTTGGGGCTGCCCAAGTTCGCCCTCCGCACCCTATTGTCCCGATGATTCCCTGCGCTATGGACCCGACGGATCGTATGCCACGTTCGACGCTTTCATGGACTACGCCTCTCGCCTTGATCCCATTTTCCTGATCATTCACCAGTTCAACGAATTCGTGCCCCCGGACGAGGGATTCGACGCCAACACCGACGACGACATCGAACCCGCCAATCTGTGGGGCAACGACCTCGGCATAGTCAGGCGCCAGATCGAAACGTATCGCGAACACGTGGGCGAGGTCGAGAAATAACCGTTTGAGGTGCTAGAGCATTTTCAGGATTGCTGTGGCGTGCAAGGAACAGCACGTCCCCCCCACTCCGCTTCTCAGTCCCTGCGGGAATGAGAAGCTCCGGTCGGGATGACACTTCGAAACGCGCTTGCAGTAGCACTGAAAATACCTTCCGTGCGACCGAGGCCCGTCTCCACACTATCCTTCGCCAAACTATTTTTGGGTGGCGACCAGTTGGCCGTTCTCGACCTTGATGCTGCCCACGTCATCTGGCAGCTTCAAACGGTCGCGCTGTTCGGTGAGTTTCTTCTCGAGGGCGCCGCTGACCAGCGATACCGGAACATTCAGGTCGCCCACCTTGAATTCGGTGGGCTCGAAGGTCGCGTAGCCATCCTTGGAGCCAAGGTGTCCGGCGAGGGTGACGTAAACATCCTTGCCGCCAATCTGGGTGACAAACTGCCCGTGCGCGACGTCACCATCGAAACTGACTTTGTAGTCCTTGACTTGAGGCTCGCCCTCTCCAATTGCTGCATCGGGCGAAGAGGGAACGGTCGTAGGCAGGCCGGGGCTGGCCGGGGTCGCTGAGCTTGAAGAAGCCCCCGCACTCATCGCGGCTGACGCCGGGATGGTCGCGGGAAGCGCTGCGGCTGCCTGCGCCAGCGCGGCGGTAATTTCGTCAGAGCTGAAGCGAACTTGGGCGGGCGTTTCACCCGGATTCTTCGGCTGCTCCAACTGCTCCAGTTTGTTCTCCAGAGACTGGACATTCGCGGCCGCGGCGGCGGGTGACTGCGCCGGCGCCACCGGCTGGGGCTTTTTCAATACGAGGAATATAGCTATCAAGGACGCGGCCAGAGTGGCCACGCTGATAATGCGGTCAAGCTTCCATTTCATGGACAGATCTCCCCTGGCATCGTTAGAGCTATGTTACCGGGGAGGAACAACTGGATCATGTGACGGAAGGCACTGGTACCGAGGTGACTTCGGAAAGACACTTCACCTCAATCACCTACAAGGCTCTCCGGATCTCTCCCGCGAGCCGCGTGCGTCTAGTTCGCGCTTTGAGAGGGTTTGATGATCGCGACGGAGCCCGGAGTCCAGAGGTAATGGCTTTTGCACAAAACACACTCGGCATCCAGTTGATCGTCCTTGGTATTGAACTGCAGGGACACATCGCTCTCTTTTTCGTTGGTCACCATCAAGTTCAGGTTCTCGCAACGAGTACAGCGGACAAAGGCGGACTCACCCGGATTGAGAGTCAAAATGTACATGGGACGCAGCTTTATTGATGAGGGATTTCACCGCTTAGTTGCTTATTCGTCAGGCCGCCAATCGACCTCACGGACGACGCGGCAGGCATAGACGGAACATCAAGCAGAGATGCCAGTGCTCGAGCCCAACAGCCAGATTAACGGACAGCGGGTAGCAAAATCAAGGCAAAGCACAACCCCTCCGGGTTGGGAAAGGGGTTCGCGCCTGAGGAAGAAAAATACTTCGGTTCATCTTACTTGGGCTGATCCTACTTAGGCTGATCCATGGTGATGCCCTGGGCTCCGGGCTGCTTTTCGGCCTTGGCCTTTTTTGTGGCCATGGTCTTATCGACCCATTCATCGGCCGTTTTCAGATCCGCCACGCGGGTCGCAGGATCGTCGCATTCCACGTCCGCCTTCTCGCGATACATCAGATTCATGTAGGCCATGGCATCATCATAATCCTGCCGCAACTGCAGCGCTTTGTTGAGCGCGTCGATGCCATCCTGAATATTGGCCCAGTTTTTCTGCTTGAGGTCGGCGCACGATTTCTTTTGATTCTTATCCTTGGCACTTAATTGCTCATCCGGCTTCAGCCCCAGCTTGGCGCGTTCTTCCATGCGCGGCTGATAGGTCTGGGTCCAGTCGATCACGCCCACCGAGTAGTAGGGCTCAGGGTCATTGGGATCGATGTCGAGGGCTTTGCGATAGTAGGTCTTGGCATCTTCGAATTTCTTCATTTGCAGGTAAATGTAGGCGATTCCCTTGACGCTGTTGATGCTCTTGGGATCGCGCTCCAGCACCGCCTTATATTGGTCAATCGCCTCCTGTCCCAAGCGGTTGTTGTCTTCGGCGTCGACTCCGGGAATGTACTGCTGAGCGTAGGCGGTAGCCAGATAGAGACGGGCATTCAGCAGGCTGGGGTCGAGTGTGACCGCCTGCTGGAAGTGATCGATAGCTTCTTCATACCGGGCGTTCTTGTAGGACGCCACTCCTTTGTTGAGCTGGTCACGCGCCCTTAGCTTGTTACAGCCAGTGGCCGACAACATCATCAGGCCGACCGCCATGAGTGCCAGCACCCGCACGCTTTTTTTCATTGCCTTATAAGTCTCCCTCGCCAGGATTCCCCGGGGATCTGAAAGAACTATAACGCGAGCCAAGCGCCACTGCCACGGGCTGGCTCTTTGCGACAACACCGGTTGACGTTCCGCTAGCGCCGGCGTCTTGCTGGCTGACGCAAGGGCATCTTGCCTCGGCGGTGGGGGCGCGACGCCCCCACGACAGCCGCCGGGACGGCGGCACTACATTTGCCATTCTATAAATGAAAACTGCGCGCGCGTCTAGCCGCCGGCTTCGATCTTGGCGGTGATCAGACCAACCTTGTCTACGCCTGCGCCGTGCGCAATGTCAATGACATTCGCGACATCGGCAAACGGAACATTGTCATCGCCTTTGACGAACATCACCTTTTCGGCGCGGGTCTTGAAAATATCCGTGAGGCGTCCCTGTAGTCCGTCCCAGGTCGTATCTTCGTTGTTAATCTTCACCCCCGGCTCCTGGCCCGGTCCGCGATCAATCAACTGCACCACGATGGTGCGATCCGGCGTAGTGTTCTTGGGCGCGTTCGGTGGTGGCGGCTGGGGCACCAGAGCGTCCAGTCCCTTTGGGGTCAGAGGCGTAATCACCATGAAGATGATCAGTAACACCAGCAGCACGTCGATGAGCGGTGTGACGTTGATATTCGCACTTTGGCCCCCGCTCGCTCCAGTTGTCATTGACATATTAAGCTCCTCTATTGCCCGCCAGTCGCTGGCGGGGGCGGAGTTCCCGTCTGTTTTTTCTGATCCGTCAGCAGACCCAACTGGTCCACGCCCGCGGCGCGGACATTATCCACTACGGCGACTACTGAACCAAACTTCGCCCGTGCATCGGCGCGGATGAAAACCCGCTTATCGATGCGGTTGGCCAGGCGATCTTTGACCTTCTGGGTCAACTGATCCGGCGGAGTCACGTCATTGCCAAAGAAAACCTTGCCATCCCGCATGATGGCTACGATCAGTGCGTCTTCCTTGTCGGCGTCGGGCATTGCGGTCGGGCTATTGACTTTCGCCAAGTCCACGCTCACGCCCTTCTGCAACATGGGCGTGATCACCATGAAGATGATCAGCAGCACCAGCATCACGTCCACCATGGGCGTGACGTTGATGTCGGAGTTGACCTTGGCCCCTTCGTTTCGTTTGCTAATTGCCATAATCTACTCTCCTGCGCCAGAATCCTTGTTTGGCTGACCAGTTGACCGGCGCTCGACCGTGGGGAGGTCGAGACGCAGCGCCGAAGCGATCCTCCGGCGCCGGTCAGCAACTCAAGGTCGAAAACCAATCCTGCTCAGCAGCTAGGACCGGCGCATTCCCCGTCGCTTGAGGAAGTAATCGATCAATTCGCTCGAGGAGTTATCCATCTCCACGTCGAAAGCTTCCACGCGGCCCGTCAGGTAGTTGAACATCATGACGGCCGGGATGGCGACGAACAGTCCGACGGCGGTGGTCACCAGCGCTTCCGCGATACCGCCCGCGACTGCGCCCAGACCGGTGGCCTTCTGCTCAGAAATGCCTTTGAAGGCGTTCAGAATGCCCATCACGGTGCCGAACAGCCCGACGAATGGGGCGGTCGAGCCAATCGTCGCCAAGCCGCCCAAGCCACGCTTAAGCTCGGCATGGACGATAGCCTCGGTGCGCTCCAAGGCGCGCTTAGAGGCTTCGATGGTCTCGCCCGGAATCTCACCACTTTCCTGGTGAGCCCGGAACTCCATCAAGCCGGCCGTGACCACCTTCGCCAGGTGGCTCTTCTTGTTGCGCTCGGCGACTTTGATGGCTTCGTCAATCTTACCGTCACGCAGAGCGCCCGCCACTGCGGGAGCAAATGACCGCGATTGCTTGCGTGCCGCGCTGAAGGCCATGGCACGGTCAATCATTACGCCGATCGACCAACCGGACATGATGAACAAAATAACGACCACGGTTCTCGCGATGAATCCCATCTGTTTCCATAGCGAGATCGGGTCCCAAGCCACCGGTTGGTCCTGGAATAACCAGACTGCCATGGTGGACATGTGACTTAAGGTATGGGTTGCTACATGGGCTACGAACATGAGTTGCTTTTCCTCCTCAGAACTTTTCGATCTGGTAGTCGCTTGCCGCTTGCTGATCTGTCGTGCGAAAGCTGTCCGACTCGTAGGCCGAGGCGACGGGCTTGAACTCCGCGAACCGCCCCGCTCCCGGGTCAGCGTAGAGAAAGGATCGGGGGAACACAACCGTCCTCAAAACTCCTCTTCCGCATCAAGAAAACTTTCGATGCCTCGGGTCTAACCCCCGGACAGAGTAAAGTTCACCGTAATCTGCGTTTCCACCTCGACCGGCTCGCCATTTAAAATATACGGTTTGTACTTCCATTGCTTCACGGCTTCGATGGCTGCCGGGGCGAGCATGGGGTGACCGCTGATCAGATGCAGATTCTCGATGGTTCCGTCCTTGCTGATCTCGGCTTGCAGCAGCACACTTCCTTGGATGCGCGCTTGCCGGGCCAGAGGTGGATAATTCGGCTGAATCTTGCGGATCAGCAGTCCCTGGGTTACGCCTTGGGATACTCGCACGCGCTGCGGCATAGCGACCTTGGGCACGGCGACCGGGGTGGAGCTGATAATGCCACCGATGACGCCGCCCATCTGTCCACCGGGGATGCCGCCCGGAACACCGCCAACTACACCGGCTGACATCACTGGTGGTGGCGCCTCATCTTCCTTGATCATCTGTACTTTCTCGGGAATCTTGGTGGGTGTGCGCAGTTGATTGTTGACCATATTGGTCTGCACTTGCCTCACTACCTTGACCGGCGCCGCGGGCGGTGGGGGCGGTGGGGGTGGCGGGGGAGGCGCGACTAGAAAGGTCATCAACTGCGTCTTGGGCAGAGCTTCGGTGAACAGTAGAGGAATTAACACCAATATTCCGACGAGCACGGCCTCCAAAATAAACGAGAGGAAAGTCCAAATCCCGCGCTTGGTCCTGAGTCGCCCACCGGACTCGATCAGGCTGTCTTCAAACATAAGGTTTCTCCTACACTAGACCCTAACTCCGTTTAGACACCAACTGCCCTCTGTTTGCTCCCGTCATTCATGTTTCGCAGCGAACAAATTGAAACCGGACGATACTACCTCAAATCCCGACCAATCACAAACTTATGCACGCAATGCCACGCTGGCGGTGGAATCAAGCCTTAGCCTTCACCTTTTCCCGGCGATTTACTTCTTTAGCGACGGGAACCATAGCCGGCGGCTTTCCCCGGCCCGACCGCCAATCCTGATAAGCCACCAGAATCGGCGCCGCAATGGCGATCGACGAATAAGTACCGATCAAGATACCGATCACCAAGGCAAGCGAGAATCCTTTTAGCACTTCGCCGCCGAACAGATATAGCGCCAAGACTGTCAGGAATGTTAAACCCGCTGTCAAGATGGTCCGGCTCAGGGTTTGATTGATACTGCGATTAACGATGTCGGACAGCTTCTCCCGCCGCATCAGCTTCAGGTTTTCACGGATGCGGTCAAAGACCACGATGGTGTCGTTGTTGGAATAACCAATCAGGGTCAGAATGGCGGCGATGACGGTTAACGAAATTTCTTTGTTCATCAGAGAAAATGCGCCCACCGTGATCAGCGTGTCGTGGAACACCGTAATGACCGCGGCCACACCGTAAATCCATTCGAAACGGAAGGCGAGGTACACCAGCATGCCGGCCAGCGAGTAAACGGTAGCGAGTAGTGCCTGCTTGCGCAACTGCGCTCCTACCTGCGGGCCGACGATTTCCACGTTGCGTACGGCGAAATTGGAGAGGAAGAAGCCGTCCGACAAGGAAGCTGCCACTGCGGGATCGGCTGCCGCCTTCAGTTCGTCCATGGAATGCAGTACGCCACCTTTCACCTTGTCGCGGTAATTGACGGTGGCTTGAGCTTGAGCGGTATAGCGCTGTTCCGCATCGGTGCCCAGGCGGAGTGGATCCTTCTGCATGAGATAGTTCTTGATGGTGAGGAAACTCGAGTTGTTCAGATCTTGCTTGTCGCTGGGCGCATTGGTTTCCAGTGCGTTAATGATTTGGGTCTTGCTCCGGTCGAGCGCCTGCTCACTGGTCTCCTGTTCGGAGACATCGATGAGCACTTCGTTGCTCCCGGCCGAACCGTAGCTCTGGATCCGGGCATTGTGGAGCCCGACCCGGTCCATCGCGGCGCGGATAGCATTGTTATCCGGCGTCTGGGCAAACTTCACGTAGACGAGCGTGCCGCCGCGAAAGTCTACGCCGTACGGGATCTTGTGCCAGAACAGCATCGAGAACACACCCGCCACGCTGAACACCAGCGAGAAAGCGAGGAAGTACCACTTCTTACCGAGAAAATCTATGTTTGGATTGCGAAAAAATTCCACGCCGCTTAGAACTCCTTTTCTTTAACCCCGGACGAGGCGTCCGGGGCTACGTGCGTATTGCGACTATCCGATGCTCAACGCTTCGCCGCGCTGCTTGCGGGTCAGCAACCAGTCAAAGATCACGCGCGATACGAACACCGCCGTGAACAAATTTGCGAACAGACCAAAACTGAGCGTAACCGCAAAGCCGCGCACCGGACCAGTACCAAAGAGAAATAGAATGATTGCCGACACAATGGTGGTGACGTGCGTATCCACGATCGTGATCCAGGCATGGCCGAAGCCCTGCTCCACTGCCGACGGCGGGGTTTTGCCATTGCGCAGTTCCTCGCGGATGCGCTCAAAGATCAGCACGTTCGAGTCTACGCCCATACCAACGGTCAATATGACTCCCGCGATTCCCGGCAGGGTAAGGGTCGCGCCGCTGAAACCAAGGAAGCCGAGAAGGATGATCAGGTTCAGAATCAGGGCGATGTCCGCGTTGATTCCGGCGGCGTGGTAGTAGACCAGCATGAAGATCAGCACGGCTAACATGCCGATCACCGCCGCGGTCACTCCGGCGCGGATGGAATCGCTGCCCAGCGACGGACCCACAGTACGCTCCTCCAGATACTTGATACCTGCAGGCAAGGCGCCTGAGCGCAGAATCATGGCGAGGTCTTTGGCTTGCTGCTCGGTGAAGCGTCCATTAATCACGCCTTGATCGTGAATCTGGTCTTTGATGACGGCAACTTCCTGCACCTTATTGTCGAGCACGACGGCGAGATAGTCGCCGACATGCGCGCCGGTGAAGCTGGCGAAACGACGGCCACCCTCTCCGGTCAAAGTGAAACTAACTGAAGGCTGGCCGTTCTCGTCTCGTGACTGGTCGGCGGCACGAAGGTCGCGTCCGGTAACTGCCGATGCGCGCGAAATCAGGTACCAGGCTTGCCCGCCTTCGCCGGCGTTGGTACCAACGCTGCGGCCGGGCATCAGCACTTGATCCGATGGCAAGACTCCGCCCTTATCCTGCAAGGCTTGCTGCTCGCTAGGATAAGGTCCGCCGAAAGATTGCCGGATTTCGAGCATGGCGGTGGACTGCATGATTTCCTTCACCCGCGCCGGATCGTCCACGCCAGGCAACTGCACCAGAATCTGATATTGCCCGAGACCGTGTTCTTCGATGATGGGTTCGCTCACCCCCAACTGGTCAATGCGGTTGCGGATGGTTTCGATCGCCTGGGTCACGGCGCGATTCTTCAGGTCGGCCAAGGCCTGCGGCTTCATGGAGACGGTCCAAGTGTTTTCCGCGCCTGAGGTCAGATCGTATTCGGGGAGACGATCTTGCACGATGGAGAGCAAGTCGGATCTGGATTCTGGCGGCACACCTTTCAGGACAATCTTGTCGGGATTGTTGACCGGATCGGGTTTGCTGATCTCGGCGTAATTGATCTTGCGCGCCCGCATATCGGCTTTGAGGCGCTCGACCGCGTTGTCCGAATCGACGTTGACGGCATCATTCACCTGCACCTGAAGAATCAGGTGCGTGCCCCCTTTAAGGTCGAGCCCCAGGTGAATGCGGTTCTGTAACGCTGCCAGTAACCCGCTGCCTGACCATTGCTCCGGTATGCCGACGATGCCGAACAGGAAAAACAGCAGCGTGGCGGCGATAACAATAACTTTCCAGCCCAGATTCTTATTCATGAACGATTTCCGATTGCCAATTTCCAATCGCCAAGAGAGCGCGGAGAGAAACCCGCAATTGGCAATTGAAGATTGAAAATCCTAGAATTCATTTCGCCGTTTCCTCTTGCGTAGTCACCGAGGCCACCGAGCCTCGGCTTACTTCAATCCGCAAATTGTCGGGGGGAACCCGCAGGTGAATGTACTCATCCTTAAGGGCGACTATAGTGCCGCGCAGGCCCCCGGTTGTCACAACCTTGTCACCCGTTTTCAACTCGTTCAGCATGGCCTGCCACTTCTTCTGGCGCCGCTGCTGCGGCATGATCAGCAGAAAATAGAAAATGGCGAAGATAAAGACGAGTGGAGCAAACCCCAGCCATCCTGCCGTGCCGCCGCCTAGTTGTATTGCCAATAAGTGCTGAACGCTCATAAAGACTAGAATCGAATTCCGCTAAATAATCCGGGACTACGCCTGCTGGCGAAGTCGCCCTTTGCAATTTTACCGCTGGAGTTCTCGCGCTATGAGGCCGGAGATTCCTTCAGCTTCGGACACGAACCGGGGATGCCGAGCTATGGTTTCGGTCGAGACCAGGCACACGAAGAACCAGTCTCTTTCCCAAGTGAAATAGAATGACGCACCGCCCTCATGCTGTCAAGGTAGAAGCTCAAATTGTGGACGGTATTTAAGACCTGGGCCAGAACCTCGTTCGAAGCATAAAGATGCCGCAGGTAGGCGCGGGAGTAGCGCTGACATACCCGGCAGCCACAATTCGGGTCGAGCGGGGCCTCGTCGCCCGCATACCGAGCCTGTTTGATTGAGACCTTGCCTTCCGAGGTAAATAGCAACCCATGCCGCGCGGCTCGGGTGGGCAGGACGCAATCCATCATGTCGATGCCCAGCTTGGCGTATTCGACGATTTCCTCGGGCGTCCCGACCCCCATGAGGTAGCGCGGCTTGTCGATGGGCAAGTGTTCGAGTGTGGACTCGACGATTTCTCTCGTCAGGGCTCGCGGCTCACCCACGCTGAGGCCGCCGATGGCGTAACCGGGAAAGCCAATTTCAATGGTTCGGTCCGCAGATTCCTTTCGCAGCACGCGGTCCATCCCACCCTGCACGATGCCGAAGAGAGCTTGTGTCGCCTCAGACCACGGCACTTCGTCTTTATGCTCCTCGAAATGCCTCTTGCTCCGGTCCGCCCAGCGCAACGTCAGTTCCATGGATGCTCGCACCCGCTCCCGATCCGCCGGGTATTCAGTGCATTCGTCAAACGCCATGATGATATCGGCGCCCAGGCCGATCTGCGACTCCATCGCGCTTTCCGGGCTGAAGAAATGCGAAGACCCATCCAGATGCGAGCGGAACGTCACGCCCTCTTCAGTGACTTTGCGCAGATCGTTTAGGCTGAACACCTGGAAGCCGCCAGAGTCGGTGAGAATCGCTCGTGGCCACGCCATGAAGCGATGCAGTCCGCCCAACTTCCGGACTTGCTCGACTCCCGGCCTGAGGTAGAGGTGATAGGTATTTCCCAGAAGAATCTGAACTCCGAGCTCCTCGAGGATGTCTTGCGAAACGCCCTTGACCGAGGCTAACGTTCCTACCGGCATGAAGACTGGCGTTTCGACTTCACCGTGAGGTGTGATCAAGCGGCCGGCACGAGCGGAGCCACTTTGAGCTTCAACTTGGAACTGGATGGACACTGTGGGGATTGTAACGGACCTCGACGCCCTGTGAGCCGCGCTCATCGCCCGGGCGAGGCGTCCGGGCCTACGTGTCTGTTTCGAGCAAGAGAATCTTGGCTTCGATCTTGCCGTCTTCAATTATCAGCCGTCCCACACTCACCGGCAGCTTGAACCGCCTTGGCCCCGCGCTGCCGGGATTGAAGTAAAGCACGCCGTTCCTCATCTCGCTCTTGGGAACGTGGCTGTGCCCGTAGACGACCGCCGCGAATTTCGCGGCCTCCGGCTTCACATCGAGTTCTTGAAGGCTGTGCAGCACGTAGATGGACACTCCGCCGATCTCGAGGATATTCGTAGCTGGAATTTTCTGTGCCCATGCGCCGTGATCAACATTCCCGCGCACGGCTGTCAGCGGTGCGACCGCGGCCAAGGCGTCTAGGATTCGTGGATCGCCGACGTCACCGGCATGAATGATGTAATGGGATCCCTGCAGTGCGGCGAGAGCTTCAGGACGCAGCAGGCCATGAGTGTCGGAAATCACGCCGATAATCACTGGCCGATTCTAAATGGAGGACGGGCCTCTGGCCCGTCCCGCCGGGCGGGGACGTCCGGCCTCCACTTGCCAAGCTCAGCCGTTCGCAAGTTCTTTCGCCCTCTGTGCGGCCTTTACCACAGCTTTGATGAGCGTGACCCGCAGTTTGCCTTCTTCAAGTTCCAGAATGCCGTCGACAGTACAGCCGGCTGGGGTAGTGACTGCGTCTTTGAGCAGCGCCGGATGGTCGCCGGTTTCGAGCACCACAGTCGCCGCGCCCATGGTTGTTTGCGCAGCCAGGAGAGTGGCAACGTCGCGAGGCAGACCAACCTTCACGCCTGCCTCCGCCAGGGATTCCAAGATGATGTAAATGTAAGCCGGCCCGCTCGCCGACAATCCGGTGACGGCGTCCATTAGCTTCTCGTCGACGACGACGGTTCTGCCCACGACACCGAACAGCGTGCTTGCGATCTCCAGATGCTGCACTGTCGCGAACTTTCCCTTGCACAAGGCAGTCATGCCACAGCCGACGACGCAAGGAGTGTTGGGCATGGCACGCACCACCGGCACGGCGCGCTTCAAAACCCGCTCAATCCGGCTGGTCGGAACCGAAGCAGCCACTGAGATGATGATCTGGTTCTTGGTAACGCTGGGGCGGATCTGCTCGATGACTTGGTCGACAATCTGTGGTTTCACGCACACTAGAATGATGTCCGCATGGCGTGCCGCAGCCCGGTTGTCGGTGCTCACCGGAATTCCCAGCTTCTTGCTGAGGCTGCGAGCCTTCTCTTCGTGCTGGACGGTGGCGACTGTCGTCTTGCTGGAAAACAACTGTTTTTCCAGAAGCGCTTTGAGCAGGATTCCGCCCATCTTTCCCGCACCCAGGACGGCGACGCGCTTCTTTGAAAAGTCAGATGCCATGATGCACCCGGTTCCAGGCCCGGACCCTTCTGGCGAGCTGCGCTCGCCTGGGCAGCCGGGGCGGCTGTCCCACGTGAGTATCTACAGCGTTGGAGACTTCTCGGCGATCAGCTTCTTGATCTTCTCCACGAACTCCGCAGCAGGCATGTCTTCGGTCTTCTCCTTGCCGCGAGTGCGGACGTTCACTTTGCCGGCTTCGGACTCTTTGTCGCCAACAACCAATAGAAATGGCACTTTCTGCATCGCATGCTCGCGGATCTTGGCATTCATCTTTTCGTTGCGGGCATCGACTTCGACGCGTACGCCGATGGCCTTAAGCTGATCGGCGACTTTGTTAGCGTAGTTAACATGGCGCTCGGCGATCGGAATCATCACGGCCTGGACGGGCGAGAGCCACACCGGGAATGCCCCGGCGTAGTGCTCGAGCAGCACGCCAAAAAAGCGCTCGACCGATCCGTACAATGCGCGATGCACCATCACTGGCTGTTTGCGCGTGCCATCCTCGGCGACGTACTCCAGGCCGAAGCGCTGCGGCAAATTGAAGTCGAACTGGATGGTTGAAAGCTGCCATAGTCGCCCGATCGCGTCCACCAATTTGACGTCAATCTTCGGGCCATAAAACGCCGCTTCGCCGGGGATGACCTTGTATTCAATTTTGCGCCGTTTGAGCGCATTTTCGAGCGAGCGGTTGGCCATGTTCCATTGATCCTCCGATCCAAGGAAATTCTTGCGATCGTTTGGATCCCAGGTGGAGAGGTCAGTCTGAAACTTATCGAAGCCGAAGTCTTTCAGCACTTCAAGCGCGAAATCGATGCAGCCCACGATTTCTTCTTCGATTTGCTCCGGGGTGCAGAAAATGTGGGCATCATCCTGGGTGAAGCCGCGCACCCGCAACAGTCCATGCATTACGCCCGAGCGCTCGTAGCGATAGACCGTCCCCAACTCACCCAGGCGCACGGGCAAGTCGCGGTACGATTTCAGCGAGTCTTTGTAAATCAGAATGTGCCCCGGACAGTTCATGGGCTTGAGGCGGTATTCCGCATCGTCGAGTTCCATCTGGTCGAACATGTTTTGCGAGTAGTATCCTTCGTGGCCGGAAACATGAAACAGCTGCCGCCGCACCACGTGCGGGGTGTACACGAGTGCGTAGCCCCGCTTGATGTACTCGGAGCGCATCCAGTCTTCCATCTCTTTGCGGATGATTCCGCCCTTGGGATGCCAGAAGATCAGTCCCGGTCCGGCCAGTTCCTGGATGGAAAACAAATCAAGCTGTTTTCCGAGCAGGCGATGGTCGCGCTTCTTGGCCTCTTCCTGCTTGTTCAGGAAGTCATCGAGGTCCTTCTTGGAAAAAAAAGAAGTCCCATAGATGCGTTGCAGTTGCGGATTCTTCTCGTCACCAAGCCAGTAAGCACCGGCGATGCTGAGCAGCTTAAACGCCTTGATCTTCCCAGTCGACGGAAGATGCGGTCCGCGGCAGAAGTCAGTGAACTTCCCAGTGCGATAGATGGAAATCTTTTCATCGGGCTTGGTGAATTGCTCGATGAAATGGCACTTCATGAAGTCACCTTCTTTTTTGAACTCTTCCAGCCCTTGCTCGCGCGGCAGAAATTCACGCGCGTAGGGAATGTTCTGCTGCACCAACTCCTGCATCTTCTTTTCGATCTTTTCCAAATCCTGCGGAGTGAACGGAGTCGGACGATAAAAGTCGTAGAAGAATCCAGTTTCGGTGGCGGGGCCGTGACCGAGCTTGGTCTCAGGGAAAAGCTCGAGGACCGCCGCAGCAAGAAGATGCGCGGACGAATGCCGATACACTTCCAGCGCCTCAGCATCGCGGTCGGTCAGAATGCGAAGATCGGTGTCTTTTTCTAGCGGCCGGGCGAGATCGATGAGGTCGCCGTTGGTTTTCGCAGCGAGTGCAGCGTCGGCCAACCGCTGGCCGATGGACTTGGCGACATCGAGCGCGGTGCTGCCCTTGGGTAGTTCCTTTACGCTCCCATCCGGGAGCTTGATATGAATGCTGTCTGCCATAGACTTTAAGTATAAAACACGTAGGGGCGGACGCCCTCGTCCGCGGCGGCGCGAAGCGCCGCAGCTAAGCAACGAAGTCTCCGGCGAGCCTTCTCTGGCCGCCCGGACGAGGCGTCCGGGGCTACGTGATTCTGAGCCAGTCTTGACCGTCTCTCCCTTCCAAATCTAAGCTGGCATCTCACCTATTGCTGATTTTTGCGTCTATCTGGTTGGTCGCCAGCATTCTATTCGAAGGCAATTGGAAGGAAAACGATGAATCACAAGAGAAGCTTATGGCCGCTGTTTGGAGTTGTATTTTTTGTGTGTGCAGGAGCGTTTGCTGCTCGCGCGCAGACACCCGCCCCAGGTGCTTCCACTTTCTTAGCCGGAACTCCTGAATCTTTTCTGGCATCCTGTCGCACAGACCTGAGAGAGACGAAGAAGCAAATCGCAGAGGTGAAGACCGCCAAGTCCCCGCGTGATGCCGCGGCAACCCTGCAAGCATTCGATACCACCATCCTGATTGCGAGCGACGCTGCAGCCCGCTCGGGTCTTGCCGAGCAGGTGCATCCGGCAAAGCCGTTTCGCGAGGCCGCACAAGTCTGTGAGCAGGAAGCGAGCCAACTGCTTACCGACATCTCGCTTGATAAGGACATGTACAACGTCCTCGCTTCGCTTGATGGATCCAAGCTGGACAGCACGGGGAGTTATTTCTTGCGAACGACCCTGCGGGACTACCATCGCTCCGGCGTCGATCGTGACGACGCCACGAGGGCGAAGATCCGCCAACTTCAGGATGAACTGGTAAAGATCGGTCAGGAATTTGAACAGAACATTCCCGAGGATGTGCGTAAGCTCCAACTGGACGCTTCCCAATTAGACGGCCTTCCAGAAGATTTCAAGCAAGCGCACAAGCCCGACGCCTCCGGCAAGGTCACACTCAAAACCGACAACACCGATTACATACCCTTCCGGGAATATGCCACGAATGACGCAGCTCAGAAGGCGTTCTACGAGCTTTACACTCACCGCGCTTATCCGAAAAACATAGATGTTCTGTCACGCTTGCTGCAGAAGCGCTATGAACTGGCGACTGTATTGGGCTATCCCGATTGGGCCGCTTACGTCACGGAAGACAAGATGGTCGGGACCAAGCAGAATGCGGCCGATTTCATCGAGAAAATTACGGCAGCATCGCAGGCCGGCTCGCAGCGGGATTACGACCAACTGCTGGCTTACCGGCGGCGCCAGGAACCGAACGCCACTACCGTTGATATTTGGAACTACCACCATTTTCTGCACGAAGCGACCATCGAGAAATACGGATACGACTCCCAGGCGGTGCGCCCGTACTTCGAATACTCGCGCGTGCTGCAAGGGATTCTCGATCTGACCAGCCGCATGTATGGCATTACCTACAAACGTGTGACAGCGGCCCAGGTTTGGCATCCGGATGTGGCGGTTTATGACGTCTTTGACGGCGGCAAGCTGCTTGGCCGCATTTATTTCGATATGTTCCCGCGCGATAACAAGTACAAGCACTACGCCACGTTCACATTGGCCACCGGCAAGGAAGGGTTTCGCGTGCCGGAATACGTGTTGGTCTGCAACTTCCCCCAAGCCACGGATGGTCCGGGCCTGATGGAACGCGATGACGTGATCACCTTCTTTCACGAATACGGGCATCTGCTGCATGGGATTTTTCGAGGAAGCTCGAAGTGGCCTACCGGGGATCTGGAAAACGACTTCATCGAAGCGCCCTCGCAGATGTTCGAAGAATGGGCAAAAGACCCCGCCATCCTGCAAACCTTCGCCCGCCATTACAAGACGAATGAACCGATGCCGGCTGAGCTGGCCCAAAAAGCCAAAGCGGCGGATGAATTTGGCCGCGCCCTGAATGTGCGTATGCAGATGTTCTACGCTGCGGTGAGCCTCAACTTTTATAACCGCGATCCGCAAGGAGTGGATACAACCAAGCTCGTGGCCCAACTGCAGGAGCGTTACACGCCATTCAAGTACGTTGCCGACACGCACATGCAGGCGGCATTCGACCACCTCAATGGCTATTCGGCGGTTTACTACACCTACATGTGGTCCCTGGTGATTGCAAAAGATATGTTCACGGAGTTCAAGGAAGATGGTCTGACCAACCCCGCGATTGCGAGGAAGTATCGCGATACGATTCTCGGGCCCAGCGGCACCAAGCCAGCCGCCGGCCTGGTGAGCGATTTCCTGGGCAGGCCATATTCATTCAAGGCATACGAGGACTGGCTGAACGGGAATTAGGTTGCACGGTTCGATCCACGTAGGGGCGGACGCCCTCGTCCGCCCAGCGGTGCGAAGCGCCGCAGTTGCGCGACGACCCTGGCGAGCTTTGCTCGCCCGCCCGGACGAAGGCGTCCGGGCCTACGTGATCTTGATCCCTACCAGCCTACTTTTTGTCCTCGGTTCTGTTCGTCCAGCCACTTCTGCAGTGGCGCGAAGTAATCCAGTATCGCGCTCGCGTCTATCTGGCGCTGTCCGGTCAAAACTTCCAACTCATCCGGCCATGGCTTGCTCTGTCCCATTTCCAGCATCTTGTTGAATTTCGTTCCAGCTTCTTTCGAGCCGTAGAAGGTGCAGCGATTCAACGGGCCGGTGTATCCGGACGCCTGACACAAGGCGCGATAGAACTGGAACTGCAGAATGCGGGCGAGGAAATATCGCATGTAAGGCACATTGCCAGGAACGTGATACTTGGCTCCGGGATCGAAATCCGCTTCGCTGCGCGCGACCGGCGGAGCGACGCCTTGATATTTTAGGCGAAGATCCCACCAGGCCTTGTTGTAGTCGGAAGGAGCGACCTCGCCGGAGAAAACCTTCCACCGCCACTGGTCAATCATCAGGCCGAAAGGCAGAAACGCCACTTTGTCGAGCGCCTGCTTCAGCAGGAGCGGAATATCGCTGTCGGCCGAGGGCACTTTGTCCAGCAGTCCAATGGTCCGCAGGTACTCGGGCGTGATCGCCAACGCGATCGTGTCGCCAATGGCCTCGTGGAAGCCATCGTTGGCGCCGTTCTTGAACAGGAAGGGCTGGTCCTCGTAGGCGCGCTGGTACATGTTGTGTCCAAGCTCGTGATGGATGGTGACAAAATCGACGTCGCGAATCTGGATGCACATCTTGACCCGCAGATCGTCCAGATTATCGATATCCCAGGCACTGGCGTGGCAGACCACGTCGCGATCGCGAGGCTTGGTCAAAAGCGAGCGCGCCCAAAAGGTTTCCGGCAACGGAGCGAAGCCCAATGATTTATAGAAACCTTCGCCGTAGCGCACCATGCCCTTGGCATCAAGGTTCTTGGCCTGCAACAGCTGAGTCAAATCGTAACCGCGACTGTTTTCGTTCAGCCCGAGGATTGGGAAGACATTGCCCCACTCCTGCGCCCAGGGATTGCCGAGCAAGTGGGCGGGAATAGGACCGTCCGGTGGAACCACCTGCGGCCCATACTTCTGCACCAGCCGGGCCCGAACGTAGGTATGGAGAGAAAGATAAAGCGGACGGACCTGCTGCCAGAGGCGCTCTAGTTCGGCGCTGAACTGCTCCGGAGTCATATCGTAGCCCCCGCGCCAAAGTGTGCCCGTGTCCTTGAAGCCCAGTTCCTGCGCACCCTGGTTCGAAAGCTGGACAAACCGCGCGTAGCGTTCGCGCATGGGAGCGCCGACCTTATGCCATCCCAACCAGACATCTTTCAGTTCGTTGGGATCGCGGCTGTCTCCCATGATCTTTTCGATGGCGGTGATGTCGAGGCAATCATCCGGCTTGCGGCAGTACTTGCCTTTGCCGTAGTCAGCATCCAGCGACGCGCCGATCTGCGTCATTTCTTTTCGCAACGCCGGATCTTTCGGAGCGGGAGCGGTCAGGGACAACCGCAGCAGCATGAATTTTCGGGCTAGCTCAGCGGGGAGTTGAAGGCCGTCAAAGCGCTTGGCTTGTTCGATTAGGTCGGTGGTCGCTGCAGTGAGTTGATCTTGGGCATCGGCTGACAAGGCTTCGGTGTCGTCGGTGATGAAGTTTTCCTGTACCCAGCTGGCTCGAGCCCCTTTGACCTCGATCTCGTTGAGGCGCGCCTCGGCCTGTTTCATAAACTGTTCGGCTTCGGCAACGGTGGGTTTCGAAGCTGCCTGAGCTTGCATGAGCAATAGAAAAGACAGTAGGGATAACAGAACGCGAAGTTTCATTCAGATCCTCCGGTTGAGCATTATGAATGAGCAGAGGGGAAATGTCAGGTTTTACTCAATTCAGCGCCATCCACGAACCACCCACGCACGGGCGGGCAGTTCGATTGCACCCTCGGAGTCGGCAGGAAGCGAATCACGCAGGCGCTCGCGAATCGCGCTTTGAGTAAGGTCATCGCGGGTCGCAAGGTAGTTGGGAGCAGAACCTTGTCCGGTCAGGAATGGTTGCCAGTAGTCATCGAAACTCGCGAAGCGGGTGGCGATGTCGAGGGCATGAACCTCCACTTGCTCCAGGCCAGCGCGCTCAAAGAGGTTGCGCAACGCATCCGGATTGCACAGAGGGAAGCGCTGACCTTGGTCGTGTGCCAGCGCTTCGCGGTCGGCGGCTGCGGCCGCATCCCAGAACTCACGCAGAAAGCGTGCTCCCTGTGCGTAGTCCCAAACGTAGACTGCGATGACGCCCTCCGCAACCGTCACGCGGCTCATTTCCCGCAGCGCACATTCAGGCTCTAGAATGTAATTCAACCCCAGACCGCAGACGGCAACATCGAAGCTGGCTTCAGCGAAAGGGAGAGCAGTAGCATCTCCGGTTTCGAAGCTGACAGCAGGGCGGGCACGATGCGTAAGGGCAAAGCTAATCTGCTGGGAAGATGCATCCACACCCGCAACCCGAGCGGGCGCGAAGCGGTCGACGATGGCTTCTGTCAGCACACCACTTCCGCAGCAAACGTCCAGCCAGCGCAAATTCGGGGGCAAATTCAGCCAGTTCAAGAACTCATGCGCCAGCAGCCGGCTCCATCGCCCCATCCATTGCTCGTAGGCGGCTCCAGAAGTCCATTTGTCCATATTCACTCAGCGGCCAGGCTCACGTAGGGGCGGACGCCCTCGTCCGCCCAGCCAAGCTCGGCAGCGTCGCTAGCCCGCCCGCCCGGACGAGGCGTCCGGGCCTGCGTGAGCGTTGGTATAGTACAAATCCTCCATTGCCTGGTGAACCTTCGCCGACAGCGTTTCCATCTCGCGCAACGAATATCCTGCGGTCGCAATCGGCTCGCCCACTCGCATCTCCAGCGGTCGGGACTTGATGTGATAGGTGTTCATGGGCAGCAGTTCGTAGGTTCCGATCAGCGCGATCGGCACGATATCCACCTGCGCCTTGATCGCGAGATAAAACGCCCCCGGCATGAAGGGCTTGATCTCGCCATCCGGTGTGCGGCCGCCTTCGGGAAAAATCACCAGCGGCATGCCTCCCTGCAGACTCTTCACCGCCGACCGGATGTGAGCGATGGAGTGGGTTGGTTTCTGCTGATTAATGCAAACCTGCCCCGACCGCCTCAAGTGCCATCCGATGATGGGATACGAGAGCAATTCCTTCTTGAACAGAATTCTGAATTGAAAGGGTAAGTAAACGTAGAGCACGGGAATGTCCAGTGCGGAAGCGTGGGTCACGGCATAAACATGCGCCTTCGAAGTGTCGATCTTCTCCAGGCCGGTGACCTTCACCGGGGACAGAATCGTCTTCATGATCAGCCATGACCAGAAGCGCGCAAAGCTATGCAGGATGCGGCTCTTCTCGCCGAAGAGAGAAACTGGAACGGAGACAATGCCCAGGACAACGGTGAACAGCCAGATCAAGGGATCAAAAATCAAATAAGAGCGCAGGAAGCTAAGCCAGCCATATTTCCTGGCTGAGGCGGTGGCACGGGAGTCGTCGTCTTTCAGGGCGAGTCTGGTGGCCCCTTCCGAAGACATGTTCACAGACAGAGGCGCACTGCTTTGCGCCTGCTCTCCGACGGATGTGGGCACTTCCCGCATTTGAACAGCTAGACCTTTACTCCTAGGACTCGCATTGCCTCTCCTACAATGTATATCGAACCCGTTACAACTACTATGCTTTGGGGACCAGCCAATGAACGGGCTCGATCAAGCGCAGAAACCACGTCGCTAGCATCTTCGATGTCGGTCGCGGTGCGCGCGGCTGCCTCTCGAATCTCGTCCGGCGTGGCCGATCGCGGATTGTCAGCCCGCGTGGCAATAACCCGCAGCGCCAGCGGGAAGAGGATCTCCGCCATCTCGCCAATCGCTTTATCCCGCATCGCTCCGAACACGAATGTCAGCGGGCGGTCTTCATAGCAGGCGGACAGAGCGGAGCGCAACGCCCAAGCCCCCGCCGGGTTGTGTGCCACGTCGAATACGTGTTCGGGCGCCCCACCCTTGGCTGGCAGGACTTGGAAACGTCCGGGCCAGTGCGTTTCGCGAATGCCGTGCTCGATCGCTTCCGGCGTAATCGCGAATCCCTGGTGACTGAGTACCTCCGCCGTCGCAATTGCCAGCGCGATATTCCGCAATTGATGCCGGCCAACCAGAGGAGTTTCCACCAAAATCTGCTTCCCCATGACCTCCAGAGGATAGCGCGAGGAGACGTGACCCTCGGCTTGCACGATGCTTTTGTCGCCTTCCTCTGCGACCGCTATCGAAAGCTTGTCCCCGGTACTCCGCACGAGATACCGGCTGCTCGCAGGAGAAACCGGCGGTACATAGGGCACAGCGCTCACGCCTTGTGCCCCCAAGTCCAGAATCGTATTTCCAATCACGTCATTCGCCTGCGGCTGTTGTGGCAGGGTCACCACGACTCCTCCGGGCCGGATAATTCCTGCCTTCTCGCGCGCGATCTCGGCAACGGTGTTGCCTAGAAACTTCTGGTGGTCGAGCGAAATGTCGGTGATCACACTCACGCGCGGCTCGATTACGTTGGTCGCGTCCAACCGCCCGCCCATGCCTACTTCCAACACCGCAATCTCCACCTTGTTTTGCGCGAAGTACTCAAACGCGATCGCGGTCAGCATCTCGAAGAAACTAGGATGCCAGGGCAACTCGCCTTCTTCGACCAAGCGCTCTGCCGTGCGATCCACTACATCGTGCAGCAAAGCGAAATCGTCATCGCTGATTTCGCTGCCGCTAATGCGAATCCGTTCATTGATCCGCACCAGGTGTGGCGAGGTGTACAGCCCGGTGCGCAAACCCGAGGCTCGCAGAATGGATGCGAGCGTCGCCGCCGTCGAGCCCTTGCCATTGGTACCGGCAATCAAGACTCCTGGAAACTTGCGTTCGGGATGATTCAAAGCTCCCAGCAGCACGCGCATGTGTGCCAGATCGAACTTGTGCGACGGCGGGTTCGCCAGTTCGTGGCCCAGCGCGTACATGCGCGCAACTGCGGTTTCGTAGGACATGGGAAGCTATCAGCCGTCAGCTTTCAGATTACCAGTTTGCAGGCTGCGATCCGCATTTGCCCACGATCCAGCATGCGATGTGGATATGTGCGGCCTGAATGGCGTAGAAAGTGCCTGGTTAGACGTCGGGGCTGAAAGCTCAGGCGGCGGCCATGAATTCCAGCGCCCGCCCGATATAAGGCTTCAGTTGCTTGCGGGGTACAACTGCATCGAGCATGCCATGCTCCAAAAGAAATTCGCTGCGTTGAAAGCCTTGAGGCAGCTTCTGCCGGATGGTCTGCTCGATCACCCGCGGCCCGGCGAATCCGATCAAGGACCCCGGTTCGGCGATGTTCAAATCGCCGAGCATGGCGAATGAGGCGGTTACGCCTCCGGTGGTCGGATCGGTCAGCACCGAGATATACGGCACCCGGGCTTCGTCCAGCCGGGCCAGCGCGGCCGAGATCTTGGCCAGTTGCATCAGGCTGACAACGCCTTCCATCATGCGCGCCCCGCCCGAAGCCGAAACAATGATGATCGGAGCCTTGCTTTCCGTGGCTTGCTCGATGGCCCGGGTAATCTTCTCGCCAACCACGGCGCCCATACTCCCGCCGATGAACGAGTACTCCATAGCGCTCACGATCACCGGTCGCCCATTGAGCTTGCCGCGGGCGTTGATGACGGCATCTTTCAGCCCGGTTTCGGCCTGTGCCTGTTGCAGCCGCGATGAGTAACTTTTCAGGTCGACAAACTTCAGGGGATCGGTCGAGACCAGGTTAGCGTCGAAAACTTCGTATTGGTTGTCGTCCAAAAGCTGCGCCAGACGACTCCGCGCATCGATGCGAAAGTGCCTATCGCACTTGGGGCAAACGTTCAGATTCTCTGCCAGGTCCTTCTTCCAGATGATCTGCCGGCAGTGATCACACTTTACCCACAAGCCCTCGGTGCGGACTTTCTTCTCGCCCGTGGCATCCAGTTCGCCGGCTTGTCGTTTGAACCAAGGCATAATTCGCTTCTAGCTGCTAGCTCCTAGCTGTCTAGCTTAGCTAGAAGCCAGAAGCTAGTAGCCCAATTACTCAATCAATACTCGATTCCTCTCTGCGCCATCACGCCCTTTTCGTACGCATGCTTCACCTGGCGCATTTCGGTCACCGTGTCGGCTAGCTCGACAATGGCGGGATGCGCGTTCCTGCCGGTCAAGATAACATGAACCATCTCGGGCTTTGTCTTCAGGCTCTCGGCTACCTTCGCCGCGTCGAGCATGCCGTAACTGATGGCGTAATTAATCTCGTCAAGAATAACCAAATCCCAGGTGCCGGAGTGGATCGCCTGTTGGCCTTCAGCCCATGCTGCTTCAACCATCCTGACGTCTTCAGGGTCCGGCTTCTCGGTTCCCACCTTCACGAACCCGCGTCCCATCTGCTTCATGACGAACTTGTCTCCGAACGCCTGCACCGCGTCCAGTTCGCCATAGTGCCACGAGCCTTTCAGGAATTGCAGCATGAGCACCTTCATGCCCTGGCCTACCGCCCGGAGGGCTGTCCCCATGGCGGCGGTGGTCTTGCCCTTTCCCGGGCCGGTATTCACGATGATCAGACCACGGCGGATATCCGGCATAGTTGGGAATCATTCATTGTACCTTCTTCGAGCGGTTGGCAGCGTTTGGGGTGCGGCGACCGCCGCGGCGGTTTGGCGCTGGCCTGCACGGGCGAGGACGCCCGCGCCTACATTTCCTGGGCCAGGTTTATTTTTGCGCTTCCTGCTGCGGCGCAACAGGTTTACTTTTTCGTTAACGGTACCCCCCCTCCCCCTGATCTTTTGGAATCATGGGATTAGGGGCGCACTACCACCAAGATCTTTGAGTTAAAAGGACTTATATGCAAAATATTCCGGACAAAGGAGTTAGCGATTCTCTCCATTATCTCAAAGCTGAAGATACAGTTACAGGATTAACTGGGGTGGCATGTGAAAGTCAAGGGTAAAGCGGGAAGAAATCGGAGGACATTTCCATTTTGGGACACAGCATGACAGAAAAACGCGGCCATGGCCATACAAGCCGGCAAAGATTCCTGCGCCTTGGGCTAGCGCGGGCGTACGAACGAAAGGGCGGCGCGTCGGGAGGACGACGGCCACTTGCCAGTCAATGAGTGCAATCGCGATTTCTCAACAACTGTGGGCGTGAACGCGGCTTCGTTGATGTTGGGGGAGCGCCGCCGTCAGGGAAGGCCAAAGGCGTAAAGATACCCGTCCCCCGAACCGAAATACACTATGCCATTGGCAACTACTGGATCCGTCGGCTCTAGTCTGAGGATATACTTCCAGAGCTGGACTCCCGTTTTCGCGTTCAGGGCGTTCAGGTGGTAGACGTTCCCATTACCGGAGACAACATAAACTACACCGTTGGCTACCGCGGGCGAAGCCGCGAAGTATCCAACGGATCGTTTCCAGACGAGAGCACCGGTGCTCGCGTTTAAGGCGTAAATGTTTCCGTCTTGCGAACCGGCATATATCACTCCGTCCGCAGCAGCGGGAGAGGAGTAGACAGGCTTCGCGGTCGAATATTCCCAACGGAGAGAGCCGGTAGTCGCATCCAGGGCGTAAACATTGTCGTCGGCAGAACCTGCGTAAACTACGCCATCGACAACAGCTGGTGAGGAGGACACCGCGATTGGGTAGTGCCAGAGCACGGAACCGTTATTCACTGCCAAGAGGTCGAAAGCCAAATAGCCCGCAGCACCGACGTAAACCGTGCCGTCGGCGGCTGAAGGAGGAGACATGGAAGGGGTAGCCCAGATAAGGGTTCTCCACCACAGGTAACCGGTGCGGGCATCCAGGGCGGCTAAATCGTAACCGGCAGTAGCCACCGCGGCCACATACACCATGCCGCCAGACACCACCGGTCCCCAGGCGCCATCTTGGCTAAGATAGGTCCAGACCTCAGCGCCAGTCTTTGCGTTCAGCGCATGAACATAATAGTCATAGCCCATGAAGTACAGTAACCCGTCAGCAACGGCTGGCCCATAGCCCGACGTTTTCCAGACGACGACGCCAGTGTCGGCATCCAACGCGTAGAGGCTGCCGTCATTCGAACTGAAGTACACCATGCCTCCAGACACAACGGGCGGTCCGAGGCCAGCGGGGGCGGCATATTTGAAGCGCAACGTCAACTTGTCGACGTTCTTTGGGCTGAGGACGTTTTCAAACCGATTGTGGCGTCCGCCGTTGGGACCGAAGCCGTACTGCGGCCAATTGGCCCTCACCAGGAAGCGTGTCTTGGCTTCTACCTGCGCCTTGCCGATCACGTAATGTCTCCCGGGTAGCGCACTCTTTGGTACCACGATGGGGGCGTCGGAAAAAGCCCCCATGCTATCCGTGGCGGCTTGGCCAACTCTTAGCTGGTCGAAATAGAGATTCACTTCAGAGTCCGCCGGGAAGTTTTCGCCCGAGACGAGTGCTTTAGTGGTGGGAGGACCGACGGACTTGGAGAGTTGAATTGCGGCTTGACCGAAGGACAGGCTGATGAATAATAGGCAAGCCGTGCCGCATAGAGAGGCGTGCCTGCCGACTGCGAAGACCCTCGTGGGGCTTGTCATCGTTCACACCTGCGGCAGATTTAAGCTTTGCTGACTAGCATAGCCTAGCCAGCCAAAATGCTGGTGCAAAAGATCATCAGGCCGTTGGTTTCCAAGGTACCCGGAGCAGCTTTAGCACCCTAACTGCTGTTAACAGGCGATTTCACTCATTGGCTGAGAAGTGACTATCGTCCTCCCGACGCGGCCCTTCGTCCGCATACCGCATCAGCCAAAGGGAGTGTAGGCGACGATGCGCCTACACTGACTACTGGCTCGAGGTTTTTCTAGGGCATGTTGACCACTTGCCGGAAGGTGCTTTTGCCTTCGCTTGTCGAAGGCGGTTCTTCTCCGAGCAACTTGGCGGTAATTCGCAAGGCTTCTATTTCTTGTTTGACTCGCAGTATTTCCTGTTCTTTTGTTCGGAGTACTTCAAGGGGATTCTTCATAGGAGGGCTCCTTCATCAACGATCAAAAGCAACCATCAATCAGGCACCGACCTTAGACTCTAGCGTGGCGATCAGAAACATCACGAAGGTACATCCCTGATTTCGTGAGTTTCTTAGTGTCCCAGGTGATACGGGTGCCGTTTCAAAATAGTGAATGCGCGGTAGAGTTGTTCCAGCAATACCACTCGCGCTAACTCGTGGGCAAGTGTCATTTTGCCCAGGGAGAGTAACAAGTTCGCTTCCTGGCGTGTTGCCGGCGTGAATCCATTCGCTGGGCCCACGGCGAACAGCAACGGTAAGGGATTGCAATCCTGATGGTTCCCGAGAAACTCGGCGAATTCCTCCGAGGAGAGCTGTTTTCCACGACTGTCGAGCAGCACCAGAGTGTGTCTTACGGGACGGGCCTCGCGCCCGCACAGTTTCAGCAAGGCTAACTCGTCTTTCAGCGTCATCCCCTGCGCATCGGCATAACGGGACAGGCGCTTCAGATACTCGTCGGTCAATCCCTGGATGGCTGGTTCTTTGGTTTTGCCGATCCACGCAATTTTCAACTTCACATGGGGATTTAATCATGCAGGACGCCGAGAGCGCAGAAAAATTCGATCACTGACATAAGGACAGGCTTCGACTTCGCTCAAGTTTGAAAGATTCTGATTCTTAAATCATCGAACCAGGCGCGCAAAAGGTTTCGCCCGTCCTCTACGCCGTTAAGCTCTTCCGGTTACTAAAGGTCATGCCCCAGAGTCTCACTTCCGTCATTTGTGCTCCCTAATCTGCCGCTGTATCACAGATGAGACATGTAGTTACGAAGTCGTCTCATGCCGAGATGGAGAACTTTGATGAGATCGACCTTCTACTTTTCTGCTTGGACCGACAGCGGCTGTCTTCTGGGGTGCTCCCACGAACATCAAACCGTAACTTCAGCCACCGCCTGCATTTCATGCGCTGGCGGATATGTTATCGCCGTTGAGAACGGAGTGCTGCGTTCCTTGACCGATGCCGAAGAACTCGAATTCCAGCACGCGATGTACGGCGGCACAGTTGAGTCTGCAAAGCCCATTACCCCCGAAGGCGTGCTGACAATTCTGCTCACAATTCGAATCCGGCTGGCAGATCGCGGGCCGGGCTAGCAACCTCTTAGCTACGGGCTGCCGCAGCCTTCGTTCCCGATACCAGAACCACCACGGCGCCAAACTTGACGCTGCCGCCATCCGCGTATTGCTGGACCGCCGCTATGACCTCACGGTCGATTTCATCGCGCTGCTCGGCAGGAACCCGTTGCAGGAGAGGAATAAAGGGCGTGGACACGGCCTGCGCCTGCTCCCAAACTTCTTCTGCTGTCCCTGGCCAGGTCCATGGCACTGACTTTGTCTCTTCCTGAACATTGCTGAAGCCCGCGCTCCGCAACGGCGTCGACAAACTCCCCGGCTGGGCAAACTTGAACGGATCCGGCCCGCCCGGAACCATTGCTGGGCTTCCCACGCGTTTTACCACCACGCCGATCGTGCTTGACCAATACGGTTGCTCAAACGGTCCCCATGCCAGAAAACAGGCTCGCGCCCCCGGTTTCAGGACGCGATGCACTTCGCGAAAAGCCTTTTCACAATCCTGGAAGAACATGACGCCGAAGCGGCTGGTGACCAAATCGAAGCTCTGATCTGAAAACGGCAGCTTATGCGCGTCTGCCTGCTGGGTGGAGAAATTCGTCAATCCGCGCTGTTGAGCCCGTTCCGTGGCGATCTGCAAAAGCTCGCTACTGAGATCAAGGGCGGTGACATGGCCTTCGGAACCCACGCGCGACGCCAAGCTGATTGCTGGTTCGCCGGTGCCGCTTGCCAGATCCAACACCTTCATGCCGGATCTTGGGCGGGAATATTCGACTAGCGCGTTGGTGACGTCGCGGCCCATGGCGGCTGATTTCGCTTTCCATTTCTCGGAGGCAACCAGCCGGTAGGAGGAGCCCCACTGCGGATTCGAATTGGAAAGGGAGGTCATTTCAAAACCTGGGCCACGGATTTCCACGGATCGACACGGATTAGCCCTTTTGTCTAATGATTCGTGAAATCCGTTAAATCTGTCGCTGGTTTTCTAAGCCCGCTTTTTTGCGACGCTTCGCGCTGCGCGTCGTTTTGTTTTTACTAGCTCCGACGGCTCCAGCCGCTTGGCCGACTTCCACAGGCGCTCCAAATCGTAGAACTTGCGGGCCTTCTCGGAGAACACGTGAACCACGAAATCGACGTAGTCGAGCAGCACCCATTCCGCTTGCTTGTAGCCCTCGACGTGCGTCGGACGCTGCCCGACCTTCTCCAGCCGTTCCTCGACCTCGTCGGAGATCGCCTGGATCTGTCGTGGGTTGGTCCCGCTGCATACCACAAAATAGTCGGTAAATGCGCCCGATCCTTGTTCCAGTTCTAAAATCGTAATTTCTTCCGCCTGTTTTTCCTGGCAAGCGGCAATGGCTTCCGATACCTGTCGCTTCAGATCATTCTTTCTCATGCAGTCGTTGGTCGTTGGTCGTTCGTCGCTAGTCGTTGGTCTCCCATTCTAACTGACTAGCGCCACGCGTATGTCGCATCGCCGATTTCCCACATCCCCGCAACATTCAGGGAACGACCTGGGATGGACGAGTTGGGACCAATGACCAACGACTAACGACTCCGATACAGTCCCATCTTCTTGATGTATTCGGCCACCGCCGCACCTACAAACTTGGTTAACGGCCGCTTGGCTGCGACTGCATCACGAATCGCCGTAGCCGAGACGTTGTGATGCACGTTTTCCAGCAAATGCACGGTCGCCCCAGGCAGAACCAGGTCGCCCTTTGCCGGTTGCTTGGCGAAGGGCTGGGTCACGGCCACCTTCGGGCGCAGCCGTTCCGGCAGCGCATTGGCTACATCGGCCAGAGAATATCCCGGGCGGCTGGCCACAATGAATTCACATTCGCCGAAAAGCGCCTCGGCTTCGTGCCAAGATGCGATGCCGTCGAACGCATCGATCCCGATCAGGAAGAAAAGACGGTCGCTCTTCTTCAGCGTCGGTTTCAGCCGGCGAACCGTGTCGATGGTGTAATTCGCGCCCGGCGTAGCGGTTTCAGCCTGCCTCTTCTTGCCGTGGATCGCGGCTACAACGACCTCTTCCGGAGCCTCCAGAAGCGATGGCACAAATGCCTTCTCGTTCATGGTTGCCAGCGCCACCATGGCGTAGCGATGAAAGTAGGAGGCAATCGGGTACCGCTGCTTGTGGGGCGGAATGTTGGCGGGGACGAAATGGATGCAGCCAAGCTGGAAGCGTTCATGAGCTCCACGCGCCAAAGCGAGGTGCCCGTGGTGAATGGGATCAAAGGTTCCGCCAAAGAGTCCAATATTCATAGGCATCCAATAACTAGACAACCAGGCGCAGTCTCGGCTGGTGTATCTCTTGATTCACGAAATCCGGAAATTTGGGGCATGGGCGAGATTCACAGGCCGAATTCGTTGTAGATTCAGGCTAAATCGTTTGTGCGAGTGGTTGTCCTCTGGGCCAGCGCCCACCCATCAGCAACCACGTGAACTCCCGTAACTCGCGGAGTTCCCAATTTGGAACTACAGTTGGTTTGCATGCGAGTGAAGTTCCCCCTTCTGCGCGCACGCTACATTCCCCCGGCTCGGGCGCCCATCCTCCGATACGGCGTCGCCGTCCTCAGCATCACTCTGGCTCTGATCCCGGCGCTAATGCTGGCGGATGTCGTCGAAAGCCGCCTCGTCGTTTTTGCCGTCGCCATTATGGTCAGTGCCTGGTATGGCGGCTGGAAGCCGGGCCTGGTCGCGACCTCTTTTGCGCTCACCGTCAGCGCCTATTTTTCTCTAGCGGGCGAACACTCTCCCGCCGAATATCGCCAGGCCATCATACATCTGACGCTGTTTGTGTTTGTGGCGCTGTTGATTTGCTCCTTCAACGCTGCGTTGCGCGCGGCCCAGGAGGGTTTGCGGCGCTCGGAAGGCAACTTCCGATCGCTGGTGACCAATGCTCCTTATGGGATTTGCCGGTGCGACTCGGACGGCATCCTGCTCAGTGCGAACCCGGCGCTGGTGAGCATGCTGGGTTACGCTTCGCCCTCCGAACTGGTAGACCGCAACTTGGCGAACTTGTATGCGGACACGCAACAATGGTTCGTGGTCGCCGATCATTTTCGCGCTTCGCAGCGCTTCAACGGGCTGATTGCCGACTGGGTCCGCAAGGACGGCATCCCCATCACAGTACGGCTTTCCGGGCGCACCATTCGCGACGAAGACCATGCGACTTTCTTTGAACTGTTCGCGGAGGACGTGACCGAGCATCGCGCGCTGGAACAACAGCTCCGGCAAGCCCAGAAGATGGAAGCGGTCGGCCGGCTGGCAGGCGGCATTGCGCACGACTTCAACAATTTGCTGATGGTGATCTCGGGATACTGCGAGTTTCTGCTGGAGCGCATCGGTTCCGATCCCGCGGTGCGTGGCCCCGCTCAGGAAATCGCCAACGCAGCCAACCGCGCTACCGGCCTCACTCGCCAGCTCCTGGCTTTCAGCCGTAAGCAAATGCTAACTCCCAAGATCCTGGATCTGAACGCGGTGGTCACCGAAAACTTCAAAATGCTGACTCGCCTTATCGGGGAAGACATCGAGCTGGTCCTGGTACCGGGGAGCGACTTGGGTGCGGCCAAGGCCGATCCTGGCCAGATCGAGCAAGTCATCATGAACCTGGCGGTGAATGCGCGCGACGCCATGCCGCACGGTGGCAAGCTGATGATTGAAACCGCGAATGTTTCGCTGGACGAAAGCTATGCTCGTCTCCACCCGCCTGTGGAGCCGGGCGAGTATGTGATGCTCGCCATTAGCGACACCGGGGTAGGAATGGATGCCGACACCCAGAGCCGCATCTTTGAGCCGTTTTTCAGCACCAAAGGACCGCTGGGTACCGGACTCGGCCTTTCCATGGTCTACGGCATCGTCAAGCAAAGCGGAGGCTACATCTGGGCCTATAGCGAACCGGGCAAGGGAACCTGCTTCAAGGTCTACTTGCCTCGGGTCAGTGAGACCGGAGAAGCGGCCGTGGCGCAACCTCCGGTGACCGCCAAAGCCGTTCAGGAAGGCCGCGAAACCATTCTGCTGGTCGAAGATGAGGTCACGGTGCTTCGCCTCGCGCGTGAGTACCTGGAGCGCCAGGGATACACTGTGACCGATGCCGAGGATCCCGCGACCGCACTCCTGATTTCCGATGCCCATCCCGGCCCCATTCACCTGCTGCTGACTGACGTCGTCATGCCGGGGATGACCGGGCGCGAACTGGCCAACCAACTTTGTCCGCGTCGGCCCGAGATGCGGGTGCTTTACATGTCGGGCTATACCGAAAACGCAGTTGGCCAAAACGGCACGCTGGACGCCGGCATTACCCTGCTCCAGAAGCCCTTTACCCTGCTCACGCTCAAGGCAAAAGTGCGAGAGGTGCTGGATGCACCACTGCCCAAGGAGGTCCCCATGTCTGCTCGTTTAGCGATGCAAGTTGAAGCCGGTCGTCCGAACACCAAGGCGTCGCCGTTCCGGGCGCAACGGTTCAAACTCCATTTGCCGCTGAAGTACCGGCCGATTGGAGAAAACGATTGGCGGGCCGGTACTACGGAAAACATCAGCCGCTCCGGCCTGTTATTTCGCGCCGAGGAATTGATTCCAGCCAACGTCCAACTGGAGATCAATCTGGTGCTGCCTGCCGAAATTGCAGGCCTGTCGGCGGCGGAGGTGGTGTGCCGCGGCGAAGTGGTCCGCACTGTGGAGGCCGAGACTCCATCGATGAACCCAGCGCTGGCCGCGAAAATTCTGCAATATCACTTCCAGCATGGTTCGCGCGTTCCGGAGGCGTAGAACGGGTACCCCAGCCGAACGGCTAGTTAACGCTGTCCTAAAGGCCGAAGAGCGCGGTCGCGTGCCCTGGAGTTGAAGATATTTCCAACGGAATTCCAACAGCGTTCCCCCTCGTTCTCGAGGGAACGCTGCGTGGAAAATCAGTTTTAGCAGGTTATTTACCTGTCGTATTGCATGCAAATTTGCAACTGCTGAATGGCTTCGTCGGTGGCTCTCATCGCCTCCGCCTTGTGCCCCCCGAAGTCGTGGGCCGCATCCTGCAGGTGCCGTTTGGCGTTCTCCAAGGCATGAATGGCTGCCCGAATTTCGGGATGCCGCCCTTGCGCGGGTGAGGCCGGAGACAGTGCCAACAACAGTGTGAACATCACCGCTAGACTCATCATCCTGGTCTTCATTGGTTCCTCCTCGAATGCTTCGTCCATCTTGAAGGCGCGGACTGGCCCGTTGTCGAACAATTACACTGCACCCCATGCGTTCCCGGTCGATAAGAAACCTTATCGTAGCCTCGGCAATCATGCAAATACTGCAATGCCTAAGGCGACAGGACAATCGAATCAGGTCCTTCCCACAATGGGACAGAGTTTACTGTTTAGTACTGGGTACCCCCCCCTCCCCCCATCGTGTGCAAAATCTAGAAAACAAAGGATTTAATTTGCGACTACGTGCTAGATCTTTGAGTTTGCAGGAGTTACACGCAAAATCTAGAGAACATGGGAGTTAGGGCGGGCGCCACCGGGTCTTGCGTCCCGTTTTGGAACTGGGACGGCCGCCGTGCATTAGGGGCGAGATCTAAAGCCACGCCGTCGCCCGGGTCAGATTGTCAAAGATCGGTGATTCTCTTTTAGATAATGTATGTTGTAGTAGATTATCGGATTTGGGTCATGCAGTCAACGATAAAGCGCGGTTCGGAACTGGGGCCCTTGAAGGCGGTCCCTCCGGGAGAGTTTCCTCAACCCAGGTTAGGGTCCAAAGAACGGACGCGAACCTGGGCACCGGGCTGGAGCCTTCCGTCCTCCATGGTCTCCGCAAAGACCGAGAATTATCTTGCAGGCAAGATGCCATAGTTAAGATTATCCTATAGGAAAGGTGAGGTCAACAGGGAAACGGGTCAGGCGATAAAATCGGCGGTGATCGGGAGTCGCACCCACCCTTTCGCACGGAACGCGAAAGAGTGGGGCACCCGCATTCTATTTATTTGCCGTCGAAAGGCTGGGGCACTCTCGAAGAAACCCAAAGTGCGCTGGTGTTGCGGTGACGGAAGGGCTGTAAAAGCCCCGCCCTCTCGCAAAGAACGCGAGAAGGACGGGGCACCCGCCTTCTAATTAATCAGCTGTCGAAAGGCTAGGTGACCTCCAGGGAAAGATGTGATCGCCGGCTTCGTCGTTCCCACCTTTACAAAGAGCGTAAAGGTGGGCCAGCCCCCGCCTTCTAATTAATCAGCTGTCGAAAGGCTAGGTGACCTCCAGGGAAAGATGTGATCGCCGGCTTCGTCGTTCCCACCTTTGCAAAGAGCGTAAAGGTGGGCCAGCCCCCAAGCCCCGCCCGCGGACAGCACGGAGCGTTCTCGTCACCGAATGAGTGGAGCACGGTTTCCCCCCAATGGTCGGTTGGTTCGCGCCTAAGCCGAAATACGATGCCGCTAAGCTTCTTGCCGCCGCCCCCAGCTGTGCCGCAGAGTGCCCCTTTCGCTTCGAAGATCAGGTTGCCGTTGGGGCCAGATCCATCGTTGCCGCCGCTGAAGACGTGCAGAATCTTCTCCGCCCATGCACCACCACTTTTTTGGGGTGACTTCAACTCAAAGGCCATTCCGCACCCGGAGCCCTGGCAACCTGTGTTCCCGCCCGAGGGCGTCGTCCCGTAGATGTTGCCCTTGCTGTCGAGGAGCAGCCCGCCGTTCGGGGTTGCGCCGTCGGTGCCGCCAGCGAAGCTGTGCAGCACCTTTTCAGTCCACTTGCCGCCTTTCTGCGTCGGCGGGCTCAGCTTGAACACGGTCCCGCATTGGCCGCCGAACAGAATGTTACAAGTCGTGCCCTTGCCCCCGCCGAATAGTGTCGCCCCGTATAGGTTGCCCGCATTGTCAAACGTCAGATCGCCGTTCGGAAAATCGCCGTCCTTGCCGCCCTGGAAGCTGTAGATCACGCTCTCGGTCCACTTGCCCCCTTTCTGTTTTGGCGGAGTCAGCTTCCACACTGTGCCGCAACCCACGTTCCCACCCAGCAGAGTGCAGTTTCCCGCCCCGCCGTAAGCGGTCGAGCCGTAGAGGTTTCCCGCCTTGTCGAGGATCACTCCGCCCGCCGGAGTCGATCCGTCGTTCGAGGTGTTGCCTTTGAACACGTGCAGCACGGTCTCGGTCCAGGGATCGCCTTGCTTGGCCGGAGGCACGAGCTTGTACACCGTGCCACACTGCGCCACCGACCGGCAGGACGAAGAGCCGCCTTCGGTGGTCGCTCCGTAGAGGTTGCCGGCTTTGTCGAACACCACCGCGCCCACGGGCAGGGAGCCGTCGGGAAGGCCTTGGAAGCTGTACAGCACTTTCTCCTTCCAGCTCGCGGAGGCGGCCGAAACCGTCGCCAAAACGATTGCGAAGCAGATCACCACACGGATTCCGGGATGAGAGCACTGGTTGAGGGTCATGACGAGGAACGATCTCCTAAGCAAAGATTCAAGCGCTGCCCGGGAGGATGGCGTAGCAGCGCGGCTTCCCGCGATATTACGCTTGATCCCAGTTGCTGTCTATTTTGTCGTAGCCTCAGGCTTGGGGGCGGGATTCGGGGACCGCGTTCCTATCGGTTGTGACGTTCTTACTGTGGGGAAAATCGGGCGCTCCTTGCGAGAGTCAACGGCGGCGGACAGGAGTGTCCGCCCTACACGGTTTCGGGAAAGGGTGGGGCACCTTGAAAGCGGATAACGAAAACCAGTACTCAGCTGTCAGTTCCCGGTTCTCAGGTTGCTCTTCAGAGAGAGAAGAGCACTGCGCCCGCCTCCCAATTGCCGATCTGAGGATGCGATCCTACCGGTTAATCGGCCACCCTGTGGGTTCGCACAGCTGTCTGTACAGATCGGTCGGGCCTGTCGGAGTTGCGACTTTGGTCCCTGCCGAGGGACCATACCGGGGCTGCGGCTTTGTTCCCTGTTGACAGAAAATAAACGATTTACGCAGTTAATTTCTGCACAGCCGCTGATCATTCCGACCGAACCATCATGATCATTTCTAACTCTATGTTCGTTCATCACTTCGCTATGTAGTTCGCGTCACATCAATGCTCGCGGCAAGTTCACTAGTCTGGGCGGTGGTCCGGGAGGTCGTTATGCGGCGATGTGCTTTGCTTCTCGCTTCGTTCTTCTCTGTCTTCTTTCTGTTCACTCCAGCGCCTTCCGCTAAGAGCAAACCCAAGACAGCCACATCCGACAAGATCCGACAGGACTTCAGCCAGTTCGTAAACATCGCCGGTGCGGAGAAGGTAGGGGCGGACCAATGCGCGCAGTGTCACACGGACCTGTTCAAGGGCTACCGGCGGAGCGCGCACTCGATGCAGGACGTTGGGTGCGAACAGTGCCATGGGGCAGGCAGTCTGCATGTGGCGGCGGGCGGGTACTCGAGCGAATCGAAAGACAAGATCATCAGCTTCCGCGACCGGTCGGCGGAGCAGGCGAACGGGGTGTGCCTTAGTTGCCACGCGAAATCGGATCATGTGCGGAATTGGTTTGCGAGCGCACACCAGGCACAGGACATCAAGTGCAGCGACTGCCACAGCATTCATGGAGAAGCTCACGGCGAACACCGGGCGATCGCGTCTACGGGGCAGCTCAGTGAAAACTGCTTGCGGTGCCACACCAAGCAGAATGCCGAAGCCGACCTTCCCTACCATCACCCGATTCGCGAAGGCAAGATGAGTTGCGTGGATTGTCATGATCCGCACGGCGGCGACTCGGGAAACAGCCTCAAGATGTCCAATGCGAACGAGCTGTGTTTCAGTTGCCATGCGGAATATCAGGGGCCATTCACGTTCCAGCACCCTCCGGTCAATGAGAGCTGCGTGAAGTGTCACTCCGCCCATGGCTCGCCGAACCAGAACATGCTTTCGGTAAGTCAACCGGCGCTCTGCCTGCAGTGTCATTCGGCGCACCACAACGGCGCGAGTTTGCCCCTGGTCGACCGCTGTACCAATTGTCATAACGCAATTCATGGAAGCGATATACCTTCCGCGACGGGCGGAAGCAAGTTCATCGATAAGTAGGGATTGGTTCGGGTAAGGAGATCACGCAATGAAAAGGGATAGCGCGTTCCTCATGCTCCTGGCAGTTGCATTCATGGTTGTGGCAATAGCGTACCCGGTTCAGGCCCAGCAACCCACTCCGAGCGCTTCGCAGCCGGCGCAGGATGTCCCCGAGGTCAACTACCACCTCACGGTGATGATGCCGCAATACCGCTTCGTGGACACTACCGGGTACGGGGGCCGGGTGGGCGAATACGACAGCTTGCAGCAATCGGTGGGCGGTGATTTGTCCTTCGAGTATGCGGCGATTCCCTTGCGCATGACCCTGAAGTCCACGGCGAGCGTGGTGAGCCAAGACGACTACGACATAAAGTCGCGTCTGACGTTTGGGAAATGGCTGGACTTCACGCTGGCTGATCGCAGCTTTATCCGTCACCTCGATGACAACTCGTATTTCGGCGCGGCGGTGATTTCTCCCGACATCATTCGCATCGATACGGTCTCTCCGGATTCCTTACTGGGGATACGGCGCAGGATGAACAACGCATCGGTGAAGGTACAGTTGCCCAAGGTGCCGGTGAAGTTGTTTATGAAAGGCGGTTGGATGGCGCGGGAGGGGACCAGCCAGATGCAGTACTTCGATATGGGCGGAGACGGGAAAGTGGACAACACCGGCTGCGCCAACTGCCACTCCGCTTCGCAGTTGCGGGTTATAAACCAAACCACGCGGAACATCGCCGGAGGGGCTGAAGTCACCTTAGGTAAGATTCTTAAACTGGTTTACCAGCACGAGTATCGCAGCTTCAACGACCGGCGGCAGAATCCGCTGGACATTTACGGAACGGCCGGCACCATCCCCACGAGCGAGGACATCCCTTACACGCCGGCTGGCCTCTACGTTCACAGCGTGTTGCCGCGGCATTCCACCCAAGCTGACTCGCTGCAGATGAGCATGGCGGTATCCCATCACATTACTTTGAACGGCGACGTCAGTTACGGGCGGACCACCAACCTGTTTACCGATCATCCGCAGAACAACTTCAACGCTGACGCTACTCTGGTATGGAATCCGATTTCCCGGCTGCGGGTGGTGGCTGACTTTCATCAGCAGAATCTGGTGAATGACTTCGTGTCCTCCTATTCCCTCTCTGACCCCACCGTGTTTCACATCTTTGGCAACCCGTCTTTGCACCGGCATTGGGAGGGTCTGAAGTGGGCCTACCGCTTGTCTAAACAGTTCGATCTGGAGTCGTACTACACGCGCATGAACATCACGCGGTCGGATGCGGCTTATTGGCCGCAGGACTCTTCGCCCCATAATACGGATCCGCTGTTCGTGGTGCCGGCGAGTTTCAGCAACGTTGTGGGCACGGCGCTGCATTTTCACAGCGCGCAATTTTGGAATGCAAGAGCCGGCTATGAGTGGACGGGCACGCACGACCCTGGTTACGTCACGGACCCGCGAACGAATCAGCGCGTGTTTGGCGACGTCACCATTACCCCGGTGCACTGGTTCAGCTTCGGCAATGACGTCAGTATGGTTCTGCAGCGGTCGTTTCCGGTGGTGCAGCGGAGCAACCATCTCTACTCCGATTCCAGCTTCGTGACCATCAAGCCGGTTCCGCAGTGGAGCATTGGGGGTGGATACACCTACCTGCAAGACAATCTGCGGACGGACATGCAGTTTGGCAACGATTCCGCGGTGGCTATCTATTCGCAGACGCTGGTGCCCTATAAGCAGCTGAGCCAGACGTATTCCATACGCTCGAGCTACGAGCTGAAAAAACGTTTGGGACTCAATGTGAGCTACGCGCATTCGGCTGCGCACAGCGGCTTCCGGCCGGACCTCAATCCGGCAGACTACCCGGCATTCCCATGGACAACGGCCCAAGGAGGCGACCCACAGTTCCCAGCGCATCTCGCAGGAGCGCTCGCGCTCGCGGCGGGAACGATTTCCCAGGTCGACGTGCCGCAGACGCTGATTGGGTCGACGGCCAACTACCACTTCCGATCGGGATTCGACACTGGTTTTCATTTCAACTATGGAAGCTATACCGATTTCATTCGTCCGGATCTCAACGGAAAGTTGCAAACGTACACAGCGTTCTTGGGACGAGTCTGGTAGCTTGCGCCTTTTGGCTCGACGCGACGAATACCTGAGACCACTGAACCGGGCCGGAAATCAACGGGTTGCGAAGCATTTGCAACCTCGGTCTCCCCTGGCGACTCTTAATTGATAGGGCGTCAGTTACGGATCCCCGACTAAAGTTGACGCCGTAATGTCGAATAAGAGTTACGAGAAGGAAAGTCACATGGCTGCGTCGCTGGTCAAGCAAAAATCCGTCATGGATACGCTCCTGGGGAGCATGGACGAACTGGTTGACTACGCAGCCGAGACAATGACTGCCGACGAGTTACGAAAAGCTCGGAAGGAAATCAATGATCTCGTCGACCGCGCCGTTGTCGCTCATAAACGGCGTCGCGAAACTGCTTAACCAGTTTCTTGCGCCTTGCCTTCGTCATTCCCGGTTCCAGCTTATTGATCAAGTCCATATAAGCGCCAAGTCAGAGCAGCCCTTGCTAATCCTGCCGGCTTCTGTGAGAATAACTGTTTGTCTTAACCCTGCCAGTTGGACTAGGAAAGGAAGCCAAGTTCTGTGTTGATGATTCGTCTGTCGCGCACCGGTGCGCGTAAACAACCGCATTATCGCGTGGTGGTGATTGAGAAGGAGCGGGCGCGCAATGGGCGGCCGGTGGAGGTGGTGGGAACTTATAATCCGCGCACCAATCCGGCCAGCATCGAATTGAAGCGCGAGCGCATTGAGTACTGGGTATCGAAAGGCGCCAAGATGTCGGACCGGGTTGGCAAGATTGTGGCCAAGCCGGCTTCGGCCAGCGCCGTCCCTGCCGCGTGATTTTGACGTGCGTGCCCGTAGGAATTTCCAGCCCCCCCGATAGGAACCGTAGATGAGCCAGCCAAGCGGCGACGTGCGAGCTTTGGTCGAGCAGATTGCGAAGGCGCTGGTCGACGAGCCGGATCAGGTTTCGGTGAGCCAGGTCGACGGCGACGTGATTGAACTCAAGGTGTCTCCGAACGATGTGGGCAAGGTGATTGGAGCGAAGGGCCGGGTCGCGCGCGCCCTGCGGGCGCTGATCGGCGCGGCCGGAATTCGATTGCAGAAGCGCTTTACGCTGGAGATTTTGGAATAGCAGAGTCAGGAATCGGCGGGGAGTTCATTACCCTGGCGCGCGTGCGGAAGACGCAGGGACGCCGCGGCGAAGTCGCAGTGGAGTTGCACAGCGACGTTCCTGACCGGTTCAGCGTGGGCCTGAAGCTGTTCGCTTTCGCGCAGGACGAAAGTCGTCGCGAGTTGCAGATTGAAGAACTCTGGCCCCACAAGGGCGACCTGGTTCTGAAGTTCGAGGGGGTTGATTCGATCTCCGATGCGGAGGCTTTGGTCGGCTGCGAATTGCAGGTTCCGCGCAGGGAGCGAGCGCGGCTTGAACCGGGATGGAATTACGTCGGCGACTTGATCGGCTGTATGGTGTTCGATGCCGGTCGCGAGATTGGCAAGATTGAGGACGTTCAGTTTGGTGCGGGCGAAGCGCCGCTGCTGATCGTGGTTTCAGGAAGCAAGCGCTGCGAGATTCCCTACGCCGAGGCGTATCTGCAAAGCGTTGACCTGGAGCACAAGCAGATACACATGCTGCTGCCCGAGGGAATGCTCGAATTGAATGCGCCGCTGACGGACGAGGAAAAGCAGCAGCAACAAACGAGCGGGAAGAGAAACACAAAGAAATGACTTCGGTTGTGTACCGTGGCGAGAGTTTGCCCTGGGGCGAAGTCGAACTAAGGAGGTGCTTTGTGCCAGTGTTCAACCGACGTTTTCTTCAGGTTGGGGTTTGGGTTTTCATGACAGTCGGGCTCGCCTTGTCGGCGCAGGCTGCGGGCTTCAACAATGCGAGCCTGAAGGGCAGCTACAGCTTTTTGACCAACCTGCGGACTGCGAGTGCGGGGACACCCCAGTTTGCCATGGTGGGAGTCATGGCATTCGACGGCGCGGGCAATGTGACCGGGTCGTACACCTCGGTTTCAGACCATGTGGTCCAGAGCGGGCCCATGGGCGGGACTTACTCCGTGAAATCCAACGGCACGGGCGCGATTGGCCTTACCACCCCTTCGACGGCTCAGTTCGCGATTACTCTCCATTCGACTGCCGCTGGGGTGGCTCAGGGCGTGCAATTGCTTCGGACCGACGACACCAACAACGAGGTCGTCAGCGGCACCGCCTTGCTGCAGTCCACGGCGACGGGAAAATACACGGTGGCGAGTCTAAAAGGCAATTTCGCCTTGCAGTACAACCCGTGGACCGACGACGCGAGTCTGGCCGAGGACGGCGGGGTGGGAGTATTCAGTTTTGACGGCAAGGGGAACATCAAGGGTTCAGTCACCATCATGTTCGGCGGCAGCGAGGTTGGCGGACCCTTCAAAGCCACGTACAAAGTGAACTCGGACGGCAGCGGCACTATATCGGGAATCGGTAAGCACAGTCTGCAGATTGCGTTTGCGTTGAACTCGGTGGTGGCAGGGCAAGCGAAAGGTTTGCAGTTTCTGGATACCAACACGGGCGACGGCAACGGCAATTTAGTCATCACCGGGAACGCGCTGAAGCAGTGAAGGCGTGCAGCTAGTGTCGTTTTTTTTTGATCTGGCACCGCGATGAAGATCGACATTGTGACGATCTTTCCCGAGTTTTTTCGCGGACCGCTGGATCACGGAATCATCCGCCGGGCCCGGGAAGCCGGGCTGGCGGCCATCGAAGTTCACGATCTGCGGGCGTTTGCGCATGATCGCCACAAGACCGTGGATGACCGCCCATTCGGCGGCGGCGAAGGCATGGTACTGAAGCCGGAACCGATCTTTGAATGTATTGAGGCGCTGGGTGTTGTGTCGCGCGAAGGACGCAGCGACGCTGGTCAGAGTGTGGTATTGCTCTCGGCCCAGGGCAAGCGATTCGATCAAAGCCTGGCGGATGAACTCGCCGGGCTGGAGCGAATGGTCCTGATCTGCGGCCGTTATGAAGGAGTGGACGAACGCGTGGGCCAATATTTGGCGGACCGCGAGTTGTCGATTGGCGACTATGTGTTGAGCGGTGGCGAACTGGGGGCGGCGGTGATTGTGGATTGCGTCACCCGTCTGATTCCCGGCGCGGTGGGCAACCAGGCATCCACGCAGCAGGAATCGTTCACTACCTTCTCGCAGGCACGGGACGGGAATGGCCCGAGTTCGACGTGCACCTCGGGCGGATTGCTGGATTACCCGCACTACACGCGTCCGGCGGACTTCCGGGGAATGGGAGTGCCGGAAGTGCTGGCATCGGGCAATCATGAAGAAATACGACGCTGGCGGCGTCGGACCGCGCTGGAGAAAACGCTGCGCAACCGGCCGGATCTTCTGGATCGGGCTGCGCTCAGCGTTGAAGACAGAAAATTGCTGGGTGAGCGGTGATTTAGTATGAATTTCTAGGGGGCGCCGCACGGGCGAGGACGCCCGCGCCTACACTTTAGATCGAGGACAAGATTATGTCGAACCTGATCATTGAAAAACTGCTGGCTAAGACCAAGCGCACTGACCTTCCCAAATTCGCTCCGGGCGATTCCGTCCGCGTACACGTCAAGATTAAGGAAGGCGACAAGGAGCGTCTGCAGGCCTTTGAAGGGGTTGTGATCTCGCGTTCGCGAGGCCCGCAGGCCAGCTTTACCGTGCGCAAGATCAGCTTCGGGCAAGGGGTGGAGCGTATCTTTCCCGAAAACTCGCGGGTGATCGACAAGGTGGAGTTGGTGCGATCCTCCAAGGTTCGGCGCGCCAAGCTGTACTACCTGCGCTCGCTGCGCGGCAAAGCCGCACGCCTCAAGGACGTCGAGCGCGAGCACGCAACGGCAGCAACGACCACGAAGTAGTTCGCTGATACCCTACTCCGAATGGGGGCCAGAGGGCGCGGGAGTTGCCACCGGTTCAGCTTCTGGCCATAGGGCGGTCAGCGCTAACCCTACCGCGATTCCCAACGAGACTTCGACAAAGCGGTGGGCCGCTACTATCCACGGGGGTCTTGTGTGCGGTATGAGCATGACAATTGCCAAGGTAACGCTGGCAAGCCGGTACGCCTGCCCGAGCCGCAGCGTAACGCAGATCAATCCAATGGCGAATACACCCAAGCCAAAGACAGTCATGTTGGACCCGAAGTAAGTCGCCAGCAATGCGGCTCCCAGGGCGGTTCCGGCGAGGCGCTGCTCGGACACTTCCAGCGCCGCTCCGAGGGTTGACTGCATGATGATCAGGGTCGTAATCGTGGCCCAATAAGCCTCCGGAAGCCCGAGACCGCGGGCCACAACCAGCGAGACTACGGCCGCTAGCGCGGTCCGAGTGGAATGCACCAACGCGCGCCGGTCCACGCGATGCGCGATGCGGTTGCTCAGGTCCGGCATGTTTCCTCCTGCACAGCGTCGCAATTCTAGCTGACTCCCGGAAGGGAGAACTCATTTCATGGGCGCCGGTGCGGTGGTGGATGATGAAATGGCCATGTCGAGAGTAACCCCAAAGTAATCCCCTCCGCATTGGACACTCGGGAGGGTTCGGCGTTAATCTCGAAAGTTGAGTGAGCAGTTCCGCTCCTCATTCAGGTGACTGAACTAAGTCAGTTCGTCTGAAGTACGTTCCTCTTAGCCAGCAGCATTCGAGGACGTCTTATATGCTCGAACCCAAGCCTCAGAAGCAATCCAAGCCAAACCCTGTTGTCACCCCGAAAAACGCTCCTGCCAAGGTGTCGATGATGCCAGAACCTGTGCGATCACAGGACAGGATAAGACAGCGGGCCTATGAACTGTATGAAAGCCGAGGTCGTGAACCCGGCCAAGCCGAACAAGATTGGCTCCGCGCGGAGCGCGAAATCCTCAAACAGGGGCGATAAAAGGCGCACATCCACCGCCGCCGTAGATCTGGGGAGAGGCTTGAGGGATAGCTCGAGCCTGCGAAGTCGGCAAGGATCTGGAACGAAGTTTTGAAGTTCGGCGTAGTGAACATCAAGGCCCTGTCCGCTGCGTATTATCGGGTCAGCACGCAGCTTGCCGCCCATAAGAATGTCGATATGGAGCGCGCCAAGAGCGCCCTGGAACAGCACCGGTCGGTATGCGTCCCCGCTGCCACGGGGTTCGCCATAACATCACATCGAACCGTGATGCCGGTCACGGCGTAGCCGAGCCCTCGTAGGTTAGAATCCACGGTCACGACTTCTTCCTCATGAAAACCGGTGAGCACAAGTTATCCCGCTCTTACGAGTACGCCGATAGAACTTTTGGGTACAGGTCGGCGTCATTCACCCAATCTGTGGCGACCGCGTTGGTCGTAGGCACGGTGGCTGCGTTCATTGGAGTGGCTGTGGGAGCCACTTTTTATTATCACCACGCCGCGTGGTACATCAGCGCAGCCGCCGGACCTATAGTGGACACGCTAGTGGTGATTTTCTTGGCGACGATTGCGCTCGAACAGGAACGCAAGCGATCGAATCGGAAAACTGCGGAAATCGCCTTTCTTAACCACCACATTCACAATGCTCTTACTCAGATGATTATGGCTTCCGAACTCACCGACGCCGACAAGCAGGACCGCTACATGCGGGAGGCGGTCAGCCGTATTTCAGAAGCTTTATTCCGAGTCGCGCACCATGCGGATCCAACCGGGCTCTCTCTCGAGGTCGATCTGGGGGGTACAGAACTGGCCCGCCAACGAGAAGAGCGGGAAAGACAGTGGGGAGCGAAAAGAGCGTAGTCCGATCTCAACGCCAACTCTTTTTCCACCTTGCTTCACAAGGCCGACCTCGGGGAAGATGCATTTATCTAAGCTTCTGATTTCGTGTCTGCCAAGCTCAAACTCGCTCCCACAAAAACGCTCTCGCCTGGGGCGGCCAAGCTTCGCCTGCTGAAGCGTCTGCGGTGCACGCTGAAGTTTGAAAAGATAGCGTGGCAATCGGGTGCGCACCTGATCGCGGGCGTGGATGAAGTCGGCCGCGGTTCCCTGTTCGGCCCGGTCGTGGCGGCTGCGGTCATCCTCGATCCGGGCAATCGCATTCGAGGGCTGCGCGACTCCAAGCTGTTGCGGGCGGAACGACGTGAGGTGCTGGCTGAACGCATCCGTGAACACGCCATCGCCTGGGCCATTGCCGCCGTCGACGCCGCTCGCATCGATCAGATCAACATCTACCAGGCTTCGCGAGTCGCTATGCGGAACGCAGTGACCAGCCTCGCACCCAAGCCCGACCATTTGCTGATCGATGCGATGCGTCTGGATTGCGATCTGCCGCAGCGAGCGATCATCCACGGCGACGCGCTCTCTGCCTCCATTGCCGCCGCCTCCATCCTGGCCAAGGTCGAACGCGATCGCATGGTCCGCGAATGGGATCCAGTTTTCCCCCTTTACGGACTGGCCTCGAACAAGGGATACAGTACCCCTCATCACCTCGCCGCCCTGCGCCAGCATGGACCTTCTCCCCTGCATCGGCAGTCCTTCGCTCCCGTATGGAACAATCCCGTGCCTCAGGAGGTACTAGCCTTCATGCTGAACGAGGAACCGGAAGAGGTGTTGTTGGAAATGAACGAAGCCGCAGGCTAGTCTAGATCCCTCAACAGTTGCTCGGTGGGACGACACCGAATGGCGCTCAACATATTTCGGCCTGACTGGTTTCACAGAAAGCGTATACCGATTTCCTTCAAAAAGTGCTGAAGAGTCTGTGTCGCAACTGTGAGTACCGTCCCGACGGGACTCGTGTCTTCCCACCGTTGCTTCCCCGGCACTACTGGATTCGTTCCGCGGTTGAAACTAAAAAAGCCCCCTTCCCGTTGGAAAGGGGCCTGGTATTTGTTTGCGTCCTATGCGAAGAACCGCTTAGGCCACGCCACGAACCTTAGCTGGTGCTAGCTGTGGCGCACCGCCGGCCACCTCCTGGTGAACCGGTGCCTTCATCCGGCGCAGCACGAAGAAGGCGAGCAGCGCTGCGCAGATGTCGAAGATGATGGCAAATCGGAACACGCCTTTCCACCCCATGTTCGGCATGGTGAACTTCGCGGCGAACGGAGTCCAAACCGTGGGCACCACCGTAAGGATGATCCCGTAGGCAATCAGCACTCCGGCCACTGCCAGCAGTATGGCCTTGGCGTTTCGACTTAGCTGCAGGCGAAGCGCCGTAGGCGCCAGGAATACGGCGAACATCACCAACAGGCCTCCCAGCAGTAGCAGGATGTCGGCGCGGAAGTCGAAAGCCTTGCCTGCGGCCAGCGCCGACCCGACGGGCACGAACATGGAAGCTGTACCTTTGGCGGTGTACAGGTAGCCGTAGTTCTCGGTGGCGTGCTTGCGACCGAAGAAGTCTCCGCACAGCGCCGGGAACAACGAATAGATCTCGCCCCAGCCGAAGAAGGTAAACGCGCTGAAGACCACGAACAGCAGCGGGTTCTGGGCGAATCGGAGGAGCACGTAGATGGCGATGGCTTCCAAACCGAACGCCACCGTCATGGTCATCTCCCGGCCGATGTGGTCGGAGATCCATCCCCAGAACGGGCGGCATAGTCCATTGACTAAACGGTCAGCCGAGAGCGCAAAGACCAGCGCCGGCATAGCGAGCCCCAGCAGGTGGACTGGTATCTTATCCACCTTGAAATCGACCGCCATCGGCTTGAGTTGGGCCACGGCCATCAAGCCCCCGGTCGCGACCATCGCCATCATCACGTACATGAGCCAGAAGTTGGGTGTGGCCGCCATTTCAGCGGAGTTGAAATCCACCTGCGTCTGGCGCTTCTTCACTTCCTGGCTGCCCTTCAATCTCCAAGTTTTGGGCATCCAGCCCACCGGCGGCGACTTCAGAAAGATCGCCGCCACAATCACGGTCGCTCCTTGGATGATCCCCCAGCGAATGAATGCAGCCTGGTATCCCGCCGAAGCAATCATGTTGGCGATGGGGGCAACGGTAGCGGCTGATCCGGCGCCGAAGCCGGCAGCCGTGAGTCCCGCCGCCAGTCCGCGGTGATCAGGAAACCATTTCATTGCGAGGCCGATGGCAGTGCCGTATACGATGCCGGCACCGATCCCAGCCACTGCGTAGGAAAGATACAGTGCGGTCAGCGACTCGGCTTTGCCGCTTCCCACCCAGCCCAGACCCGCCAACACGCCCCCGAGCATCACCAGCAGCTTAGGGCCGAACGTGTCCACCAGCCAACCCTCGAAGGGGACGAGCCAAGTCTCAAGCAGCACGAAAACGGTGAAGGTCACCTGGATGAGAGCTTGGTCCGCCTTGAGGTGTTTTTGGAGCGGCGGCACGAACAGGGTCCAGCCGTACTGGAAGTTCGCCACCGCCACCATGCCGAGAATGCTGAAGAGGAGAATTATCCAGCGGTTGGATTCACTGGTCTGAGGAGCGACTGCGGCTGTAGATGCAGCCATAGGTATTACCTCCATGACGGCGCGCTAAACTTTAACCGCACACTGCTAAAACCGCCAGTCCCCCTGCGACTCTGTTCCCCACAATTACGGGTGTCGACTAACTTTCCCGCCAACATGCTCTAACTCGATGGTGCGGTGTCGGCCTCCACTTCTGTCCGGAATGGGATCACACCGGGAACTAGCCACTTTTGCCACATCTCATCGATCTTGCTTTGGAAATAATCGATATCATCGTTGGTAAAGTGCGCGAATCTTCCTTGCTTTAGTAAGTAATCTCGTACCGGCTGCCGCGGGATTTTCTTGGCGGCGATTTGTTGCGTCCTGCCGGTCAGCTTCAGCACGCCATCTTCAACTTCATAGAGCGGCCAAACTCCGGTATTGATTGCCAACTCGCCCATCTCGTGCGAGAGGTAAGGATCGTAATCCCAACCCTTAGGGCAAGGATCGAGAGAGTGAATGAAGGTGGGACCGCCGATCGCCAGCGCTTTGCGCATGGAGTTCATTCCCGCCAAGCCGTAGGACATGCATATAGTGGCAACGTACCTGCAAGTGGGATGGCCAGCCGCCATCATGCCGGCCATGTTCTTCTTCCAGCGCCGATGCATAATTCTTTTCACTCTACCGGGCGAACTGAACGTAGTGTTGGCACCCCACGGTGTGCTACCCGACAACTGAATGTCGGTATTGGCGTAGGACTCGTTGTCGTACATCAGAATCAGGCAGTTGTAATCGGGATGAGTGAGGGTCGCCGAGATCGCCCCCACGCCCATGTCTGCCCCACCGCCATCGCCGCAGAATGCTATCACATTAATGGGCTCCTGCTTCATTTTTCCTTTGCGCATGAGAGCTTTCAGAGCCGCGGCTGTGCCCAGCGCTGCCGATCCGCTGCTCCCCAGTTGGGTATGCATCCAGGGAAGCACCCACGAGGTGCTGTAGTACGTGGTGTTGGCCACGTACATGCATCCGGTACTGCCCAGGACGATTGTTCTGGGGCCGGCGGCCTTGGCCATCATCTTCATCAAGAGCGCCGACTCGCAGCCCTGACACGTCCTGTGACCGGAAGTAAAATACTCTTCCAACGGAATCTTCTTCACCGCTTTGAAGGCATCTAATTTCTGGGTCGGATCAATTTGTATGTAGGTAGCCATAATTCATCATCCTCTCTGATGTCAAAATATCGGCAAGACGGATTACTCGCGCAATCCGATCCATTGCGTTAAAGGCTGCGCTTTGCCATCCGCAGCGTTGTAAACGCCCTCGGCCATTCTCTGCACATCAGGCACCGTAACTTCGCGCCCACCGAGGCCGCAAATAAAATCCACTACCGGCGGTTTCTTGCCGGGTCCTGGATACAGCGCATGGCGAACCTCGCCGGCCAACACGCCTCCGAGATAGGGCGAGCCGAAGGAGTAGTCACGATCGATGACTCCGATCGCCGCGAAGCGTTGCAGCGACTTTGCCAATTCTTCCGCTGCAAACGGACGGAACCAACGCATGCGCACAAAACCCACTCGTTTTCCTTCCTTGCGCATCTGCCGGATCGCTACCTTCACCGAAATCGAGAGCGTCCCCATTCCCATGAGAACGACGTCCGCATCATCGGTCATGTACTCTTCGAAGAACGGATTGCCATAAGAGCGTCCAAAGATGCGCTCGAAATCGGCATAGGCTTCCTTGATCACAATGGAAGACCGTTCCATGGCCGCGTAGTTCTGGCGCCGAATTTCCATGACCCAGTCTTCATTGCCCTGCGGCGCCACCGTGATGGGATTGTCGGGATGGAGCAGCAGGTCACCGCGGTTGTAAGGCGGCAGGAACTCGTTCACCTTTTCTTGCGATGGGATTTTGACCAGCGCCTGCGAGTGCGTCAAGAACGCACCATCGCAACTGATCGCGCAGGGCAGGAAGACACGCCTGTCCTCCGCCACTCGATAAGCGATCAGGGCCGTGTCCAGCGCCTCTTGCGCATTGTCCACCCAAACCAATTGCCAGCCCAGATCGCGGACCGTCAGCGCGTCGTTGTGCTCCACGCCAAAGGCGCCAGGGTCATCCAAGGCCCGATTGCCCACCATGGCGATCATAGGAATGCGCAGCGCGGGAGTTACGGTGAGCGCTTCCATGGCGTACATCCAGCCGACGCCGCTAGATCCGCAAAACACGCGGGCTCCGCAGGCGGAAGCGTGCTTCGCGATTTCAAACTGCGAGTGTTCGCCTTCGGCGACGATATACTCGCAATCCATTTCGCCGTTTGCCACCAGCTTGCAGACGTACTGCATCACGGTGTCATAAGGACGGATCGGGTAGGCGGTAATTACGTCGACGTCCGCCAGCTTGCAAGCGACTGCGATTGCTTCGCTGCCGGTAATTAAGGCTGTTTCCTCAACTTTGCGCTGTTCTTCGATTACTGTGGCCACTGCCATGACGGATTCTCCTCGAATATGGATGCTCTAAACGGATGCTACTTTTCGGCAGCGATCTGAAGCATCTCCGGAATCTGCTCTTCATACTGTCCGCGATAGCGGAACCCGTGGGACCGTTCCGGGTGCGATTTAATTTTGTCTTCCAGCCAAGCCTTGTAGCCGTCTTTATCCTTACGCCAGTCTTCCCACTGACTGCTGTTGTCATGGAATTCCGTCTCATTGACCATGGTGACGCATTCCTTGACCGGGCAGACGGCCTCGCAGACACCGCACCCGCAGCAGGCTTGCATATTGGCGTCGTACAAACCTTCCGGAGTCACGTCGAAGCAAGAATCGGGGCACTGCAGCCAGCACAGTGTGCATTTGATACAGGTATCGAAATTCACCACCGGCCGCATGGTTCGGGTGCTGAATTTCTTGAAGGTGGGATTGCGATCGGGCTGAAAGCCACCGTGGGCGTGGGACGTAGGATCGTCCATTTTGTGCCCGGCGGGAATGCTGGGAATGGCAATGCCCTCGCCCATTTCATGCCACTTAGGCAGGTCGAACTTGTAAGGCACTTCAGGATTGCCCTGGTTTGGTTGCACCGTGATGCTGGTGGTGCGCTCATAGGACTTTGCGGCGGACGTGGCCTTGAGTTCATCTTTCCACTCGGCGACAATCGCTTTTTGGACGGACTGCAGGCTGAACAGATCGGGCAGGATCTTGGCAATTGCGCCCAGGATGCGCACGTCGGTGTGATCGTCCTTGTACACCCACAGGCCGGAAAAGCTGACCGTCCCCTTGAGGATCGACAATTGGTAAGGGTACTCCTTGCGGTGGGCCATGGCGATGATGGCGTCGGGGCCTTCGCGGGAGGTCACGATCAACGTGCCCCCGGGTTTCAGCAGCCGATTGACGGGCTGCAGACCGTACCATGCCCACGACTCGACGCCCTTGCACAACGTGTCATCGACACAAATAGTGATGTCGACTTCCTTGGGCTCGTACTTGGCCATTCCTTCCTGAAGTGTCTGTTCGTCGGTCGCCACAATCGCGAAGTTCTTCGCGGGAATGCCGTTGCGCTCGGGACTGTCGCCGTAGCGGCCAAAAGAAATACCCATCTTGCCTTCGTGATGAGCGGCCAGCACGATGGCACGACTGATTCTGGTGGCTAGAGTTTTTTGAAAAATTCCTCGATAGATGATCTCGATCGCGAATAGCCGGCCCATGGTGAAAATCCTCCGTTAGTCAAAACTTGTCAAGTACGATTTCTTCGACGTCCTCAATGTGCCGCCGCATAGCCGCCTTGGCAGCTTCGGCATCGTGGCGCTTGATGGCAGCCAGGATGCGGCGGTGGCCGGCGAGCGACTTTTGCGGGCGCCCCTCCACCTGCAAAGAGCGTTCCCGCGTGTCGCGCAACAGGTCCATGAGAATGTCGAGGACTTTCAGTACGACACTGTTATCGGAAGCCAGAGCAACGCTGTAGTGGAATTCCGCGTCCTCAGCGACCGCGGCGTCTCCCTGACCCTGCTTTTGCTCTTGCCGCAGCAGAATCTCTTCCATCTCGGAAATTTCGTCGGCGGAAGCATGCGTGGCGGCGCGCGCTGCCAGCGGTGGTTCCAGCATCTTGCGAAAATCTAGAAGTTCGCTCACCGATTCCTGGCGGCGCTTCAGCGCGTTGGCGAAAGGATTGACTAATGATTCGGCCGAGATTTCGCGGACGATTGTTCCCGCGCCCTGACGCGGTTCAACCAAGCCCATCAACTCCAAGCCTCGAATCGCATCTCGAATGGAACTGCGGCTCACTCGCAGCATCTCCGCCAGTTCGCGCTCCGAAGGCAGTTTGTCGCCCGGTCGCAGTTTCTTCAGAATCAGACGCTCGATCTGCTTGGCGACTTCTTCGTAGACCTTGTTCCTACGGACTACTTCAAAGTCGGATTTAATAGTTGCCGGCAACCTAAGCTCCAAGTGGTCCGATAAGTGGACCAGCCAACGCAGGGAAGTATACCCCCTATACCTCCGTTGTCAAGCCCTTAGCAAATATTTTTATTGGGTTGATGAAAAAAGCCGATGGAAGCTGGCCGGAAGTCAACAGAGCGGTTGCTTGGAACCAATGGAAAACGCTAGACCAACCGCCTTTTACTAACGAGCTACAGCGTTTACCGGGGCGCTCACCTGCTCACCGCCGAGTTGGCCTGGGCTAACAGCTTGGTGCAGTTGTACACGGTTCGCGTACAAGCCATGGGAAGTCCCACGCTCTCTCCCAACTCCACGACCGCGCCTACCAGCGCTTCCAGTTCCATCGGCCGGCCGGCTTCGAGATCTTGCAGCATGGAGGTTTTGTGCTCTCCAACTTTTTCCGCGCCCGCAATTCGCTGATCGATGGAAACAGGCAGTTCCATCCCCAGTTTGTGAGCGACCGCTTCTACTTCCTGCATGATGTTCCGGATCACGGCACAAACTCCCGGATCGCGGACCATCTGAACCAGAGTGGCGCGCGTCAGTGCGCTCACCGGATTCAGGGAAGCGTTGCCCATTGCCTTTACCCAGATTTCGTGGCGGAGACGAGTGGTGACCGGGCAGCGCAAACCGGAGGCGATGAGCGCCTCCGCAATTCGGCGGCTGCGATCGGAGCGCGTGCCATCCGGTTCGCCAAGCGAAATGCGGTTGCCCTCGATGTGTTGAATCACTCCAGGGGCGGTAATCTCGGTGGAAAAATAAACGATGGAACCAACCACTCGATGCACTTCGATAGCCGAGGCGATCACGCCGCCGGGATCGACGCGCTCGAGACGTAGTCCATCCCATTCGCCACCGAAACCCTGGAAGTACCACCACGGAATTCCATTCTGCGTGCTGACGACCGCGGTGTCTGGCCCCAACACTGGCTTCAGTTGAGGCGCAAGTTGCGGAAGGCCGTGCGCCTTCACCCCAAGAAAGACAACGTCGGCCGGTCCCACTTCTGCGAGGGAACTGGCGATGGTGGGCCGCGCCACGAAATCTCCCTGGCTACTTTTCACCTGCACGCCACGATCCTGCATGGCGCGAAGGTGCGGGCCGCGCGCGAACAGGGTGACATCAAATCCGGCCTGCGCCATGCGCGCGCCGATGTAGCCTCCGATTGCCCCGGCCCCCGCGATCAGGAATTTCATCGTTGGTCTTTCATTGGCTATCATCCGTGAGCGCAGCGGCGACTGCGCGGCGGCGAATTTTTCCGGTCGCGGTAGTGGGAATGCTGCTCACCAGGTAGATCTTCGTTGGACATTTATATTCTGCCAGCGACTCGCGGCAGTGCTTGATGAGTTCTGATTTGGTGGCTCCATGCGGTTCGTGCAAGACGACGGCTACCGCGACTTCTTCACCCAAGGTGGGATGCGCGCAGCCAAACGTGACCGCGGCGGCGACCGCGGGATGCTTCAGCAACACTTCATCGACTTCGTGAGGCGCAATGTTCTCGCCTCCGCGAATGATGATGTCCTTGATGCGCCCCGTCAGGTGCAGGTAACAATCTTCGTCGAGATAGCCCTGGTCTCCCGTGCGAAACCATCCGTTGACGAAGGCGCGGGCATTTGCTTCCGCATTGTTTTCGTATCCCCGAAATACATTCGCGCCCTGAATCGCGATCTCGCCGCGTTGATTGTTTTCAAGCGAATTTCCGTCTTTGTCCATAATCCTGACTCGAAGGCCGGTGCCCACTCCCACCGATCCGGCCTTGCGATGGCGCGGCGGCAGGAGATTCGACGTCATCTGATGGGAAGCCTCGGTCATTCCGTAAGCTTCGACAAAAGGCACGCCAAACAAGTTCTCGATCTTGTGAATGAGCTCGGGCGAGAGTGGCGCGCTGCAGGAGCGGATGAAACGCAGAGAGGCAGCTTCCGGGGGTTTGTGGTGAGCACGCGCCAGCAAAAGCTGATGCATCGTGGGCACTCCCGAATACCAGGTCACATGATGCTCGCGCACCGTCCGCCAGAAAGAAAGCGCGTTGAACTTGGTGGGAACAACCACCGTGCCCCCCGTAAGCAAGGTTGCCATGGTTGAGCCAATCAGTCCATGAATGTGGAACAACGGCATGATGCACAGCGAGACATCTTCTTGAGAAAGCGCGTAGGTGTTCGCGATGTTTGCAGACGAGACCGCCAGGTTGAAATGCCGCAAGGGCACACGCTTGGGCCGCCCGGTGCTGCCGCTGGTGTGCAGGACTAGCGCAATGTCATCCGCTGTGGGCTCGGTCACCGAAACTCCTGTCGGAGCATCAACCAGGTGCACGTTGCCCTGCTCGCTCATTTCCACCGAAACCACTGGGATTTTGCGGTCCGCCGCTGCGCTGCGGGCGAATTCTGCGCCTACGGCGGGGCAAAGCAAAATGCGAGCGTTGGTGTCTATCAGAAAAAAATGAAACTCTTCATAGGGGTACGCTGGGTTCAAAGGGGCGGCTTTTCCCGCAATGGAGGCGGCTAGAAAGCTTACAATCGCAGGCAAGCCGTTCGGCAACACGATCGCAATCGCATCGCCACGGCGAATGCCGGCGGAGGCCAAAGCGTTTGCCATGGCCAGGACCTGCTGGCGGAGCGAATCGTAGGTGACATGGATTCCAAGCTCGGGAACGATCACGGCGGTGTGACTGTCCGCGAAATGTAAAACGTCGAGGAGCGTGTGGACCGACTTCAGAGTCATTGGTTTTCGCCTTTAGCGCTTGGCCTTGGGAGAGGGCCGATCTTGTCTGTTATTCGTGAGACGAGAGGAATGCGGCCGCACTCTTCAGGCCTGGCATCCCGCACGCAGCGAAGAATCTGATCAATTCAAATCGAGTAGCCCTCGGCTTTCAGCGCCTTGCTAAACTCTTTCAGAAAAAACTGTACGTTGTCCTCGGTGGCCAACGGGCCCATAACGCCGATGCGGAACACTTTACCCGCCAGCGGACCGAAACCGCCGGCGACCTCAATGCCCGGATCGTCCAACAGACGTTTTCGAACCTTTGCCTCGTCAACGCCTTTGGGGACGCACACTGTGTTCAGGGTTGCAATTCGGTGCCCTTCGGGAACGTGCATGCGCAGACCCATCGCTTCTATGCCGTTGACAAAAGACCGATGAGAACGGCGATGCCGCTCCCAACGGCTCTCAATTCCTTCCTCCGCAATGACCAGCAACGCCTCGCGTAAAGCATAGAACATGGAAATCGGCGCAGTGTGATGGTAGCGGTGTGACACCGTGGAGTAGTCATGAATCAGCTTGAGGTCGAGATACCAACTGCGTGATGGAGTAGTGCGGCTGCGCAGCCATTCCATCGCCCGTGGCGACATCGCCATCGGAGACAATCCCGGCGGACAGCTCAGGCCTTTTTGCGTGCAACTGTAAGCGATGTCGATACCGGTTCGGTCGAACTCCACCGGCACCCCGCCGAGCGACGTAACACAGTCCACGATCACCAGCGCGCCGATATCGTGAGCGGCGGCACAGATCGCATGGCCCGGCTGCAAAGCTCCGGTTGATGTCTCAGCATGAACATAAGCCACAACCTTGGGCTTCTCGCGACGGACGAACTCTGCTGCCTCATCATCCGTGAAGGTCTCACCCCAAAGCTTCTCAAAGCGTACGACGTTCGCACCGTGGCGCTTGGCCATCTCGGTGAGCCGATCGGAGAAATATCCGTTGGCGAACACCGCGAGCTTGGTCTCGGGTTCGACGAAGTTGGCCACGGCAGCCTCCATGCCCGCGCTGCCTGTGCCTGAAATTACCAGCGTGGCGGCGTCGTGTGTGCCGAAAGCCATTTTCAGCAGTTGCTGAACGTCTCCCATCACCTGGATGAAGTACGGGTCGAGGTGACCGACGATCGGCTTCGACAGCGCTTCATAGACCCGCGGGTGAACCATGCTGGGTCCCGGTCCGAACAGGTAGCGCCGAGGCGGTTGCAAGGGAGGAAACACATTAAGTGCGGGGGCCTGCTGTTCTATGACGCTCATAGACCTCGTTCCTGATCAAGGATATCGTTCGATATCACGTGCCCGTGCAACCTGCACCGTCCAATCACGTTCCACTTAAACGGGCGAGTGGCGTCCCTGCACGATCATCTCCTCGGCGATGCGGCGTGCTTCAGGGAGGGTCGCAGCTGCCTTGGAATCGATCTCGGCCGGCAAGTCACGTTGAATTTTCGCTAATTCTTCATCAAAAATCCGGGTTACCACTGCGGGAGCGTGCTCGACCGGCTTGCCATCGTCGCCCACAACTTTGACCTTGTGCTTCACGCGCTGCGCAATCATCAAGCGGTAGATACGGTCGGTGGCCAGATCCTCCATGTAGCCATCGAGCAGGCTGGCTCCCTTTCCATCGAGCACGCCGTTCCGATAACGAATCACCGTACGCGCGGCCGCTCGCGTTCCTGCAAGAGTTGTCTTGCCAACACCTTTCGGGACTGGCCGCAGATCGGGATGCGAATTCGGCAGCTTGGGCCGCTTTGCAATCTGATTGGGATACGGGAACTGCGCAACTGCGATCTCGTTCTGATCGGGATGGCCGGTCCAGGCGCCATCCATGAGGCAGTTGGCTTCGTTCTTCTTATCTTCCTTGAGGACTTTCAAAGCGCGTTCGTTCAATTCCGCGTCCGTCCGGCTGGGATAGAGCGCGGTCATTCCGCCAATGGCATGAGCTCCGTGCTTGTGGCAAATTTCCGGCATGAGGGTGCGGAAGTTCTGGAAGAATGCCACATCGTGCGGAATGGTATTGCGGTCAGGCAAAATCCAGTTGGGATCCTCGATCATGAAATGAATCAGCGAGGCCATGTAATCCCATCGCCCCAGGTTCAATCCGAGGCAGTGCTCGCGCAGATTGAAAAGAAATTCCTCCATCTGATAAGCCAGTGGGTGCGATTCTACGAGAGCCATGCATTTTATGTAGTCCGGGGGCAAACCCTTGTGTTTGGCAAAAGCCTGGAACAAGTCGCGCCACCAGAAGGCTTCCTCCGCAGATTCGCTCTTGGGGATGTAAACCGAAAAATTGTGGGGCAACCATGCGGGATCGATCTGATACCAGATCAGGGCCAGATCGAAAAGCGAAGCTGACATGATCTCGTTCTTAATGACACCACCCTGGCTGAGGTGCAGCCCACGGGGACGCACCCAAGTCACGGTTTTCGAGCGCTGAACGGTAACTTTCTTCTGTCGCTTCTTGTCGTCGTAACTGAGCTCATACTTGTAGGCGGCGAGGGTGTTCTTGGCCGCCAGCATGATGTTCTCCCAGGCGTTAGCCGTGGAGTCTTCGAGGTCCACCATCACCGCGGGAGATCCGGAGTTCAGTAGTTTCACCGTCAACTCAGCGTCGTCCGCCGGGCCGGTCATCTGGTTGCGTTGATCCGCGCACCAGTCAGGCACCTCGATCCGCCAGTCGGAGGTGGTTGCCTCCGACGCTGGCAAATAGTTTGGCGGATGTCCACGATGCGAGAGTTGCAGCACCTCGGCGCGCTTTGCAGCCAGTTTCTGTTGCCAGGGAGTGAATTGTTTATGAAGCGGCACGAGGAAATCGAAGAATCCCTTAGGGAGATCTTGGTGTGGATTCAAATCCGCGGGTGCGTAATTCATGTACTGCGACGTAGCGTCTTGCGTATGTAGTGCCATGGGATCGATCCTCCAACGTACTCGTCAGCAACCGAGTGGCGAAGCCAATGGCTTCGTGGTTCGGTGCGTGCGGCTTACCCTCTCCGATAAATGCCGAAGCCAGTTTGCGGGATGTCGCCTTATCCAGAAAGAGATTCGAAATGGCGGAGTGCCGCTACTTACCGGATATGGTCGAGCGCGTCATCAACCGCACCCTCCTCTGGCTTGCACTCATGCTTGTCGAAATCAGATTGAAGTTGCAGTTTGGCTTTGTCAGCGTCAGTTATAAATTCCGGCCGCGCCCGAAATGCTAACTTGCAAACATCGCAAAACGCGGTGTTCGGAGTGCTCCCGATGAATCTGACTATTCTGAGCTTCCGGTCTGGCACTACACCATCATTGCAGGGCGTCAATACGGCGTCAACTGTGTTCAGCACTAAAACTATTATGTGTGACGGCGATCACAGCAATGCCCCTTGCCTTCCATTTAGCATGTGGCGGTTTTTACTTGACATCATACGAGAGACCTGAACTGTAGTCAGGGTTTTGCGTGGCGTGAACCGGCTACAGGAGACGGGTTACAAGGCAGGCGATCGGAGACTAAGGATGTTAGTTGCATCTCTTTCGAATTTGAAAAGCGCTTATGTTTTTGATCCCACCAGCGCCGCAAGAAAAAGATTGCTTGACTCACGGTTAAAAAATGTGGTAAACAGGGCCGCCAGCGGATTGGTCCGCTTTTCATACAAGTCATCATTTATGCCAGTCGGTGGTTTAGTGATTTGTCACCCCGAGGCACCCGGCGTGTGAGGGCTCTCCCATGCTTGCTCCGGGCCAGGCAGGTTGTTGGCCAATCATGGTCGGAAAGGAAACACATGCGCTCGCTAACAGCGTTTTTCGTGCTTCTGGTCGTTTTCATGTCGCCAAGTTCGCTCGCCCATGCTCAAGGCACGCAACCCGCGAGTAAGACCGACGGATCGACCTCCGCGGGCGCGACCAAGGAGGAAGTCAACCAGTTGCGTAGCGAGGTCGCCGCGCAACGCAAGACCATTGAGGAATTAAAGGCGATGGTCCAACAATTGGTCGAAGGCAAGGCTCAGCCCGCAGGTGGAAGTTCGGCTGACGTAAAGCCGGTGGCTGAGACCAGCGCGCAACCCGCGAATGGCGCTAGGACCGACGGCGTCCATCTGGTGAACACGGTTTTGGTGCAGCCCGATCCGGAACCGGAAGCGGCCATCATCGATCAGGCGAAACCAGCCGCCGAGCCCAAAAAGGACGCGCCGCTCACGGCGGGATGGAACGGTGAGCACTTCTTCATCAAAAGTCCGGATGGACAGTTCAGTATCAGCCCTTACGGGTACGTGCAGACGGACTATCGCGCCTACCAAGGCGACGGAGCGCCTTCGGATACATTTGTCGTGCGGCGCGCCCGTTTCGGCTTCCAGGGCAATTACGGGTCGCACTTCGACTTCGCGCTGCTGACCGACGCCAATGCTACCAGCGGCGCCATCGTTCGGGACGTCTATCTCAACATCAGAGTGAAACCTGAATTCCAGATCCAGGCTGGTCAGTTCAAGGAACCCTTCGCGCAAGAGACGGGCATCGGCGCCACCAACCTCGATTTCGTGGAACGCGGACTGCAGGCCCTTTTGTATGCCTCGGCGACGTCCGCATACCGCAGTCCGGGATTGACCCTGCATGGAGATATTTCTGGCGGGGTCGTGCAGTACTGGGCAGGCGCGTTCAACGGCAAGGGCGGAGTGACCAACAACACCACCAACGAGCCCGAGTTCGTTGGCAGGCTTCGCTTTTATCCTTGGCGGAAAAGCAAGAACGATTGGTTCAAACAACTGGCCTTCGGCGGATCGATTAGTCACAGCCGCAGCAGGGGGCTGTCTAACGATACGAGCTTTACCGCAACCTTGCCCGATGCCGCTTACACCTTTTTCCCCTCTCTCCATATTAACGGGCCAGTCGAGCGCTACGAGGGCGAATTCACTTACCTCAAGGGCCCCTACGGTGTGCGCGGCGAGTACGTGCAGTTGCAACAGCAGCGCTACGCCGTAGGCGCAGAGACGGTTGGCGGTCTGGGGTTTCTCACCATCCCCGGAGTCGGGGCGAAGGCGTGGAACGCGAGCACAACCTATCTGCTGACCAAAGAGAAGCGGCCGGAAAACGGTACCCCACGCGTGAAGAGCCCGCTGTTTGGCCCCGATACTCCGGGCGGCAAAGGACGGGGTTGGGGAGCCTGGGAACTGGCGCTTCGCTACTCCGGCATTCAGGCGAACGCGCCGGCCGCCAATTTCTTGAACTTCTACACCCCGGGCTTCGTCCCCCAGTATGACTTTCACACGGACGAAATCACGGCCGGCATCAACTGGTACCCGAATTACTGGGTCAAGTACCAAGTGAACGTTTCCATCGATCAGCTGCACCAGCCCAGCACTACCGGGCAGTTGCCGCAGAATTTCTATGTGGTGCTGCAACGGCTGCAGTTCAGATTTTAAGAGGTCAACTCAATTATGAGTCGCGGATATACCGCTCAACACGTTTTGCCAGACGCCGGGCTAACGGCAGCCTTGATCGTCAAGGGAAAATTGCAGGAGGAGATTCGATGAGATCCAGGATTCTACTGACTATTCTTCTCACCGCGTTGTTTGTGATCGCGAGCGGCTGCGGGAACGTGAAGAACTGCCCCGTGTGCGGCACGACGAAGGCCGACGGTTACGCCGACATCATTAACATCACCGTGCCGGAGCACAATGCCACGGGCGAGCCCGGTGGTCCGTTCAACTCGTTCGACATCAGTTGGACCAACAGCGCCACGCACCGAGATTATGTCTCGGATCGCATTGGACTGGCGGTCGTGGTAGTGGATACCGTCAACAACATCGCGATTAACGCCATTCAGGGCAGCAATGCCGTGACCGATGCAGGAAATGCGGCCAGTCCGTGCGATCCCAGCATACCTCCCCAGGTCGACGTGGTTGGAAACTTTACCCGCTTCGGATGCCGGAACGCTCCCTTTCACCTCATTTCGGGATTTGGCGCGAACGGCAATTTCGGCGGATTCCCCGGCGCACAGTGCTGCGCTTCGCGTGCCAACGGCGTGAATCCCATGTCAGGACCGGACGGCGAGGAAGTTACTCCAGACGGCAAAACCTTGTTCACTGCTGTCGGCAACGCGAGTGTAGCGGTCTTTGATTTGACGGCGACACCGCCAACTGTGCTCGCAACGATACCAACGGGCACATCTGCAGACTACGACGGACCGCTGGGCATAGCTCCCTGTGTGGCCTCCTGGAACGGCGAAGCCGGTTCGGCCGCCACTTGCGGAGACGACCGCGCTGATGAAATGGCGTACGATCCGACTCACCAGGTTCTTGCAGTCATTAACGGCGACCCGGGATTGCCATTTGTCACATTCATCGACATGTCAGGCGTCGTCGCCAGAACGAGTCACTGTTTGCCGGTAGTCCCGGCGCTTGCTTACGGCCCATACGAATTAGGCTTCGTTCCCGGCACCTACAACACTCCCGCGATGACCTATCCCTTCCAAGGGTCCGGCACTGCGATTCCCCAACCATCACCGATATTGGACCCGGGAGTAGCGGGCACTTCGTTTAATCCTCCGAGCTGCATTATTGGACAGATTTACTACGACGGCGCAGGCGGCAAGGCCTCAGGCGGAGTAGGACTCAGTACCACCGTTCCAGTCGACACCGTTGGAGCAACGTTCCCCTGCCCCGATCCCTCCAACCCGCACGTCTTCAGTGGTGTTTCGGGAGGAGCGGCCAATGCCGCGTTAGGGCTTCCGGGCCTCGCAGGAGTAACGCCCACCGGTACCACATACACAATTCCCTGCCACCACGGGCCGATCATCGATCAAACCCTGGGGACTTTCTGTAGCCAGACCGCCCCGGGAAGCAATTGTGCTGGCGCTATAGCGCCGGCCGGGTTGGGTGGCATGGTTTGGAATCCCAACACCGGTCACCTGCTGCAGACGAATGAGAATTGCATTGGTATAACGAACATCGGCTGCGTCGATGAAATCGATCCCCGGCTGGGAAACCCGAATGGGCCGGTAGTGGTCAACAGCTTCGTGTTGCAGAATTGCATGCCCACCAGCGTCGTTCAAGGGCCAGGCAATAACTTCCTCGTGGGATGCGCAGACCACGACGGCGAAGCTTTCCCGCCCAACCTGTTCGTCATCGATGGCACCTCGGGCAAGATCATCACTGAAATCACCACCGTTGGCGGCGTGGACGAAACCTGGTACAACCCGGGCGACAATAAGTACTACGTGGCAGCGAGAGACATGCCCAATGGCCCCGTGATGGGCGTCATTGACGCTGCAACCAACACTTGGCTGCAAAATGTCGCAACCAATTCAAACTCGCATAGCATCGCGGTGGATTCCAGTAATAATCACGCGTTCGTGCCCTTGCAGGCCGGTGGAATATGTACTTCGCAGAGCAGCAACGGTTGTATCGGCGTCTACGCTCAACAGTGAGGAAGTGAGAACGAATTGCCGAGCCCGGACTGATCGACGGGAATCATCCGGGCCTCGGCGGGCAGCGAGTTTAGACCGGGGAATACTTGGACGCGTGCTATAGTTTGAGCCGTGCCCTCGTGGGCCAGACACAGGTGAAGTGATATGAAGACCTTTCGCGGAGCGGTTGTTCCCGTTTGTACAGTGGCTCTGTTCTCGCTTCTGGTCGCTCTGGCACCCGCAAAAGACGAGCCTCCCAAGAAGCCCACCGATGTGCCTGCAACAGTGATTGCGCACCTGCCACTTCCCCAAGCCACGGGAAATCAGATGCTGCTGCAGAAGGAGGAAGGGAAGCAGTATTTATACGTGCAGCAGGCTTCCAAGCAAGGCTTCATGATTGTGGACGTCAGCAAACCGGAAAAGCCGAATCTGCTGAAGCGAACGGCAGAGCCCAATGCAACCACGGCGGGGAATATGGAGATGGTCAGTCCCGATGTGGCCATCGCAGAGTCACCGGAAAAGAAGCCAGGCACTCTCACCAGCAGCAACCATCCGACCCAGACGGTCCGCATTCTGGACTTAAGCGATCCCCGAAACCCGAAGACGCTTCAGGAGTTCAACGGAGTGACCAGTCTTCTTCCCGACGGCGGGCACGGCCTGATCTATCTCACCAACAACGAGGGTTTGTGGATCCTACGCTACAACCGGCCCGCCCTGCTGGAGCCCGCCAAAAAGAAACGTCCCTGCGATTCCAATTCGGACCTCATGGCCATGCCCCCGGATTGCGACTAGTGGCGCGATTCGGTAGCAGAATCCCGAAGAACCGGCCCTACGCCTATCGAGCATCCATCAGTTCGCCGAGCACCGCTTGGAGATGGTTTTGATGGCCGTCACCCGGATGGTTACCGGGCTGGCGGAACCGGTTCGCGCCAGGAAGTCGGAACTGGTGCTCATCGAGGGCGTTTCTGTTCCAGTCACTTCCACTTCCTGACCGAGGTAAGGGCCTAGCCGTAGCTTGCGGCTGCGCTCAAGCTCATAGCTGTTGCCCACGTCCGGCTGGGTCAGGATGTAATCGGTGTTCTGTTTGCCAAGACAACCTCTGGCCGTGATCTCGTCCTTGGCCTTTTTCGAATGGTGCTGATCCGCGCTATCCGACTGAGTCGAACTCGTTGTTTGTGGCATAGCTGAGAGGCCTAGGCACAGCACAGCCAGCAAGATGATCGTTTTTGCCATACTTCCCCCACTACGTACCTACGAGTATACAAGTTCGGATGCCGTCGCTGCTTGAAATGTCAGCCGGGTTACGGAAAAAATCGGCCTACTTGACGTGAGTTTCCTGATAGTGCAGTTCCTTCCATTGCCCGGCGCGCTTCACCCAGAGTTCAGTGATATAGACCCTTGAATAGCGCACCACGGATTTAGGCGGGAACTGCATTGTGACTTCGTAGATCACGAAGGCGGCGTCTGAACCCAGCGGAATCAGCTTGTACCCCCACAACGTGTAGTTGTAAACATTCCCATTCGCCATTTCGTTTAAAGCCTGAATCTTAGTCCGCTCGCCTTGGCCGTCGACTTCAACTCCCTGATAGTCGTCGGCTAACAATTCCGCGTACGCCTTCTTGTCTTTGTTCTTCAGCGCTTCCCATTCGGCTTTGACTTTTGCTTCGAAAATATCCTTCAGACCCGAGTCGGCAGAGACGCTGCCAAATTGCAGGCCTTCTACGGACTTAGGCGGCGCTGTGGGTTGTTGCGCCCAAGCCAGAACCGTCAGTCCCGCAAGCCAAGCGAAGACGAAGCAATTTCGCATGATTCCTCCAAAAGTGAAACGCAGGGAATCTTATCAGGTTCCCTGCGCGAGGTTCCGGGCGAAAAAGCGTTATTGCAAGTTTTTGATTTTCTTTCGCACGGCTGCGAGCAACGGCGAGGGCAAGTCGGCATAGCCTTCCTGGACTGCAAACTGCTGGCCATCCCGGTATATCCAATCCAAAAAATTGCCCAACGCGGACGCCCGAGCGGAATCGGAGGATTTGCTTCCCAGGTAAATCCAAGTGAAACTGGTGAGGGGAAAAGAATCAGCTCCGGAGGCGTTGGTCAGCGACGCGGAGAAGCTATTCCAGTGCGGCGCTTCTACCGCCTTGCACGCCGCGGTAAGACTCTCGGTGGAAGCTCTAACAAACTTACCGGCGGGATTCAGCACCGCAACCTGGGAAATACCGCCCTTCACCGCATATTGATACTCGACGTAGCCAATGGAGCCGGGGCTGCTTTTCACCTTATCTGCCATATCAGCACTGCGTTCCGCCGGCGTGCCCACCGGCCACTTGGGTGAAGGAGTGACGCCAACTTGGGCACGAAACTTGGAACTCACCTTGGAGAGAAAGTCGGTCAAGACGTAGTTGGATCCTTTTCCAGCCGGGCGGTTGATCACCTGGATGGGAAGATCGGGCAAGGTGATTTCTGGATTGAGCTTCGCGATCGGAGGCGCGTTCCACGTCTTAACATCGCCGAGGAAAATCTCGGCCAACACTTCCCCCGAAAGCCGAAGTTCTTGGTGGACACCGGGAAGGTTGTAGATGGGAGCGATCCCAATGAGCACGACCGGCAGTTCGATCAAACTGGCCTCTTTCCGCTCCTTGTCCGTAAGCTGAGCTTCCCCGGCGCCAAAATCGCCTGAGCCGTGAGAGATCTGCTTGATCCCTTCGCTGGTGCCCGCCGGAAGGTATTTCATCTGAAGGTGGGGGCTGCGCTTTCCGTACTCCTGTGCCCAACGATTGTAGAGGGGCCCCGGGACAGTCGATCCGGATCCCACTAAAATAACCGCGTTTTGGGCCATGGCAGAAGCGCCGTACAGGCCGAGAATAAAAAGGGACAACAACCAGAGATGCGAGATCAAACTGCGGCTAGAACATCGCCGCGCAGTGCCGGGCCCCGAGAGTGCTGCTGGGTTCTTCATCGGAATCCTCCTACATTATTGCTGGACTATATCAAACGAACCCATCCTTTCGGCCGGCGGAGTTGGCAGCCAGGTAACGATGGTAAGTTACCATCGTTTTGAGTGGTGGGCCTCACCTGTAGTCGTTGTCAGATCGGGAACCGCCATCAACCGAAATGCACGCCTCTCTCGTTTATCCCGCGTCGGACCAGACTCGACTACGGCTGTCGTCGAGAGCGCGCTTCGGGCGGGGGCTTACAAGGGCTGGTGTTAAGATGCTGAGTCTGGACTCTCCATACAACGAATCGCGGCATGCATGCGTGAGTCCAATTGCGGAAGAGTGCTGCGAAAGGCGAACCAACCTATGTCCAAGAATGAGGTGGAAACTTTGGCGCGGGAACTGCTCTCCGCGTTTGAAAAGGATCAGATGGTCCCAGTCCCTCCTTCTGCGCGCCCCGGTTTCGACCTCAATACGGCTTACGAAGTTGAAGCAGCACTCAAGCGATTTCGCGAAGCTGGTGGACACAGAGCCGTCGGCCGCAAGGTTGGTTATGCCAATAAGGCGATGTGGCGTGTGCTCAAGCTTGAAACCTTGGTTTGGGCCCACATGTACGATGATACGGTGCACCACAGCGACAGCAACTCCGCCACGCTGACGCTCGCACATCGCCGTTCGCTGAAGATCGAGCCCGAGATTGTTTTCGGCTTGAAACAACCGATCCCTGCTGGGCGCCTCGATGCCAGCGCTGCACTCGAGTCCACGGAATGGTTGGCGATGGGATTCGAAATCATCGACTGCCCCTTTCCGGAGTGGAAGTTCCAGCCCAGCGATTTCGTCGCCTCCTTTGGACTTCATGCTGCCCTGGTGATCGGAGAGCGTGTGCCGGTACGGCCCGACTTCATTGCGCTGGTGGACGAGCTAGCGCGATTCAAAGTGCGCATGTCGAAGGACGGAGAGTTTGTGGAAGAAGGATCCGGGAGGAATTCTTTGAAGAACCCCGCCTTGTGCCTGGCGGAACTCAGCGCGGCCATTCTACAGCGATTTCCGGCCGAGCCCTTGCGCGCTGGGGAAATCGTGAGCTCCGGAACGCTCACCGCCGGACATCCGACCGACAGCGGCGATCTCTGGACCGCCGACGTCGAGGGCCTGTCGCTACCGTCGCTGACACTGCGCTTGAATTGACCGGGTTCAATTACCGCCGCTGCTGGAGGCGAAGCGGAAGAAAAACATTGGAGCGGGAGACGGGATTTGAACCCGCGACTTCGACCTTGGCAAGGTCGCACTCTACCACTGAGTTACTCCCGCCCGTTGCCTCATTCTACTGCACGTACGCATTTCGTGACAATTCACTGTGACGGTTTGCAATGCCAGTCCCGTCGGCGCCCGATGCACCCGCTAGGTTGAGCGCAGGAATTGAATTAAGTCCCAGCCCTAACCTCAGTCCCCAAGGGTGTGGTCACCATGGTAACCTCCGGGCGGGACAGAGACTTTTCCGGCTTGGCTTGCAAGCAGCCTACTTACAGTGACTTGGCAGCGCGTGTGGCGGTCGAGAAGCGGCTTCTGGGCATAGTTCCCGTTCTGGCACCATGGCCCGAATTGGCTATCCCTAGTTACCAGCGTACCGTATGCGCGGCTAAAGTTTTCCCTAATAATCCTCTCATAATCCGCTACGTTGACTGGGCCTTCACGAACCAGTTAAACCCAGCGGTAGAAAACAAATTCAAACGGGGGAAAAATGAAAACGGCAAGACTCATGCGGTTCGTGGTGGTGATGCTGGCGCTGTTCGTAACATCCTTGGTATCCGCTCAGGCGATCAACTCTGGCGCGCAGCCGATTGCCCTGAATGCCACCTTGGGAGAATCACTCACTCTAACCCTTTCGGCAGCCACAGTGAACTTCACACTGGCCGCTGGCAGCGCGGCTAACGCTGGCAGCACCAACATTACCGCTACCACAGCTTGGACGTTGAAGCCGGGCCGGACAGCGCTCGGCGTGTACGCCTATTTTGCCGCCGCCGCCACGGCTCTGATCGACGGCTCGGGCGATAGCATTCCATCTTCTGCATTCTTCATCTCTGATAACGCTGGCGCATCCACTGCGCTGACCAACACGGTCGCATTCGGTGGCGCAAACGCGGGCCTCCAAATAGCGACTGTGCCTATAACCGCTGCCAACCGGACCTCCAGCCGCACCGATGTGATGGTGTACAACATCAACCTGACCGGCGGCACGCTGCCGCAACTCCCCGCCGGGACTTACACTGGGACCCTGAACATTCAGGCGCAGGCAACTCCGTAGTTTTCTGCAGAAGCAGTGGGCAAGGGCGCGGAGCCCGGCTCCCGCCCTTGGACTGCCCTAAGCAAGAAACGGACTATGCGCCTGCGGACACAACTCGCAATGGTGGCCGTGGCTGCGGCCATGTTGGTGGCATCGGCCAGCGCCCAAGTGCGGAACTCCGCCGCTAACCCGATCGCGTTGAACGCGGTTCTCACCCAGTCGCTTTCGGTCAATCTCTCCGGCAACGCGGTCAACTTCAACCTGGTTGCCAGCAGCGCCAACAATCCTGGAAGCACAACCGTTACCGCGACCACAAGCTGGGTACTGAATAATATTGTGAGCCTGGTGTCACTGTATGCGTTTTTCGGCAGCTCCACCTCCGCGCTGACGGACGGGGCTGGCGACAATATCCCGTCGGCTGATTTTCAGCTTTCCGATAACGGCGGAGCCTTTACTGCCCTGACCAATACTGTGGCGTTCGGCGGGGCCAATGCTGGACTGAATTTGTTTAATACGTTGGTCTTCGGGAACAACAAAGGGACTCACACCGACGTGATGAAATTCAACATTAACCTTAGCCCGCTGCCTAATTTGCCGCCCGGCAACTATACCGGAACGCTGACGATCCAGGCTCAGGCAATCTGATTGCAGGCAGGTACCATGAATCGAAATTCCGTCAGGACCGCGTGCCGGCTCCTGACCAGCGTGCTTTGCGTACTCATATCGAGCGCCGCCAGCCCGGCACAAACGGTGCGTCCCTTAATCAACGAACTCGGTAACCCAGCAAAAGGCCGGGTCGAATATGTCAATGACAGCCTGATGCCCCTGAACGTGGTGCTTGAAGCCAAGAGCTTCACGGTCTCCGAAACCGGCGAGATTAGCTACCGTCCACTCGACGCCGACATTCACTTGAGGCTCTCCACCACCAGCTTTCGGATCCAGCCACAGCAAACGTATTACGTTTTTTACGAGGCCAGCTCGCCGCACAGTCCGGCGTGGTTTGTCATCTACGCAGCCTTCTCCGGATTTACCTTTCGCACCGCCCAAGGCATGAACGTGCGGCTAGAGCTGCCGCACACGGTCTACCTGTTGCCCAAACGATCGGTGGAGAAAGCGGACGTTCGCATCGAACGGGCGGAGCTGAGCCGGGCTGACAACAAGGTCCTGTTGGAAGTGGAGAATACCGGAGACTACTTCGGCCGCGTGCTGGAAACCCATCTGGTGTACTCCAAAAAGAAACAGGAGGCGCCCGGCTTCCCGATTTTCCCGCACAGCAAGCGCATCATCGAAGTTGCGCTGGAAGAAAAAGCGGTGGACGAAATCGTGCCCGGAAATTTCATCCTCCAATTCGAGAAATTCAAGGTTGAGGGGAAACTTCAACTGCGCTCTCCCTAGCTTCTGCCCATGTGTTTTCGAGCCCAATGCGCGCAAATCCTGCTGGCTGTGCTGCTGGCCGGAAGCGCCGTGGCGCAGGTCTTCAAGGTGCAGGGAGGAACCTCCACGCTGCTGAATGCCGAAGGCGGCTCGGTCGAATTCAAGGCCCCGAACTACAATGGCAACGTCGGTCTGGGTTTCTTTGACGGACACTTCGAATACGGAGCCGAGACCCGCCGCATCTTCCATGGCTACACCCTGCTGGCCGGAGACGATATGGTCCCGTTCACTCTTCCCACGGACGTTTTCGATAGCAGCCACTATTTTTCCGCACGTGGCATCGGCGTAACCCGGAAGGATTCAGAAAGCAGCTTTTATGTTCTGGCGGGCACGACCTCCACCTGGCTAGGCACTGGCTTCTTCAATGCGGCAACCAGCAATGATCCCGTGGGAATCTTCTTTTACGAGCGCAAGCTGACCGAGCGCTTGAAATTCTTTTCCCGCGACATTCTCTCCGACCGCCAGACCTTGCTGCAAGGTCTGGAGTGGAAACAGTACAAATGGCTCAAAGCATCGCTGGCCGAGGGTATCGGCTCCAACCAGAAATATTCTGCTTCCGCCCTCGACGCTGAGAGCCAGAAGCTTGCCTTCAAAGCCAGCTACGTGGTCATGGGGGACATGTTCCACCGCGTCACCGGCGTCACTCCGCTGAGTTCGGAAGTGAACAAAGGCAATGTCCAGCTGCTCTACAAGCCATACCAATTCGTTAGCATCACGACTGGACACGAAAACATCCTGGAGCCGCTGACCCTTGGAGGACCCATGCAGCAGGCGTCGGTCAATCAGCTCTCGGCCGATTTCCACCTCGAGAGGTTCTATTTCGGCACGGGCCTGTTTTCCTCGACTGCCATGGGCCGCAGTACCCAGGGGACAAACCTGTACCTGGGCCGCAGAATCGGCCAGCGCCTCGAAGTGAATACGAATTATTTTCGCAGCGCGCCGCAGAGCACCCCAACCACGCCCGGCCAGACGACGGAAATCTTTTCCGGAACTGTGCGCGAGCATTTTTGCTCACGCTTCAGCCTGCTGCAATTGATCTCGCGAACCGGTGGCCAGACGACCGTCTCGTATGGCGGCGACTTCACCAGCAACCGCCTCATGCTGCGCGTCGACTACCAGAACGTCTATCTGCCATTCCGCCCCGAGCAACCTTTTGAGCAGGCGTTGGCGTTGGACGCGTCACTCCGCGTCTTTGGCCCCTGGCAGATCACGGCTGCCTCGAACGTGGCTCCCGACGGCCATGTGCGCTACTCGTTTGGCGCCAGCACTTATCTGTATCGCTTAGCTGGTATGGGCACGAACGCTCAAGCAGACTCATTTTCCATTGCCAAATACCTGGTGCAAGGCGTCGTGAAAGACGAGCAGGGCATCCCCGTGGAGGGCGCGGCCTTGCACATCGGCAAACAACTCGCGTTCACTGACAGCTCCGGACGCTTTATGGCGCGCTTCTCCAAGCGAGGCCCATTTTCGCTAAGCGTTGCGCCCGAAGAGTTCATAACCAACGGCGTGTATGAAGCGGTGTCAAGACCCGCCGAAGTAAAGGCCGAAACTGAAGATACCGCGACCGACGTGGAAGTGGTAGTCCGCCACGCGCCACCTCCGCCAGTGAAGAAATCACCGCGCGACTCACAAAACAACACTCTACACGTTCAGGACTGAACCAGCGGTTAAGGTTGAGCCAAGGGAATGCCTGCGAGATGAACTTCAGACACTCAGTATTCGGCAAAAGATCTTGAGTCCGCTGCAATCTCGCTGATAAACAAGGTGTACGTTCGCGGCAACGTCCCCCGCATTCCCCAGCCCTAATACGCACAGCCCGCCTTCGGTTTCTGCATGGCTTCGTTGGCCTTGGCCGTGATCTGGTTTCGCACATCCCAAAGGTCCTTGTAGAAAAGGTGCTCCATCCTTTGATGAAGAACCTCGACCGGCGTACCCATCGTGCCAATTACGCCGCCCCCAATGATCCTCTGTGCCAGCTTGAGATGATGAAAGCGGAACAGGTGCACGCGTTCATCAAAATCCAGCAGCCCTTCCGCCACATCGTGCAAGCCAAAGAATTCCTCATGCCGCCGATAGAGGTCATCCACGCTGAGCTTAGCCTTGCGCAGTTGGGTGTGGAACACCTCGCCCAGACGCGGGCCAAGATGAGATATAGACAGGAAGCCCGGCGAATCCAAGCCGCTGCCGTGTCCCAATCCGGCGCGGATCACGTGGTAGTCGTAGGGTGTAATCGTCTCCAAAACGTGCAGCATGGAGATCGGATAATCGAGCATGTGGTTGGCGCGTCGAATCAGTCGCGCGGCATTCGAGAAGTCACCTTCCTCGATGTGGCCGCGGGCGCGTCCCAGTTCCCAGGCAACCCCTTTGAGCAGCAACTCAGACGCCTGATGCACCACCTGGAAGGTCAGTTCATCCTTATGCAGAAATTCATTGGGAAGCTTTTGCAGCGACAGCAGTTCGTCGGTGTGCAGGTAACGCTCGTAGTCGGAGGCTCCCTTGCCTGGCAAAATCGGTTTTTTTAGATCATCCATGCTGCTGTCTCCCCATGGGACGAATCAACTCGCGTGACGGATTATTTTTGCGCTCCGGTCCACTGTGGGTCCTTTTCCGGCGTGACGATCTCGCCATCGCGCATGTGAATAATACGGTCCCCGTAGCTGGCGGCTTCCGGGTTATGCGTAATCATGAGCACGGTCTGGCCCAGCTCACGGTTGGAGTGTCGCAACGTGTCCAAGACAATTACCGAGTTCTTCGAATCCAGGTTGCCGGTGGGCTCGTCGGCCAGCACAATCGCCGGTTTGTTGATCAGCGCCCGTGCCAGCGCGACCCGTTGCTGCTCGCCTCCGGACAACTCGGAGGGCCGGTGCGGAAGGCGTTTTTCCAGTCCCAGCAGGCCCACGATCTTGTCGAAGTAGGCCGCGTCGCGATTCCCATTGGCTCCGGCAATGTCCACGGCGATATTGATGTTCGAACGCGCGTCGAGGGTAGGCAAGAGGTTGAATTTCTGGAATACGAATCCGATTTTGCGCTTGCGCATGCGGGTGCGCTCGGCGTCGGAGAGTTGCGCGAAGTCGTCTCCGTCGATGATGACGCGTCCCGAATCGGCCCGAGCCAGCCCACCCAAAAGATAAAAGAGCGTGGACTTGCCGCTGCCCGACGGGCCGACCACGCTGACAAATTCACCCTTCTGCACGCTAAAGGAAATCCCGCGCAACGCGGGCACTTCAACCTTCCCCACGCGGTAAGTCTTGCGCACATCCACGGCTTCGATGAGGACGGGCATCCAAAAGTCGATATTACACGAAGCCTCGATTGCCAGCACTCATAAGCAGCTAATGTGGGCGCGGGCGTCCACGCCCGTGCAGTCCAGACTGAAATTCACGCAGAGTTTAGATCAAGCGGCGCTGCTGTGGGGAGGAGCTTGTACCGCCTGCGGTTGCGCGCGCTTCGGACCCCGCTTCCGCACCAGCAACAGGCGGATACGCTCCAGCAACTCGACCGGCGCATACATTCCCTTGGGAAGAAAAATGTCGGCCTTGCTGTCGCGATCGTAAAACTTTACTTTGCCCGACAAAAGGATAACCGGTGTGTGTGGCGAGAGGTTCTTGATCTCCTCGATGAGCTTGGTTCCATCCAGGCCGGGCATCATCAGATCGGTCAGCACCAGGTCGACGCCGCCCTTCTTAAAATGCTCCAGCGCCTCCTGGCCCCCGCTGCAGGTGACCACCCGATAGCCCCGGGTTTCCAGCATGATTTTGCGAATGGAGAGCGATTGTTCGTTGTCGTCCACGCAGAGGATCGTTCTTTTTGGTTTCATTTCTGTTTCCGAAGGAGCGAACCGGCTCGACGGCAAGCCGGGGAAAATCCGGAAATCTTCTTGCCAAAGAATTCAGAGCGAGATGAATCGTAATGGGGAAGCTCACCGATGTAAAGTGCCGCCGATGCTAATGGCACAACTACCCCATTGAAAAATTTCCGCACCTGCGCAAGGGAGCATTTTTCCTGCACATTCGCGCAAGAAGCTCTCAGAAAGTAACTTCTCCGCGAAGGATCTCAACAACATTTCCACCGACACGCACATTAACCACTCTGTCATCGTGGCGAGCGGCGCGGACAAAAATCCGGCTGGGCCGCTGCATCTCGATTCCCTGTTCGATCAGCACGCGCTCCTCAGGTTCAGCCACGCCATGTGCGACCATCCAGGCGGCCGCGCATCCCGCCGCTGAGCCGGTCGCCGGGTCCTCGCCGTTATAGAACATCATCCGAGCGTGCAGCCGGGCTGCGGGATCCACGGTCTCGCGACTGACAAAGTAGAAAAACTTTCCTCCGCACCGCTCCAGGTATTCTTCCGAGCCTCTCAGGTCCACGCGCAGACCACGCATGATTTCCAGCCCGCGCACCGGAACCACCGTGAAAGGCACGCCCGTCGAAATTGTCTGGATGGGCAAGGAAGGATCAATATCGCCCTCCCGCAAACCGGACGCACGCACCACCGCCGCGCGATCATGCCGCTCCCCGAACTCCGGGTCGACCTGGGTCATCTCGCCAAAGACCGGCTGGCCCGGCTCTTCCTCGAACTGAACCGGAACCTTGCCCACATTAAGATCCAGCACAATTTCGTGCGCGCCCGTCGACCCGCGTAATTGAAATGCGGTTCCCAGCGTCGGGTGGCCGGCGAATGGCAACTCTTCCTGCACGGTGAAGATTCGGACCCGCACCCCGCGTTCCCGTTCGACGGACGGTTCACGCGGCAAAACAAACGTGGTCTCAGAAAGATTCATCTCCCGCGCCAGCACTTGCATTTCCTGATCGCTGAGCCCCCGGCCGTCAGGAAAGACTGCCAGGGAATTGCCCTCGAAAGGCTGCGACGAGAAGACGTCCAACTGCACGAAGGAAAGCCGTCGCTGTTCTCTTGCCATGGTTGGTAATTGTACCGCTTGCTTCACCGTCGCGCGCTTGGGTGGGCCGGGACAACTCAATAACCACAAGGGACACTAAGTAGGCAAGGAAAACTTGGCGCGTGTAGATGCTCCAAGATAATGTCACCCCTTAACTGCAACCAGACTTTGTCACCCTAGAGGGATGGTGACATTGAGTCAGAAAGAGTTCCAACGGGTGAAAGTGATTGAGAATGCGGTGGCGGGGC
>Ga0316363_10000187_pt1 | contig 98578 bp, 95 predicted proteins | sample Sb_taG_3_FD_200459 | JGI IMG/M metagenome (GOLD analysis project Ga0316363, IMG submission 200459) | Peat soil microbial communities from Weissenstadt, Germany - Sb_50d_a_PC metaG (v2) (version 2) | ecosystem: Environmental > Terrestrial > Soil > Wetlands > Peat | place: Germany: Weissenstadt...
CCAAAAGGTGTCGCCTCAGAACCGCAACCTTCTCTTCAGCAGTGTAGTGCTTGCGCTCTTTTCTCATACGTTCGCTCCGCTATCTTAACGGACGAACGCTTCCTCCATTTCCAACTGAGGCGGGACACTCCATGTGACTGAGAAGGCGTCGTGAACCGGGTCCGACCGAAACCTGCACCCGTGCGGCTCGATCCCGAGCAGTACGACAATCTTCGCAACCAGGTGCTGCGTCGCGACGGCTGGAGATGCCAATCTTGCGGCGCGATGTCCAACCTTGAGGTGCACCATAAAACTTTTCGGAGCCACTCGGGCGAAGATTCGGAGAACAACCTGATCGCGCTGTGCAATACTTGCCACGCAGCAGTGCATCGCAGCTGAGAAGGAACGAGGCGTCGGCGGCATCTAGCCCTACAATTTTGCCGCGGCGGATCGACGAAAGCGTCCCTAGACTCAAGCCGCGGTCCTGGCTGAAGGGCCTAGGCGGTCAGCCGTCCGGGGATCACAGCCACCACCTCCTATGTCCAAGGGGTCACAATGGTTTTCACCGTTGCCTCGAAGTCAGAAGCATTGCGGGTGACGAGAGTCAGTCTGCAGACTTCCGCGGTGGCGGCGATGAATGCGTCCCGTGGCTCCATCGGGCGGCCCACCGACTCGCTTTGCGCGACAAGCCGGCCGCACGCATCCGCTATCTCAAAATCAACCGGCAAGATCCTTTTCCCAAAACGCGATGTAAGGTCCTTTCGCAGCCATGCGTCTAGACGGTCGCGACGCCTGCCGGTGGCGAGTCGTTCAATGCCATAGCGCAATTCGGTGACGGTGACGACACTAAGAAAAACACTGTCCTCGTCCACTTCGGCGAGCCAGGCGAGCACGCCTGCATTGGGACGTGGCTTCATCGGCTCGGATATGACATTCGTGTCCAGCAGAAAATTCATAGCTCGACCCTGCGCAGATGCACCGAGAGGTGCTTGAGCTTCAGCCCGGAACGCCGTAGGGGGGGTGCGGCTAGGAACTCTGCCAGATTACCTTTCCGCTCCGCCTTGTGTTCCCATTCCTCGGCCGCAACGACCACCGCTGTCGTGCGACCGTGCCTCGTAATTTTTTGAGGTCCCTCTGATTTTGCTTTGTCTATCAATTCGCTGAATTTTGCCTTCGCCTCTGCCACTGTCCATGTCTGCGTGCTCAAAGCCCGCCTCCGCCCACCCGGCTATTATGGTCATAATAGTCATTTTCGACTGCAAAAACAAGAAGATCGTGTCTGCGCTCAGATCCCGTCGCCAGTGGTTCTTGACCTTGGACCTGCTCGCGAGCTGCCATAGAAGGTAAGAATGTCTTACCCTGCAAACCAACGTTTCCATGAAAGTGCAGGTCGTCCTTCCGGGTCCTCTTCGCCTTTCGGCTGAAAGAAGTCGACATTTCACGATTACATTTGTCCCGGATAATCACGATGTTTCTCATCTTCCGACCAGGCTTAAGATCCCAAAGCAGACGACGGACGGCCATTTGGTGAAGCTCGCCAGTGGTCCTGGCTGAAGGGCTTAAGCGGTCAGCCGGTGCGGAGTGTTCGTAGCCCAGCGGTTCATCATCTGAGTGCCATGGTTCAGATTTTCACCAATCTGACGTCGACGAGCCTAGCCGCCTGTTCTAACTTGTCATCGAGACTGGCGAGCGGAAGTCCGGCGCGCAGAGCCAACTCCAGGTAAGAGGCATCGTACTCGTTCAGATTCTGTTGTCGTGCAACTGACACGATTTGCTCGAAGACGCGCCGGGCTTCGATAGGCTCGACCGAAATCGGGAGCCCGGCGATACGCCTAAGCAAGGCTGTAACTTGTGCGACGGTGATGCGCTTCCGTCGTTCTGCCACCAGCAACGCATTGGCAACCTCAAAAGGCCATATCGCCGGCGTGAGCACTTCGGTTCCCGCCGAGAGCAGATCGAGAACTCCTTCTGTAAAAGGCGTCTTCTCGTCCTCGAAGCACCAGGCCACGGCTACGGATGCGTCCAGAACTATGCGCTTAATAATGGCGGCCGGCATTGATCAACTCGCAAATCGTGATCTTTCCCAGAGTCGCGCCCTTTCGAAGCTCGCGAATCTCTCGCACAACCCGGTCAGGATCCTCTTTCTCACCAGCGTCGACTGGAACCAGCTTGGCAACCGGAACCCCCCGCCTTGTGATCCGGATCGTCTCGCCCTTGGAGACCCTTTTCAGTAGGCCATTGAGATGGGTCTTTGCGTCGAAGACTCCGACCGTAGTTTGGTGAGCCATGTAAACTAGTCTATCAACTAGTCGGTTAGCATGGCAAATTACCGGACGTCATTCGTTCTCGCCTGCGACCTCGATCTCGGAGGATATTTTCGCAATTTGTAGAGCCTGGCGGCTCTGCGTAGCTCGCCATTTGAGTTGCCCCCGACTGAAACGTCCTCCGGTGAGGCTTGATCCCGGATTGTACGAACAGCTCCGCAATCAGGTGTTACACTGCGATGGTTGGAGATGCCAAGCCTGCGGCGCCATGTCGAATCTTGAGGTTCACCACCAAGAATTCCGCAGCCAGTCCGGCGATGATTCGCAGCAGAATCTGATAACACTCTGTGCGGTTTGCCATGACATCGTGCATCACTCTTGAAGAGTTGAATTCGGCATCCGGGCGCCCAATCCACTAAAGCATAAGTACCTGTCGCAAATCAGCGCTGGTGGTCGAAAACGCCGATTCCTTGTTGAAGTCCTCCAAGCCGGACCGTCGCGAGTAGAGTCCGCACTGACTCGCAACTGTACAACATGGCGCCGATACTGGTCCCGAGCGTGTTCGTGAAGATGTCAGTCATGCCGGAATCCCGGGTCGGTAGAAATGACTGCAATACTTCAATCGTAAGACTGACCACTCCGCCCAGAACGATCGTGGCTAGTTCAGCCCGGTCAAGGCGTCGCACCGACGAGAGATATGCACAGAAAAAGAAGCCGAGCGGAACGAAGCCGCCGATGTTTATCAGGACATTCTTGCAGTAGCTCCAGCTGGGTTGGAACTCATCCCAGGGCGTTTCAAGAAACGGTGAATTCAGCACGAAATATCGTTCCGGAATGTGGAGATCAGCCCCTGAATTCATCTGGTTGTGAACGACGTTGCCCATCCCTTCGTTGAACAAATAGAGCGCAACGGGACCTTCGTTCTTAATCTCAGCTTGTTGGTTCGTTGTCCAAGCGGCATAGTGTTGCAAAACTTCGGCCGCAGTGAGCTCTCGATTGTAAATGGCCAGTCCCCTTATCTGACCTTGCCAGCCGTCGTCCACCAGCGGATGGTTGCCGACAATAAGTTGCCCAGTCAAATCCTTACTCGAGAGTCCGAATCCCGGAGATATCCTTACGAGAGCACCATTCACGTAGACTGCTGCGCCTTGCCCGTTTGAGCTGATCGTGACAAACTCTTGGCTGTTCTTGCTGAAAACATGCCCGATGTACAGCTTACTCTTTGCGCGGCGTTGCCGGTAGACAGTCACACCTCGCAAGAATAGGTCGTCTATAGATTGGTACACCGAGAATGCGACGATACGATTTTCCGGCGTGTAAAATGCAAATATAGTGCCCCCGGTATCACTGTGATCTGGTTGCAGCCAGATCTCAACGCTGCAGGATATTCCGTCTTTCAAACCAGCCAAACTAAGTGCATGCGAGCTGAGTATTACCGCATGTTTACCGAAATGAAGCCCGTTGTTGCTTAGCCGGCTCACCTGATTCTTGGGCGCATGGAATGGCCACAGTCCTGCAGTCAAGATGCCGACTAGGACAGCCGCACAGACTAGTCCCAACACGTTCTTCTGCATCACGGTTGTTGGTGTCCATTGTCCCACTGTTTGGAAACCGTATGACAGGTCGGTCCGATCCTTTGCTCAGCGGCCGTTCACTATGCCGGCCCCCAAATTAGGATCATATCGGCATTAACCGTCGGATATGGGTCCGCCATTCGTCCACGAAGGGAACCACAACGGTAAAACTGAATCTTGGATGTAATGGCAACCTTCATCATCCGCGATGACGAGTTCGAGGTCCATCTTCTGCGCCGTGCACCAACTGATCGTCTCGAGCACGATACGGGGCAGGCGCGCCTGCTCGTTGTAATGCAGGAATGACGATCGACAAAGGATCTCACCCCGAGTCGGAGGTTTCAGTTCGAAACCAGTGTCCCAAGCTGACGTAGGCTGGTAGCCACATCACAGTTGACGGGGAGACACTTTCCCTGGGCCCATGCAGAACTCCTCACCTTCAGCCAACCTTAAAGCCTGACCCGGACGAATAGTCCGTGGTTCAAAAAACCGTTTCAGCTTGAGGATCGGTTTTTCGAGCAGATTCCAGGACATGGCCGCCAGAGCGTACGTGACAGCAGTAGTGATCGGCAGCGCTAGAAACTGATGTTTGTCCAGATGGAACGTTCTCGCCGCATCAAGCGGGATCTTTTCCAGCAAATAAATTCCATAACTGATCGTCCCGGTGTAAACCATAAATCGGTTTGTCAGAACGGACTGCAGCCATCTCTGCGGCGAGAACAGAGCGAGATATACCAAAGAAACCGAGGTCAGCGCGGTCAAAGAGAAAACAATCCATCGTGCATGGAACGCCGATTCGACCGCAAGAGCGAGCGGGACCATGACAAGAAATGTGATCCATGCTCGTGTCAAGAACTTCGCTGTGGAAAAACCGACCGAACGGACAACAAGTGCCAGGAGTGCTCCGGCCATCAGGCCGTCCAAACGGCAGAATGTGTTCGAGTAGATATTGACCTGATGCGGTGACAAATAAAAACGCAGTACTGGAGAAAGACAAATCACTGCGATAGCTATCTTGCGAAGCCGGGTCTCGGTGCAGAACCGCACGACCAGAGGCCACAACAAGTAGAACTGTTCCTCCACGGCGAGCGACCAGGTGACGCCAAGAGGTCCGGTGGCCATGGCTGGAATCGGAACCAGGAAATTCTGCAGGAAAACTGGAAAAGCCCACCATGGCGACGACCGTGCTTCGAACACGGCGTGGGCCTCAGATGGACGCAGGAACGGGACAATCACAAACATGAAAAGCAGCACAGAATAATACAGAGGCCAGATCCGCAGACAGCGCCGGGCATAAAAGTTTCTGAAATAGCCCTCTGATTGCTTCGTGTCCAGCAAAATCCCCGTGATCAAGAATCCGGACAACACATAAAAAAGATCCACGCCCATCCATCCGTTGTCCGAGATCAGACGCAAATGGAGCGAAGGATACTTGTCGGTGTTGTGCACTAACACCAAGAGTACGGCCAGGCCGCGAACGCCATCCAGTTGAGGGATTTTCTTCATACTGGCGATTCCTCCCGCCTCCGGTTCATTGCCCTTCCCGTTCCGGCTGGCCGGAACAGAGTAAGCAAATCAATCGGCTACAGGGTGGACCAACCAAAGGAGCGAAGGTGAGCCAAATCAGAGTAGCGAAATCATGAGGCTTACCACAAAGAATTGTCGCAGCCAATTCGGCGATGATTCGGCAGAAACCTGATCACGCTTTGTACCACATGCCACACCAGCGTGCATTCATGAGCAACTCATCGCAGCCACCCCATAAAGCATCAGTCTCGCCGCGGTTCTGGCACCCGGAATTATCCCATCACCCGCGCCGCTTGCAAGAGCTTGCTCCCGGTTTACGACAGACGGCTGGTGTATTACACGCTTTCCATCTTCATGCGGGCGGGCCTCCGCGACATCCTGTTTATTTCGACCCCGGAATGCGGCGAGAGAAAGGAGCCTCGGTCTGCACTGGGGAATCTCTCAAGAGGCCTTGATCGGGACCTATGAAAAACTGTTTTCTGCCAAATGAACACAACCCCCTCGCATGAGCCTGGTGCCTATTCCAAGAGGCATGAGGTAGGGATTCGTTTTGAGCCGAGTGCAGCTTTCCGACAAAGAGACTGATCACAGCCTATCAGTTAACCACAGCCTTCAAACCTGTAGGAGGTGCCGGACCACTACTGCCCGGAGCGGGTAAGCCAACACTCGCATCATCAATCACCAGCATCCAATCGTTGCCGTCCGGAGCTGCGAAATTCTGAGTGCCGCTATTGGGGAAGGCCCCGATCAGGGTTGACGTCGAAGACTGAGGGTCATACCACCAGGCGTTCGCTGTCGAAGTGGTCGAAGTGATCTTGCTCATGTCGATGGTTTTGGTTGTGGCATTTCCATCAGACAAGTAGGCGATAATCGTTTGTCCATCCGTGGAACGGGCCGCCACAGAAAGCGTCGCCCCAGAACCGTAGCCTGCAGTAAGTACGCTGTTGGTCGTGTCCGGGGCCATGAGCCAGTGCTCACGGGAACGCATGAGCTGGCCAAGATATTGTTGTCCAACTGATCCTGCGGAGCCAAGCTGACTTTGCCACGACGGACCACCGGGATTTTCGGAATTGGGAGAGTTGAATGTCCAAATCGAGTTGTTGCCGAACAAGCGGCCCAAATAACAACCCGACAGCACTTCCCAGTATCCTTCCTGCCGGATCTGGAAACTGGTCATGGAGTGTTCCAGTTCGTACCAGTCCTCCCCCATCAGGGGCGGGATGGTTGCGGCGTGGGAATATCCTGCTTGGCAGCCTGCGACAACCGTGGATTGGGTGTTGTAGACCCAGTTCAAATTCATGAATGAGGGCACGCTGCCACCATAGGCGTCATAGGTGGACTGATTGGCCGGAGAACACCAACGGCAGGCTTCCAAGGTAATCAAGTGGTTCGGATCAGCGGCAGCAAGCGCGGTAGCAAACGTTCCGAGTTTTGTGTAAGAAACTGTCGCCGGGTCGGCATCTCCGCCGAGTGACCAGACGATATTCGGATAGTTCTTATAGCGGTTACCGAGAAATGCAGCATAGGCTTGCAACACAGCATCGGAACTTGAATCCCAGCTGGTCAGATAATAATTTGCGCCCGAATTTAGACCAACAAAGCCAGGATCAAGAAAAAGGGTTATCCCATAGTTCTGTGCTTCAGTTAAGATCGTATCTACCCGAGTCCAATAAGTAGAATTCTCATTGGTGAAATCTGCACCTCCGCTCCAGGGATCATTGCCATAGAAATCATGCTGAGGATTCGATTGGTCGGCGCGATCCACCGGATACACCCAGAGCGCATTGAAGCCGCGTGCAGCGCGATCCGCAAGATAGGTTATTGCATCGGCATCTGAAATCTCTTCCACAAGAATTTGCGGAGCGTCTCCGGTCAGGAAGACTGGTTGATTGGTGAATGAGTTCACGAGATACTTCTTATTGGCGCTAAGGGTTATCAGCTGCTGTCCATATAGAGGCGCGTAGAAGGATAGCAGGACGATCAGAAGATGCCACGAACGGACGATTTGTCGCAGTCGCACTAGTCCGAACGCAATATTGTGGAGCATCCGCTCCCTGACAGCAACCGCGCCAACCATTCGTACCATGGGGGCCACTCCTCATCAATCGAAGCTTCAGAGGTAGGCTAGCGTCGCGCAGCGCGAATTGCCAGGCACGGAAGTACGCCGGTGCGGAACATGGGACATGTACCAAAGGCACGTCCCATGCACCGTCGGCAACAATCATACTTTGTCGGAAACCCTGACCAAATATCGATAAATCAAGCGGTTACTGTCTGGAGATGATCTGTGGAATTCTCATTGATTCCAAAAAGGGACGTATTTGTGACTCCCCCCGGCTCGTAGGCTTTTGGTCTCGCGAGCGCACGGTTTCCGATTTCTGCTGCTAGGTCCTCGTGATGTGAACGCTGGTCCGGGCAGTCAATCCGCATCAGACGCCGTTGCACGAGCTTGCTCCCGGTTTACGACAGGCAGCTGGTGTACTGCCCGCTCTTATCTTCATGCTGGCGGGCATCCGCGACATTCCGTTCATTTCGATCCTGGACGATTTAGTCGGGCGTTGCGCACCCGAAGTGATTCTCTGTGCACTTGATTAGCCCAGAACCATGCGATATACACTACTTATCGAGTAGGCCATCTGTTCGAGAACGGGGCGTGCGGTGTTGATTAAGGAATCTTGGTGACGTCGGTTGCAAGATCCCAAACTGTAATTTGAGATGTTCCAAAGAGCGAACATTGAAAAAACGCCACGTTGTGATGCTGGTCGAGAACCTGCCGTTCGAACGGGATAGACGGGTCAAACAAGAGGCCCGTTCGCTGGCAGACGCTGGGTACGAAATCACAGTCATCTGCCCTCGAATTACCTTGGGTTCTGATTTCGCGCAACGGGATTGGGTACGAGTCTTAGCTTACCCTCAGCCTTGGCAAGGAACTGGATGGTTCAGCTACGCTCTCGAATACCTGTGGGCGCTAGGCTGGACGGTCCTTCTGTTAATGTGGGCCTGGATGAGACATGGGCTGGACGTAGTTCATGCGGCGAATCCTCCAGATTTGTTTTTCTTGATCGCAGCACCACTCAGGCTGTTCGGAATAGCGTTCGTCTTTGACCAGCACGATCTCTGCCCAGAGCTTTTCCGAGCCAAGTTTCGAAGCCAACCGCTGATCGAGAAGATCCTTCTTTATGCGGAGATTTGCTCGTACCGCCTCGCGAGCCGCGTGATCGTCACGAATCAATCCGCCTACGAAGTCGCAATCGGTCGCGGCAAAATCCAAGCGGACAAGGTGACGATCGTGCGGAATGGCCCTGACTTAAGCCGTTTTCGCGCCGGGGCGCCCCAATCCTATTTGAAAAAGGGAGCGACCTACCTTGCTCTCTACGCCGGAACCGTCGAGAAGCAAGATGGATTGGATCGCGTTGTTGAGGCCGCCCTCTACTTGGTTCACGATCGAAATCGCAAAGACATACACTTCGCTCTACTTGGAGATGGGTCGGACATAAAACGCGTGTCCGAGTGCATCAAGACACTCGAACTGGGAAGCTTCTTTTCACTGCCCGGCTGGGTAGGTGATGAGGAACTCCTCTCCTATCTGTCAACGGCCGATGTTTGTTTGGCGCCAGATCCACCGGTTCAACTTAATCAATTGTCAACATTCATCAAGATCATGGAATACATGAGTTGCGGAAAGGTGACAGTCTGTTTTGACCTGCTGGAATCTCGAAGGACAGCAGGTGATACAGCTGTTTTCGTGGAGAGGGATGACCCAGCGGAGTTTGCAGAGGCGATCGAGCAGATTTTAGATGATGGGCAGCGACGATGCGAAATGGGGAATGCGGCGAGAGAAAGGAGCCTCGGTCTGCACTGGGGAATCTCTCAAGAGGCCTTGATCGAAACCTATGAAAAACTGTTCTCTGCCCAATGAACACAACCCCATCGCACGAGCCTGGTGCCTATTCCAAGAAGCCTGAGGTAGGGGCTTCGGAGATTAGGCTTGCGAAATCAATTACTTACGCGGAATCTTGGCTTGGGCTATGTTCGCGTGACCACCTTCTCGCACACCTAGGTGATCTGCTGCGACCACGTAGTAATAATATTTGTGTCTAAGCTGGACGAAATAATCGATGCAACTCGTGGTGCCGATGGGCTTCTGGTTGATCTTGCTGAACGCGGGAGACGTTTTATCACGACGGTATACGTTGTAGCCCACTATGCCTGCCGAAGTACTGGCTTTCCAGGAAAGAGTGACACTATGCGCCGATGGCCGCGTGTCGCTTTGTGCCGACATTTCCGGCGTGCAACTCGGCGGTTCTTTGGCAGCTTGCGAGCTGGACGACCGGGCGCTGGTGTTGGAAGTGGGGTCGAGCTGGCCGGCATAAGCGGTCGTGTGGAGACAGATTCCAGCAACGACCAACGCAAACGCCCCCTGAAGACTTAGCCGGTTTCTAGTTGATCGTAAAAGGAGGTTCATTTGCGACTCTCCCCCCGCTTGGGGATTGCGACTGCGACTCGATCCCAAGTTGTACGAACTTTCAGTTTAGAAAGGGAGACTCTGCAGAACATCGGCGATGCGCTCACCTGCGTGCCCGTCCCACAACGGGGGTATGGATCCTTTCTTGGCTCTTCCCGCAACAATCTTCGATAACTCGGAACTAAGCTTATCTCTTTCCTGCCCGACAATTACGTTGGTACCCAAGGTGACGGTGACCGGACGTTCCGTATTGTTGCGGAGGGTTAAGCATGGCACTCCCAAGTAAGTGGTTTCTTCTTGGATTCCGCCCGAATCGGTGATGACGACGGCGGCGCGGCTCTGCAGAGCCAGGAATTCAATGTACGGCAACGGTTCCGACAGGTGCAGCTTTTCAACCTTGAGCCCGAAGTCCGCAATGCGTTGACGTGTCCTGGGGTGTACAGGAAAAACCACGTCCAAGTCTTCGTTTATTTCGAGTAGGGATTCGAGAACGCTTTTCAGAGTTTGGCTGTCGTCAACGTTGGATGGTCGATGAAGTGTAACCAGCGCGTAGCGTTCGGGGAACCCATTCCTCGGGCATTGCTCAGCGGCAGGCAAGAGACGTACCAAGGAATCGATCATGACATTGCCGACCCGGTGGATCTTCTCAGCCGGAACGCCTTCATGCTTTAGATTCCTGTCGCCATCTTCGGAGGGAGTGAACAGGAAATCAGCCAGCCGGTCTGTGACGACTCGGTTGATCTCCTCCGGCATAGTCCAGTCAAAGGAACGGAGTCCGGCTTCTACATGGCCGACCCGGATGCCTAATTTCGCGCACACTAGAGCTGCCGCTACCGTGGAGTTGACATCCCCATAGACTAGGAGAACGTCCGGTTTCCGCTCCAGCACGATTGGCTCGAACCGGCTCATGATCTCCGCCGTTTGCTGCGCATGGCTACCGGAACCAACACCCAGGTTTACATCCGGTGCTGGAATCTCTAGTTGGGAGAAAAAGACATCTGACATGTTGGCGTCGTAGTGCTGGCCAGTGTGCACCAGGGTCTGCTGCGTTCCTGGAAGCCTTCCGAGCGCGTGCAGCACAGGTGCCGCCTTCATAAAGTTTGGTCGAGCTCCGACGACGTGAAGAATATGCATACTTACTTCGACCTCCGATGGCTACCTTGCATGGTCCAGATGCTCTTAAACCTCAACTTCGTACTCCAGGCGATCTCCGACCACCTTGGCGAAAGCAAGTTTGGCTCGTTCAGCACCAGGACCTTCGATTCGCCACTTACCATTGTGATCTACCAAGCGCATTTTGCTGCGCGACCGCCACCAATGATCAATCTCTCCCGCAACAGCAAACCAGATTTTTCTTTCCTGGCCCAGTTGGCGCAAGAAGCTCAACAGATCCCGATAAATACCTTGTGCCCTCTTTTCGATGACGTAGTCCGGATGGACGATAAAACTCATCAGGCCATTTTTCTCAATAATCAGCTCTGTCTGAGCCTTCCATAGGTCCAGGGAATACTCATTGAGTAAGTGGAACAGCGCGTAGTCTTGAGTCGTTGTGACCGGAATTTCCAGGATGTCTCCGACAAAATACGGCATCACCGTACAGCACCCACCGCGCTGGGGATCAAGATGCGCAACATTCGGAACCGACATGTCGAAAGAGAACTTGAGCGCGTCGAACCAATCGAGATTTCTGTAGAGGACCGCGGCCCGGAAACCCTTGGCACCGTAAGTCTCGCCGTATCTGTTAATTTCTTGAGCACGCCGCCTGAATTCTTCTTCATTGCGGAAGAGATTGCCGTCGTGGTTGAGATCCTGAATGTTTACCTCGAACCCCCTGTCGCAGATGGCTTCGACGAATGCAGCAGAGACCTCATAGCGTCCCTCAGGCACCACTTGGATTGATGCCTTGATGCCAAAAGAATTATCGATGTCCATTATCTCCGTACAGAAGGCCTTTCCTCTATCGGTTTCGAGGTCGTGCGTCATGGCTACACAGCTTTGCGCGCCATCCGGCCAGAACCAGACGAAGGGCACCCTGTCAACGCCTTTCGCCTTCATGGATAACAGTAGTAGTTGTTCGCACAAGTCCTCGACGGTCGTATCCACTGGCCAACGGGGGAACAAAAGGCTTCGCCAGCCATTCAAATGGGCTCGCTGAAGATGTTTCCGGACATTGACATGCATCAGCGGCCGCAGAAAGTAGTACGCACTTCTCAGCGATCGCTTCCACCGGGTCAAAGCGCCGTGACTATAGCGGTTTGCGTAGCGCTCAAGACGCAGATTATCGATGACTTCGGTCGGATCAAACGGAAGACACGCGGTCGAGCCCTCGGCGGTGACATTTTTCCGGACGTCATAGAGGGCGGAGCCGGGACTACTCGCCCGAAAACCAGAAGCAGACCTCCCGTAGCAGATTGTGCTTCCCAATCGAAAATAGCCTGCGTCGTCGGACAACTGGCCGTTCACTTTGAGGTCTGCAAAGCCATCCGGACAACGGAAGTGATCAACCAATGCCGTACTCATCAAATGCTGCGCAAGGAAGCTGGTGCTGAATCTGGTGCTTCGATCGTCACATTCTACCCTGAATGCCACATCAGTTCCTTGCAACGCCACCCTCGCGAGGCGGCGTTCAGCATTTACCGGAGCGTATCGGCGAGACATGCCCTCTGAACTAGGGACTCGCAACTCAGTTATCCCACATGCGAACGATGAAGGCAGAATTACGAAAGTCACCGAGGGATCTCGATTTCAGGCGGGCGATCCTGACTGGTTTGAGTTTTGCCTTCATACGCGCTTGAGTTTCTCTCGTTGGTGCCCGACCTCCCTCGACTGCCGGTAGGATTCGACCATCATCCCGGCAGCTAACCACACCCCGAGCCTGCGGCTGAATCGCCGCGGGGGGTCGAGCGTGACCATCCATCGCAGAGTCCCGACGGCAAGCCTGCGAAAGAGATAGAGTGGAATTCCGATGACGAACCACTTCGTGTCTGCCGGGACCCGGTTTTCGCGGATGTCAGCTCGGCCCTTGTCAAACCACCACGCCAAAAAAAATTCTCTTTGAAGCCTTTTCTGCGGTACTGCGTGATAGACGACAGCTGTCGGCTCGTATTTTATTCGCTCACCTGCCACCATCAACCGACTACCAAATTCGGTGTCCTCGCTGCGGATTTCGCTGTTCGGCCGAGGGCCCAAATCAGTTCGGAAAGTACCGTACTTCTCAAACATCCTGCGATGGAAGGCCATATTGGTGCCAAATGGAGGATCGGTGAGCGGACCGGCTTCCAGTCCCAGGTCGAACATCACCAGAGGGGCCATCCCGAACCATTCTTTCTGCGGGAGCCAGGACGGCGGTGCGCACGGCCAGTCGGGAAGAATACGCCCTCCTGCACCAGCCCACTCACCGCTGCACAAACTGGCGGTCAGATTCTGCAGCCAGTTGGGCTCCACGATCACGTCGTCATCCATAAAAGCAAGAACGTCGCCCCGAGCCTCACAAATCGCGGTATTCAGTGCGTACGACTTGCCCTGACGTGGCTCGGACAGATAACGGAAGCGACCGGGGTACCGACGGCAGAAATCCTCGACCACATCCCGCGTTCGGTCGGGCGAGTTGTTGTCCACTACAAGGACTTCCCACTCAACCGGCTGGGAGAAAGTTTGCGCGGCAACGCTGTCCAGCGCCTTCGCCAAGCTCTGGCAGCGGTTATAGGTACACAAAATCACCGCAATCTTAATTGCCATGGGTTCTTGTCCACTACCGCAGTACCTGCCATCCGCTCTATCCGCAAAAGGCCCCTCGCACGCCTTCGGTCATGCGAGTTAATATCTGCTTGATCGGACGGCCTATTACAGCCGGTCGAGCCGTGACCGCGTGCGCTACGCCCATCAGACTTCTGAAGAATTCTCTTTTCCGCCAGTGAAGCGATGCCGCTGCAAGCCATAAATCGGCAACTAGCCACGCCTCAGCGCATTCCAGATCGGAAGACTGCAGAATTTCCAGCAGCGTCTTCAGAGCAGCCGAATACTCACCAGCGAAACACATGTTGCGGACCCAATGTCGGCAGTATGAGGCGAGAGCTGTCCGTTGCTTGGCTTCAGGCACTCCCAACCTCACCAACAACGCGGGAGTGATCTTTTCGACCGTGTCCAACAGATCTTGATCGCCGTTTCTCCTTCGCGACGCGGAAACCTGGGCGGCTAGTATGGAGAGACTCTGCTGTTTCAGCTTGCGGAATGATGTCTGGTGGGAATGAATTCTATACTTTAGCACCACCGCCTCAAGGTTACCTAATTGGAAACCGTCGGCGATTCTCAACCAAAGGTCGTAGTCTTCAGCATCAACAACAATCTTTCGGTACCCGCCCGCCCAGACAAAGACCTCCCTGCGGAGAAGTACAGTCGGATGCCACAAGGCACAGCCGTGGAGGAGGTGCGCCTTGATCTCGCGGTCACCAGCAGGGTAACGACACGTTTGCAACGATTTGCCGGTCGCATCGATCCACTCGACAGCACCGCCAAGGACTCCGATCTCTGGATGAGCCTCCATATAGTCGACCTGCCAGCTCAGGCGGTTTTTACTAGCGATGTCATCGGCGTCCATCCGCGCAATGTATTTTCCTTGCGCCAGCCGGCAGCCTTGATTCAAGGACTCAATCAATCCTCCATGTTCGTGGTAGTGAACTTTAACCCGAGCATCGCAGTTCTGATAAGAATCAAGTATGGAGGCCGAACCGTCGGTCGAACCGTCATCAACGACAATGAACTCGAACTCGGTGAAACTTTGGTCGAGAATACTCTCGACGGCTTCGCGCAAAAAACGCTCACCATTAAAGACGCTCATGACGACAGAGACAATCGGCGTAGTCATAGTTCACGAACAACCAGCTCAGGAGTGGAACTTGTATCCTTTCGCGCTCGACATGGCCTTATTAGTAAGCCACCGCAGAGCTGAATTGAGGGGACGTCCGACCAAAATCGGGCGTGTCATCACCGCGCGACCTGCGGCGAGAAGACTCCTCAAGAATCTCTTCTGCCTCCAATAAAGTCGCGCAACGAGGAGTTGCACATCGGCGATGTGCCGGCGTTCAGCATACTGCCAGTCACATCGCAACATCTCAACCGCTGATTCAAGTGCGAGCTCATCCTGGCCTGCCGCAAATACGCTGCGGATCCACCACCTGGACTCCGAAGCCAGAGTAGCCTGCAGTTTGGTCTCAGTCACTCCTAGACCGACCAGCACTGCCGGTGTGATTTCTTTAGCACCGTCCAACGGATCTGGGCTTCCATTTCGTCTTGCAATCGCTGCAGCCTGGGCGGCCAAGCCGCAAATAGACTGCTGTCTTCGTTTGCGCAGGGATACTTGATACGGATGGATCCGGTAGTTAAGCACCACCTGCTCGAGATTGGCCATCTGAAAGCGGTCGGCGATTCTCAACCACAGGTCGTAGTCGTGAGAAACGACGAAAGCGGGTCGATAGCCGCCGGCGGAGACGAAAGCATCCCGTCGGACGAGAACGCTGGGTTGCCACAAGGCGGAGTAGCGAAGGAGGGCTGATTGAATCTCAGCATTCCGGAGCGGATGGGCCATCTTTCGCAGAGGCTTGCCCGCGGCGTCCATCCATTCGACTGCGCCGCCGAGCACGCCGACTTCCCGGTGTTTCTCCATAAATTCGACCTGCCACAGCAGACGGTTTGGGAGGGAAACGTCGTCCGCGTCCATAATGGCAATGTATTCGCCCCGCGCGAGAAAACAACCCGCGTTGCGAGCTTCAGGTAAGCTGCAGGTGGGTACGTCGTGGAGCTTGATTCGGCTGTCCTTAGCCGCATAGCTCGCGGCAATGGCTTTGGACTTGTCGGTTGAGCCAAAATCCACGATGATGAACTCAAAGTCCTTGAACGTCTGTCCGAGGATGCTCTCGATCGACTCGGCGAGAAAGCGATCGACGTTGCAGACCACCATCACGACCGAAACTAAGGGCTCATTCATTCTCGTCCAGCCCCATTACCCAATACTTCCTGCGTTTTACGTTTTGGACGGCAGAACCTAAAGGCAGTTATAGCAATGACGATCACCAGACAGATGACGAGAACCCTGAGTGGCCAGTGCAAGGTTTTTCGAATTGAAGTCCAGCTCGGATGATAACTGGAAGATGGAGTCGGTTGAGCAGGTTGAACGGTAGTGTCTAGATTGAAATCGTCATTGAAAATGACAGCGGAACCCTGGGTCACCTTTACGTAATCGACGAGAGTTGTCCAAGGCAAGCTGCTATTGTTCACAGGTCCGCCGTAGCTCCCCACATACATATCGATCTTGAGGTACATAGCGGTATTCGGAACATACCTTTGGGTAATCGTGCAGGTGGTTGTTCCGTCAATTCTAAAAACCAATGAGCCCGCAGACCAAACCAATTGGTATACGTGAAAGCTCTGGCTTGTGTCTGTGGCAAAAGGTTTGCAGCCATCATTGTGAGTAAAGTTGTCAACGTGAATCTCCTGGTTGACATGTGTGGGATCGCTGTTCAATATCTCAGCAATGTCGATTTCCTGCCCGTTGCACTTGTCATCTGTGCCCGTAGGGTCACTGGCCTGGCATGAGGCATCAGCCATCCATACTGTCGGCCACGCTCCCGTCCCCGGGCCGCCGCCAAATTTAGCTCGGAATTCGACGGTGCCGTACAGAAAGTTGAAGGTTCGCATCGCAACGTAACCGGAAGTGTAGTGGTAGGTCTTGTACGGCAGGTCGAAGCTGGCGCAAGACGCAGTCTCTGATTTCGTCGTGATCAGAAGGTTTCCGCCCGATACCATGACATTGCGCGGCGTGAAGCATTGCAGGTCGCTTTCCGGAGCACCCGCTCGGTCGAACGCAATCCATTGACCGCTGAGGGCAGTTTGAGATAGCGCCAGCGCGGGATAGCAACACAACGCAACCAGTACTGCTCTACGCATCAAGAAGCCGGACAACGACCGGCCGACGCACTGGTTCGAGCCAAAGATCACACAAGTGGTCGTGCTCTTTGTTCCGAACAAGCGCGACTGTCATGTGCGTTTGTCCTCTCACCATGCACAGTGGTTAGATTTGGGGATCGTTCTCCGCGTAGTTTATGTTTCAAGAGTCTGAGCACTCGCAGCGCGGTAGACCCCGGATTCGCGATCATTCCCAGTAAACCCCAACCTATCTTTTGGGTCAAATAAGGCCAGTCGAGCGTCTCACCCAGAGTTTTCAATCCTCCCTGGTGATAGTGCCAGAAATCGTGTCCCTGAAACCGGAGCGCCTGATGGGCCAGCACATCGTAGTACCACCTTTTGGTGTGTTTCTGCAGAGCCCGAGCTTCGTCCGCTTCCAGAAATACCGGCGCGTAACGCTGGACGAGAATGTAGCGGTCCAATGCCTCAGGCTGGAAGGTGCGGAAAGCGGCCGAAATCGACTCATCATCCATACGCAAGAACGAGAGCACCTGGTACACAAAGCCGAAATCGCAGGTCTCAAGGATCTGCATGCACTTCTCCGTGTCCTCGTGCAGCAGGGCCTCATCGTAAAAAGGCTGTTGGCTCCGGACCAGGGAGGAGCGATACATCACGGTGGTTGGCGAGCCGAACACGAAGAGTCCAGTCCGCAGGCACAGCCGTGCCAGTTCCTTGCCAGGAAGCAGCGGTTTCCCATACGGAAAACCGGAACCGCGCACCGTGTTTCCCTTCAAGTCGTAGGCGCTGACCAAGCCGATTGATTCAGATTGTTCAAATGCCTGCACCATCAAGCGCAAGCAGTCCGGGAAAATCCAATCGTCGGCCTGCACGATCTTGCAATACTGGCTGTCGCCAGAGATTTCAGTCAGAGCCGCATTGTAGTTTTGTACCTGCGACAGCAGTTGCGGGCGCCGGATCAAGCGAATCCGTGGATCGCGGCGGGCATATGTTTCTGCAATCTCTCCCGACCCATCCGTGCTGCAATTGTCCACCAGAATGTACTCGAATCGGGTATAGCTTTGAGCAAGCACACTTTCAATGCACTGGGCGAGATACGGCGCCGTATTGTGGAAGGGAGTAACGACGCTAACTAGAGGTTGACTCACAACTATCTCCGCAGGTTCCGTCAGCCTTTTGGTCCATCCAGCGGGGACATCACCTCATAGACCCAGGTATCCCGATCCTGATGGGCCAAGTGGAATTCGCTGGGATGCGCTTGTAGCAAGGACTGAAAACACTCGTCCTCCGCCGGCAACCAGTAACTCTTGGCTTGATGCACGACCAGAATTACCCCGACGTGATGTCGCCGAATGCCGTCCATGAGGACCTCGGGGTCAGAAATGGGCGGGAACCATACGGTTCGGCGTTGGCTAAAGTGAAAAACGAACTCCGGTTCGCGTGCCATGATGACGCTGTCCGAGGGTTCATGTGTACGGATCCAGTCCGCAGCTTTCATCAAGGGATAAAAGGGCTCCTCGGTTACATCGTGATTCAGGTTATAGCGGCCTATGGCCACAACGCGCATGGTACCAGACACAACCATGGCAGCTATGACCACAATGACCAGGCGCACAGCAAGGGGAGCTCTCGATTCAACGATTAGGCTGAAGCGCGCCAATGGACCTGTGCTGTCGTGCAGATGTTTCGACGAATGCGATGTGAGCATCCAAAATCCAATCAGCGTCGAAATTCCCCAAAACAAGATTGCGGCAACGGTTTGCAGGTGGTCTCCCCTGGCGTGTTCTGGGTTAACCGGAGAATCGTTGATCCCGAAAGCAAACTTCGCAGAACTGAGGCACAGAAAAGATCCCAGCAGAACTAAACCTGCTCCGACAGCTCTAGGTTGGCGGACGGAATAGTCCTTGAGCGCCTTCGCACCACGCCACAAGTAGAGACAAGCGAGCGGCACAACGGGGATCAGAAATCGATCCCGGTATTCCCATGGCCATAGCATGAAGATGAATTCGTACCATAGGAAGTACCAATCGTAGAGTTGTCCTCCGGTCCAGAGCGAAGATCCCAGACCGATGGCGATAAGCATCAGCGGACCGATAATCGCCGGAGAAGACCAAAACTTGCTGACATTCCGTTGCGCAAGCAGGTGCGAGAACCCGTGCGCGCGCATGACCAGGTTTCGCTCGATGCGATCCGGAATATCGGCTAGATGCGCCAAACCCAATTCCGGATTGTGACCGTTTTTGACTCGTAGCTGAGAAATATAGGACTGCGGATACCCGGGCAGTTGCCACTCCAGAGTCTCGCGACGGTGGGCCCATACGCTCCAACACAGTTGCGCAGCTAAGCCAATTGCCAGAGGGAAAACAAACCTCCTAACTCGGCGCCTACCCATCTCGGGAACTATGAGGAGGGACGCAGCTGTCCATGTGGCCAACCCCACCAAGAGCGCGACGCCGACTGAGCGGATCAGCACCGCCAGGACGAGGGTAACGCTCAGAAGCAGCGTCCACCCAATCAGGGATCTAACTCGCTCGGCGCGATCGATCTTAAGAGCTGCCAGGAGCGCCAGCATGCTCATGAGGAAAAACGACATCTCCGGATAGACAACTGCAGTGTTGAAAGAGAATGATGTGGGGGAAGATGCGAGGATAAGAGACGTGGCAGCCGCCAAAGCGCGTCCTTCGACACGACGCAAAAGCTCGTACGCGGCGATGAGGCCCAGCGTCGTCGAAACCGCGATCACCGCGTATAGGGCCGCTAAGCTGAATCCGAAAACTGACCCCACTGCGGCCAGAATCAGCGGGAAACCAGGGGGAAAGGTCGTCTCTGGCAACAACCTAACCTGATACGAACCGTGCTCGAGAATCGACCAGGCCAGATCGGGGTATGTCACGTCGTTCATGAAGCCAGCAGCATGCGAATAATGCGTTAGCTGGAATACCCCTACCAGAAAGATGAAGGTGTAGACCGCCACATCCGCGACTGAGCGGGGCAGCCTCTCGGCACGATTGTTTTGGACCGGTCGCAGGAGTTTCAAAGACCGCCGATAATCTGGACCGACTTTCTGAGTGGCGGGGAGCATAGTGCGAACTCGATGTTCCACTTTGTCACCGCCCCATTACCGCTCAGGTCATACAGATAGGCGGACGCTCCCGTTGCCTGGATGCTATCCAAGGTTGGGCCGAGTAGTAGCAGTACAGAATGTCCCACGGGATCTCCCATCTCACCGCTTGCTCGACGTGTGTTCGCTGTGCGCTCCGACCTGTTCGGGTGTTTCCTGCCCGTAGACAGACGGTTTGGGTCCGACGCGTTCTAGCCAGATTTCCCTCCAATACGAGTAGATGGCCCTGGGGCAGAATAAGCGGCACTCGCTATAGCGCGACTGGCAGATGACCGAGTCGAGAATGAAGCAAGGAGTTTTCATCTCCAGCATTTTTCCCGTTTTCTCGTGAATAATTTTTGTGACCCGCTTGAGCACGCGGTGGGTTCCGCCGCAGTAGGGAACCTCTTCAGCGTCGAAGTAGAGACCTCGATTCCGGCTTCTGGTGTTCAGCGTCTTCAGGATCTCGTCGTGGGACTTGATATGTACTAGTTCGCCAGGTTGAAGATCGAGCGTAAGCGTCGGAGTGGCTTGGCCATCTGGTATGGTGCCGGTTTTGCGCGGGAAAGGCGTGCCACCCCATAAGGGGTAGAACGTATTGTAGAACCATCGCATCGGACGGCCCAGTCTGCGTTTTTTGCTGGTGGCGTAATAGAGGAAATACACGGCGCCGCAAAGGATTCTCCAGAGGCCCACGTTCCCCGAACGGTAGTCTTCGATGTACTGGCGAAAATCCCACCAGTTGAGATCGCTGGTGGCGTAGGGAAGGCGGGTAGCTTGGCAGACGTAAACGGTATCCGGGCCAGACGCGTTTGCGGAAGTCGTGTTGGCCCAGACGTCGGATTCTGAACACACGCTAGCGGGGGGCGAACAACTCGTAGACGCGGAGGAAGTGTCGGAGCGGACGCGCGGGAACTGCGGAGAACTCCCTTTGACTGGCTTCAGCCAGTCATCTTTCCAGAAGATCAGGCAGCTTGCCTGGCAGCCCCCATGTGCGCTTCCATCGCAACGGGTTTCGAGATGGACAGCGCGGTCGATCCTGCGCCCGCGGACCGGAAAAACCGTGTCACAGGTTTTGTGCGCCCGTTTGTAGACCTGAAACCTCTTGCCACAGAACGCAAACATTTCCGGCATGAACGGCATGCCGTGGAGACGTCCGTCGCTGTCGAGAGTGCTGAGGATTTCGTCTTTGCTGCGAACTTCCACCCAATCGCCGACTTTTAGTTTGGATGATATTGGCTTCATATTGCCTTAAGCGTCCGCTTCCTTTTCATACATCGCTGCCGCAAGTGCACTCGGGTTAGCTGATCAGACATCCTGAGGCATGGCTGGGGAATTCTGTTGTCTGTCCTGAAGCCTGGTGGGTGCCACCGAATGACTTGTTTGATGTCCTAGGGGAGATCGGGAGCAAGCCGCAAATCGGGGAGCAGGGGTCATTGTAATATCAACGAACCGTTGCCATCCTGTGGCAGGTCGTCTATCCGACGGTCCCAACGGAGGTGGCATCAGCCGCCTGGCGAATCTCTTGCCGAATGACCTTTGGGAAGCAATGCGCAATGCCACGCACCCCTCCTCCCGAACTGACATAAATAGTTGCCGACGGCTCCCATTTGTCATAAATGGTTTGAATGTCACGCCTGTAAATGAGAATGGAGGGGTGATAGGTGCCATCCGCCAAGTTCAAATACACTTCAAAAGTGCAACGGTAAGTATCCCCTTCCTCCAGGTCAAAGTTGCCGTGGCCCAAAAGGTCTGTGGAAGTGTCGAAAATCTCCATTAGCTTGTCATCCAAGATGTACAGCGTAACCGACAGCTTGTTGCAACGCCTGTGAGCCTTCAACTCGACATCGACCCAGGCTTTTTCGCCCGATCGAAACCGCATGCATTCCCCATCCTCATTGCGGATTCTCACACTCGAAATGCTGACTGGGCCAGAATTGATATTGGCCGCTTGCCCACTGGAGGGAGTTTGAAGATAAGTGCCAATGACGTCTTGCGGTGTGCCCATGGTGACCGTTTGTCCCTTTTCGAGCAGCAGACAACGGTGGCAGAACTCGGCGACCATTTTCAGATTGTGGGAAACAAAGAGTACCGCAGCACCGGCGCGGAGCACTTCCTTCATACGCTCGATGCACTTTTGCTGAAACGCATAGTCGCCCACGCTCAGCACTTCGTCCACGATCAGCACTTCCGGATCGACGTGAGCCGCCACCGAGAATCCGAGTCTGGCGTACATCCCCGAGGAGTACCGCTTGACGGGCGTGTCAATGAATTCTTCGATTCCGGAGAAGGCGATGATCTGGTCGAGCTTCGATTGGATTTCGCGCTTGCTCATGCCCAGGATCGTGCCGTTGAGAAAGATATTTTCCCGCCCAGTGAGGTCTTGGTGGAAGCCCGCAGATACTTCAATCAGGGCCGAGAGGCGACCATTGACGAGCATACTGCCCTTGGTGGGCTTCATGACCCGGCTCAACATCTTTAACGCAGTGCTTTTCCCCGCGCCATTGCGGCCGATGATGCCAAAAGCTTCTCCTTGCTTTACTTCAAACGAGAGATCCCGAACTGCCCAGAATTCCCGCTTGTCCCCGTCAGTGAGTTCCTTCTGCTGAAACATTCGTCCCGTCAGAGCGGGGATCAAGTCGCGCAGGGAGTTGTAGATCTCACCCTTGCGGAATTTCTTGTAAACGTGCTCCATGCGGATGGCAATATCAGACATTCCGTTTCATCCTCAAATGCTTTCCGCGAAGCCTGGCTCCAGATGCTTGAAGAAAACGTACCCACCCAAGAATGTCAGCAGGGCACAAACCAGGCTGTAGGCCAACCAAGGCAGATCCGGAGATTGGTGGCGGGCGACGCATGCGCCGAAACCATCTAGAATGGGGCTCATCGGATTCAGCAACAGCCATTTGGCTTTGTCACCGAACATGGCGGCATCGTAGAACACCGGCGTAAAGAAGATTCCGAAGGTGAGAAATACTTCGACAATAAATTTCACGTCGCGGAAATAGAGGCTGGCCGCAGCTACAATCATTCCGATTCCCGCTGCCAGCAGCACCATCGTCAGGAGCAGCGCTGGAATCCAAGTCAGATACGGACTCCAACCGACGCCGAGTACCAGAAGGAAGATGAATAGGGCACCCGAGGCCACCACGAAATCAAAAAAACTGGCCAGAATGGCAGCGATGGGAAAGATCTCCTTGGGAAAATAAATCTTGGTCACTAACTCTTTGTTGCTGATGAGGCTCAGGCAAGCGAACCGGATGCTGGAAACGAGAAATGCCCAGGGAAGAGCCTTCACCGCCACGCTCGCGATATCCTCCTTCTTTAGCGGCGCATGTGAAGCCATGGCATACGCATAGCGGACCACGACGCCGGACATAACAATCAAAACCGGCATCAGAATGGCCCACATGAACCCCATGATCGATTGCTTGTACCGCACCCTGATATCGCGGTAGGCGATCATGTAGAGCAGTTCGCGATATTTGTAAAACTCTCTTAATTCTTCTTTCATAACTCAGTTGTGCTCCGTGCCTGGTCGCTATGCATCGTCACGGCTTGAAATCTGCCCCAGTACCGACGCAAATGCGCCTCGCCAGTATGCGATCAGGCCCTGATTGATACTAGCTGACTCGCGAAGGGAAACGACGTAAAAGAGCAAGAAACTTCCGGCCCAAAAGACGACGGGAACGGAAAGCAGAAATATGGAGGACCGGCTGTGCTTCTGCACTGCAACCCAAGACGCCGCCAGCCCAATGCTCGCGAGAACGAACACAACCGTCATCCTGTTAACGGACAGGAACTTGAGGCGGTAACGTAAACATACGTTGAGTGCGTCTATGCCAGATGAGCATGTCCATCTCGGCGTCCTCGATCTCTGAAAGCGGGACATTTCCCCGTATATCATGACGCTCACTTGGGTCCGAATCAATTGCATAGACTTCATTTGAAAACCGGTCGAAGTTATAAATAAACTTCAACCCCTTCCTGCGAAGCGCCATTGAACCCCGATCCAGTTCGCTGGCAAAGTATAGCTCGCGGTCTGCATCAGCTGGCCTTAATAGCGATTTGCCTGGCAGCTCTGAGTTTTCGAACTCGAGACCAAGAACGTCAAATACAGTCGGAAATATGTCAATCTGCTGCCTGAGTCCTGGAATTACTGTCCCAGACTCAATAAGGCCGGGGGCGTAGACGATGGCGGGAATCTTAACATTCTCCTCGTAGACTAGATTGCTCCGAGCCTTTTCGCCGTGCTCACCAAACGAATCGCCGTGGTCACCTAGAATGATGACTAGCGACGAACTCAACACGTTTAAACGCTCCAGTCCATTGATAAAGTCCTGTATAACTGAGTCCACATAACTCAAGCAGTTCAAATAGTCGTTGTAGTGCGTGTTCCCTGCTTCGAAAGCCCTTCGTTGCCAGCTTGACGGGTATTTGTAATCGTAGTGGCCGATATTAGTCATCATGACAAACAGAAACGGGCTATTTTCATCGCGCTGGCGCTTAACCCAGTCAAGCGCCGGCTGAACCATAATGCGGTCTTCGTAGCCCCAGAACGTGGGATGCTCGAAGCCTTGGTTAGGCAACGTATCCGCGTAACTCACTTGATCGAAACCCATATTCTTTATCAAAGGTTCGTCATAGCCCCAATGCAGGTGGGCCGAAGTAAAATATGCGGATGCGTACCCGCGCGTCGCCAACAGGCGCGGCAGACTCCTAAGATGTACTTGTCCGCTCCGTGCCCATGCCGTGATGTCGATATCAGGCGAAGGCCAGATTCCATCCAGCACTTCCGTCCAAGCTGCACTGGTTCTCGGAATGGCAGCGTACATGTTAGCCACGACGGCGCCTCGGCCCGAAAAGCTGGCCAGAAACGGTGTTGTATTGAGCGTACCGTTGTAAACGGTCGTGGAGTTTGCACGCGTAGATTCTAATATCACTATTACGACGTTTCTCCGAGCCGAGGGCTTGTCGCCACGGGCTCGAAGAGTAATGTTAGAAGAATCAGAGAGCGCGGGTAACTGCGCGGCGCGCTTGATCGCCCCAAGCTCCGCAGCAGAGTGGCCGGGTATCAAATCTCTTAATCCGAGATATGTGTTGTCGAAAAAACGGTCGTAAAATCGTTCGTGAGGCGAGGGATGAATAAGTGCGGATGCGAGAACCAGGATTAACAACGCGGGCACCGCTTTGGCTATGCTTTCGTTGGATTCTCCTTGTCCGGGTCGTCTGTACCATTTCCCGACACCAAAGGCAACTGTCGCACCAATCAGGAGGGGTCCGACCAGGCTGCAAAGTGACACGAAATCAAATTGTGTCCGCAGCAATGGCCAAAGGGTCAGAAAGTCGCTTAAGAAAAACCCCAGCAGTTGACCGGTGCCTGCGTCTCCGGTCTTGCAATAATTCGCCAATTCGAGGCCGGACAGCAGCAGCAGGAAGCAGACAAGTGCTCCAAGCAAAAAGCGGAGCACAATGAAGTATCTGGCTGGCCACAGAGTCACCAGAAAGTACACGATGATCGCGAAGCTCGCGAGAAACACGAGGTCCATCCGAAAAAGGGAGAACAGGAAATAAACTTCAGTCGCGTGGGCGATCGGGAAAAATTGAACGCCGGTCGTGAAATCCTTGATGAACCAGACTCCGATTACCAAGAGGAATGACAAGGCTGCGGCCTGCCCGCGCCATGGTGCGCGAAACATCCTTCCCACGCCACATGCGAAAGCAAAAATCGCGATGAGGCGAACCGCCACCGACGAGAACATCATTGTAGAGATGGTGTGAAACACGAAGGGGACATTCTCGTTGAACAGGAACGCAAGCAACACCTTGCCAGTCTTTATTCCAATGACTACTATTGCCAGCGCCAAGACCGTCTGAGCGATTAGACAGCTCTCCTCACGGCCCTTAGCTGGCGAATCAGACAGTTGATCTTTGTTTGCTTGTTGATTCTTCATCATCAGAAGAGATCCTAAACGCTGGCCTTAGGTGTCCCCGATCAGCCTTCGCATGCGGATAATAGCTCCTGTGTTTCCTGGACTGCTTGGAGGCATCGGCCGATCTGAGCTACGGCGCGCATGTCATTCTGGAGAACCACGCGGCTCACGCACACCCAGAAGTAAAGAGTTGGTTTGGTGCGCACCTGCGATACCAAACGTGACCGCCGCAGCGGCACGGCGGTGGTCACTGCGAAAATGATTAGAACCATAGAAGTGAAACTGGCTTTCACGCGGCAGGACGTATTCTGAAGACCCCCACCAGCTGCGCTCGTCCATGTTGCACTCACGATCAATTTGTGCAGGTGCAGTTCGCATATTCAATCCACTAACTAACCCGAATCTGCGCTAAGTACGATTAACTCGACGATGTGTAAGGTTTTACGCCCTGTCGGATCGCAAACTACCACCTACTGCAGGAATGGTTAGGCGTATGTTCGGTTGACTGGTTTTACAGGCCGGCCGACAAGAAATTTCTGAACCCCATCCTCGAGAGCTCTGGCATACACGCCGAGCGCTTGGTCAACGACATCGATGGTCCGGTCAATATCCTCGTCGGAGTGCGAGAAGCTGACCACCAACGATGGGGCTAAGATCCCGCCCCGGATCAATTCCTGCAGGAACAGCGTGCGAAAAGCTTGCGACGGTTGGCCGTGTTCGTCTTTCGTGCGGTAAATCAGATTGCACGGCCGTCCGGCCAATTCAAAATGCCCGGCCAGCTGATGACGCGCTATGGCTTCATTAATTCCCGCGCGCAACCGCTCTCCCTGCGCCCAAAGAAACTCGATTACGCCGCGCTCGCGGAAGATTCGGATCGTTTCCAACGATGCCGCCAAAGCGTGGGTTTCCGCGCCGTGCGTCGTGGATAGTAGAAAAACCCGCGCCTGTTCGTGTTCCAAACCGCCGAGCCGCATAATCTCCCGCTTGCCCATCAATGCCGAGATCGCGAACCCATTCCCCATCGCTTTGCCAAAAGTAGACAGGTGAGGCACGACATCGTGGAACTTCTGGGCCCCTCCCAAATGCCAACGGAAGCCCGTGATCATCTCGTCAAAGATAAGCACAGCGCCCCGCCGCTCGCAGAGGTCCTTCACTTGATTCAGGTAGCCCGCTGTGGGAGGAGTGGCAGCTTCCGCTTCCAACATGACGCACGCAATCTGGCCCGGATACTGGTCAAACAGCACACGCAGGCTCTCAGCGTCGTTGTAACGAAACTTCAGAGTCATTTGCGTGATCGCTTGAGGAATGCCCGCATTCATCTCAGTGGTTGCGATGAACCAATCATCGATGGAGAAAAACGGCTGATCACCGCAAATTGCGATCAGGTCGCGTCCAGTATATGCCCTGGCCAGTTTGACAGCTGCGGTGGTAGCGTCGGAACCGTTCTTGGCGAACTTCACCATGTCAGCTCCATTGATGGTCTCAAGCATCGCCCCGGCAAGGTCCACTTCGACCTTCGCTGGCCGGGAGAAGTTGATTCCAAGTTTCATCTGCTTGTGAGCAGCCTCCACGACAGGCTCAAAGGCGTGTCCGAGTGTGACCGCCCGTAAGCCCATCCCGTATTCTATGAATTCGTTCCCGTCCAGGTCCCAAACGTGGCAACCTTTTCCACGAGCAATGAACCCCGGGGCTTGCTCCGGAAACTGGTCATCACCCTTTGCATAGGTGTGGGCACCTCCGGGAATAAGCCGATGGGCTTTCGGCTGAAGGGCACGCGACTCGGAGAAGTCCCTCGGTTCGGGAACTGCAGGCATCAGCGAAATGGTCTCATCCTTCGTATTAGCCATATAGGACCTTGTGTTCACACCACCGGACCAACAACAATTTTTCGAGCATGGAACGCCTCGGCGTAGCCGCTGGGGGAGTTCGATTCCATGCCACGTACCCTCATCAGACCTAGGAATGTTTCGCGGTCGAACCACGGTTTGTCCCGCTGAGATGCAAACGCTTCGAACAGATAGTCGACCTTGCGCTCGTGCAGCGGTTCCTCCAAAGGCACGAATAGGTTGGGGCGGCCCATGTCACCGTCGTACTTCGGAATTTCGTATTCGAGGATCAGGTGGTCTCGAAACGTGTTCCAGGTAAGCTCAGATACCAACCTGTGGTCCTGGTGTGCGTCGCCTTGCCAGTGCGTAAGAATTAGGTCTGGACTTACTTGGCTCTTCATCGACTCAAAGAAATCCTTCACCTCGCCCCCACTGTATGGTAGAAAACCGTCCCGGAACGCCTTGAGAACGACCTCTTTCTCGCAACCGGCAGTAAACAACTCGGCAGCTTTTGCGGCTTCCTCACCGCGCGCTCCCGACGCACTGAAAACCACCCAGTGAAACCTCAATCTCGGAAGTATCTTCTTGAGCTGTAGCAGAGTCCCACCACACCCAATCTCGACGTCGTCCGAATGCGCCCCCAGGCAGAGGATAACGAACGGCTCCGTTTCCTGTCCGGGAAGACTCAGCTTCAGCATACGACTGCCTGCGCCGCCACAGGTTGACCGTTCTTGTGACCGTTCTTCCACAGGCGCCACGGAGCTGTGCCGGAAGCTTCTAATTCATCCAGTATCTGCTTGTCACGGAAGGTATCCATGCACTGCCAAAAGCCGGAGTAACGTTGCGACCAAACCCTGCCCTCAGAAATCATGCGCTGAAACGGCTCGTAAACCAGTTCCTCCCCCGGCTTGATGTATCGAAAGACGTCTTTCCGCAGCACGAAGTAACCGCCATTGACCCAGATGTTGGAGTCTTTCATGCACTTAATTGCACGGACGGAGCCGTCGTTGTCGAGATGAACGGTGTCCAGGCTGCTTGACCGCGGTTGCACGGAAAGAAAAGAGGCGTAACTGTCGCGCTGGGAGAACTCTTCGATCATCTGCGGAAGAGGAAAGTCGGTAAGGCCATCGCTGTAATTGGCCAGGAACATCTCGTCTCCATTCAGATACGGCTCGACAAGCCGTAACCGGTCCGCAATAGTTGACCGCGATCCTGTGTCGACGAAAGTGATCTTCCAGTCGTCGATGTCCCGCTGCATGAACTCCAGCTTTCTGCCGCCGTCGGAGAATATGAAGTCGTTGGACACCGATTCCTCGTATTGGAGAAAGTAGTCTTTGATGACATTGGCCTTGTAGCCAAGGCAGAGGATGAAATCCTTGTGACCAAAGTGCGCATAGTACTTCATGACATGCCAAAGCACTGGCCGCGACCCAATCGTCACCATGGGCTTCGGAACATCTTCAGAGTAGCCCCTGAGTCTCATTCCTGCGCCGCCGCAAAATAGTACGACCTTCATAGCTGCCCCCTTTGCTCTCTGCTCAGTACACTCTCATTTCAGAATCGCCAAGGTGTTTCACCACGCCAATTGACTCAAGCTATCGAAGGGGAGAGCACATATTTCGACTCTGTGCCGTCGAGATACAGCGCCATCGCCTCCGGGGGGAGGTGTGAAAAATCGGTTCCCTTGAGGTAGTCGCCCATGGTGGTGCCGGTGCACGCGGAGTCGATATTGGGCGCTCCGATGCGGTTCAGTACATCGTCTAGATGCACGGTGCGAAAGTCTACACTGTACCGCGTCACCCCAGATGTGTTTGGCGCGGTCGAATGCAACTGCGCGGCTGAGAACTGATAGGCCCCTCCGACCGGACAAACCATGCGAATCTCGGGTTCCAATTCGACAGGCTCCTCGGGATGCGGTTGAACGCGGGTGTCCGCCTTGATGTGCTGAGCAGCGTTGTGCCGGCTATCCGCATTCCACTTGTGGTAGTTGTACTGGCTCGAACCGTTCTTGATGGGCTGGCTCCAGTACCGCGGATGCAGCGCCATGCAGTTGTCTGCCCGCACCTCGTAGACGGGCATCCACCAATTGATCTGGCAAAACGGCGCCGAATACCAGGTGTCCCGATGGGCATGAAAAGCGTAGGCGATGCCTGACTTCAAATAGTCACCGGGAAACGCAGTGCGCAAGCGCGGAACGTCGAAATAGGTGTTGTCGAGGTCGCAACCCAGTTCCGACAGCATTCCGCGGATATACCGCTTGGCGTCGGGATGGTGAATGAACTTGGGTTTCACAACGCCAAGAATCTCAGCACACTTCTCCGCAGGCAGGCTTTCGTGCACCTTGAGTGGATCCAGCGGGCGAAATGCTTCCTCAACCAATTCACGGGCCAGACGGCACAGATCGAGGGCGCTTGGGCTGGGTGAATGGACAAAGATTGCGCCCCGGTACAACTCAGCACATCGCTGGTCATCGCTCATCTTGGAATCTGCGTAGATGTTCATCTCTGTTCTCCCGTCTTAATCGATCGTCACTTTCGGGATCGGTACCACAAAGCGGCCGCCCCATTCCCGGATGAACTGCAACTGTTCCATGATTTCGTCTTTCAGATTCCAAGGCAAGATTACGACATAGTCAGGCTTGGTCTCGCGGATCCGGTCTGGGTGGTAGATCGGGATGTGACTGCCCGGCAGGAATCGACCCTGCTTATACGGGCTGCGATCCACGGTGTACTCAATCAAGTCTTTTCCGATGCCGCAGTAGTGCAAAAGCGTCGCGCTCTTGCCTGGTGCTCCGTATCCCGCTACCGACTTGCCCTCTCGCACGGCCGTCAGGAGGAAGTTCACGAGTTCCCACTTAGTCTGTTTCACCTGCAGGGCAAAAGTCTCGTAACCTGCCGCCAAACCCAGCCCCGCTCTTTCCTCCTCGGCGATCAACTCCCGGACAGCTGGCTCGACCTGGTGCGTTCGGTCTTCCGCGCGGCAACCGTAAACGCGCAAGGAGCCACCGTGCGTTGATAGCTCTTCCACATCGAACACTTTCAGACCGTGAGCCTCCAGGATCCGCACCGTGGTGAGCAATGAGAAATACGAAAAGTGTTCGTGGTAAATGGTGTCGAACTCATTGTGTTCTATCAGCCGCAGCAAGTGGGGAAACTCCAGCGTTAAGACCCCTTGGGGCTTCAGCAGGATCTTTAAGCCTTCGACAAAATCGTTCAGGTCGGGAACCTGCGCCAGCACGTTATTGCCGAGGACCAGGTCGGCGTCACGGCCTTCGGCCGCCAGCTGTTTCGCCAGTTGAGTCCCGAAGAATTGCACCAGCGTGGGAACTCCTTTCTCGACCGCCACCTTCGCGACATTCGCGGCAGGCTCAATGCCCAAAACCGGAACGTTTCGCTGGCCAAAATACTGGAGTAGGTAGCCGTCGTTGCTGGCTACTTCGACCACGAAGCTCTGCCGCCCCAAGCCGAATCGCTTGGTCATTTTGTCGCAATAGCTCTCGCAATGTTTGAGCCACGAGTCGGAGTAGGAGGAGAAATACAGGTAGTCGCTGAAGATGTTCTCGGCACTCTCGTATTGCTCGAGTTGCACCAGGAAGCACTTCTCGCAGACGTACACGTGCAGCGGGTAGTAAACCTCGCCGTGGTTGAGATCAGCTGGGGATGGATAGGTCTCGCAGAGCGGGGACATACCCAGATCGACAAACGTCCGCTGCAAACCCGCGCCGCAAAAACGGCATGCCTTGGTGGTGGCTCCAGACACGGTCTCGACTAGTGTTGCTGACGCTATCATTCGGTCTCGTGGAATTGTGACCACTTTAGGCGTTTACCGTGGTTTCCGCCCGTTGCCGGCTCCACCGTAGGGAAGCATCCAACTGCCCTGCTTTCAACAAGCGCCGAATGTTGCTGAGGCGGACGTAGCGGCCGCTTTGCATATCTTCGGAGCGGAGGCCCGCGGAACGATAGGCATTGTAGAGTTCCTGTGCGCCTTTGCGCGCTGTCCACTGCGGACGGAAGCTCGGCAGCATACGGCGGATCTTGTCACAGTTGATGCGGTAGCAACGTTTGTCCGGACCTCCATCGGGAGCGTACTCGATGCGGCAGCCGGGAACAGTTTCAGCTACGATCCCGGCTAGCTCCCGAATACGATAGTTTTCCTCCGTCAAGCCGACATTGAAGGTTTGGTTGTGGATCGCCTCTTGCGGCGCCTCCAGCGCGGCCAGAGCAGCCGCGACAATGTCGCGAATGTGCACGATGGGACGCCAGGGGGTGCCGTCGCTCTTTATGTACACCCGGCCGGTGGTGTACGCCGCCGCCACCAGATCGTTCAATACGATGTCTAGCCTCAGTCGTGGCGACACGCCATATGCAGTCGCATTTCGCATGTACGTCGGACTGAAATGTTCGTCTGCTAGTCGTGCTATGTCGCGCTCAACCAAAACCTTGGACTCGCCATAAGGAGTCACGGGATTTGGAGGATCGGTCTCGTCGTGGAAGGCATCACCGGCTGCGCCATATGTGCTGCAAGATGACGAGAAGACAAAACGCTTCACTCCTGCCTGTTTGGCAAGCTCCGCCAGCCGGACGGACGCCCGGTGGTTAATGTCGTATGTGAGATCGGCATCAAGATCGCCCAACGGGTCATTCGAGAGTGCGGCAAAGTGCACGACCGCATCGAAACCGTCGAGATCTTTTCTCTCAAGATCGCGGAGATCTTTTCGAACCTCCGGAATCTCCGGCAGCTCGCCCCCGAAGTCGCAGCCGGCAAACAGGTCCGTGTCCAAACCAACCACTTCATGCCCAGCGGAAAGCAAAATAGGTGCGGCAATGGCGCCGATATATCCTTTATGCCCGGTTAAAAGTATTTTCATGCCGCTCCTGCCCAAAACTTAGGAAAAGGGAAAACGTCTTAGCCTCACCAAGACGAATTCATGAGAGCTGAAACAGGGGGACAAAAAGGGGAGACATTCATCATCATATAGGCCGCCAGTCGGTTAATCAAGCGCCGTAACTCGCTGTTTCGGTGGGAGTTAGCTGGTCCGCAGCTGGTCGGTCTGAGAAGCCGCATGAGGGGCATCCGCACTGTCAGCACCTGCAGGCATGGCTGAGAGAAGGCCGCTTTCGCGTAACAATTCGGCAGCGGCACTGATCGCTGAGAACGACATCCCCGAGCGCTCTGCGATGTCGAGTAGAGAGTGGTCTTCATCGGAAAGATTCAGCACCCAAAGTCGTGCGTTGATCTCCGCTCCGATCGCCTCACCCCCGGTGGAACGGTAAAGGTTTCGCTTTCCCAGCTGGGGTTCGCAGTGCGGATTCAAGTTGCGATATCGCTGATTGTTCTCGAGCACGTCGACGACGGCAGCACACACGCGAAGCGACTCAGCCAGCTGCGCCGGTTGGATGAAATCGAGATTGTCAGCGGAGGTGTGATACTCGGGGAATGTGCCCCAAACACTCCGCATCAAACAGCCAACCGGGAGATTGAAACCCGGAGAGCAGTACTGCCGTTCGTCGTATCCATAGGGCGCAAATTCCAGAATCTCCGAAGAGTCGCCGCAGTGGCGCAAAACATGCGCCATGGCCCGATCAATCTCCGCATCCCCCCGGCGGCTCTTCTTGTAATGAAATCCGCCCGCATCTCCAATACCCGCCAACACCAGCCCGTGGCGAATCCTCAAAGCGGTCTCGCGGTTTCCTGCCAGCCACGTAATGGCGCCAATCGTTCCAGGAATAAACAGGAAGTGATACGAGTAACGACGATCCTGCCCCCCCAAAAGTTCCGCCAAAGCAGTGGCGACAGTCACGCCGGAAAGATTGTCATTCGCCAGGGAGGGATGACAGGCGTGACAGGAGATCAGAACCTCGTCTGTGGAGTGACCGGGGAGATAGCACTCTCCGTATGTCAAGTACCCATCTTCGAGAGAAGCATCGATGCACACTTCGTAGTCGTCGTCTTTGAGGGCCGTTAACTGGTTGTGCGACAGACAGAATCCCCATTCTGGTTTGTAGTACGAGGTGCGGTAAGGAATCCAGTCCGGATGTTCAGGAAGCGTGAACAGATGAACCTTGAGTTCGTTCAGCGGCATGGTCGCGTGCACGGGGATGCTGTAGTTCAGGACGTGCAGGTTGCAGTCGCGAAAATCGACTACCTTATTGCCGTCGCGGTCCTTTATATATGCATCCCGAATATTCCACTCTTTCGGGACGGTCCAGTCGAAAACTGACGTTCCAGTTGGCACCTCGGAGATTTGCAGCGGAATCCGGTCCTGGATCATTCCCAAAGTTCGCCGAATTCCATCCCCGGTAATGCTCCGGCAGATTGGATAAAGCTCCGCCGCGAAGCCGTGCAATTCCCGGCCAATCTCCATCGAGTTCTTCTGGTCGAATTCCTTTAGGAAGTGCATTGCACTGGTTCGAAGTTCGGGTACGTCCGGTCGCGTTCGGAAACCACTTCCACTTCCGCCGGCCACGCAATTTGAAACGCAGGATCGTCCCAGCGTACTCCTCGGGACAGCTCGCCATGGTAGATCTCCGACATCTGGTAGAAAACCTCGGTGTCGTCCTCTAGGGTTAGAAATCCATGCGCGCAACCTTCGGGCACATAGAGCATATTGCGTTTCTCGGCGGTCAGAACCACCGCGATCCAATTCTTGAAGGTCGGTGAACGCGGGCGCAGATCGACGGCCACGTCATAGATTGCTCCTTTGGTACAGCGCATCAGTTTGGCCTCTTGATACGGCGCGTCCTGGTAGTGTATGCCTCGCAATGTTCCCTTTCGCGCGTTAAAAGATATGTTGCACTGCACGACTTTGGGATTCAGGCCCTGGTCTTCAAATTCCTTCTGGCACCACGAGCGTGCGAAAAAGCCGCGCTCGTCGCTATTGAGCTCGAGGTTGATTTCGAAAACTCGCGCCAGCTTGGTCTCATGAAAGGTCATCGCTACTGAGATTCACAGAACTATTCGGGCAAAGCTCAGCTTGCCCCGCGTCACCACTGTATCCTCCACGCGGGCGACTCCTTCAATCAAGGCTGCTTCATCCGTCATCTTGACGATCTTTACTTCCATAATCATGGTATGACCCGGCAACACCGGTACCAGAAACCTCATGTCGTTTACGGCTGCCAGTGCCATGAATTCTTTTGGGTTCATGCCCTTGCCCGTGGTGTGGCTGAACAGAAGCGAAGCGCTTTGCCCTATGGCTTCAATGATGGAAGTTCCAGGCATTATCGCGTAATCAGGGAAGTGTCCAAGGAATTGAATCTCGTTGCCCGCGACATTCTTGAGAGTTTTAATGCGTTTTCCGGGCTCCAACTCCAAGACCCTATCGACCATGATGAACGGGAATCGCTGCTTTAAATGTGCCTTTACTTCCTCAAAGCTCATTGTTATGACATGGTTCGCAGGATTCGGTTCGTCAGTCATTGGTGTTGTTGCAACCGGATTCACTATTGTAAAGGCCTCCTCAACGCTTGCGCAGAATCATGGCCAGCGCACGCGGAAGAAAACGGCCGCCTGGGGCAGGTTGGCCCGCATCAGACACCAACCGCGTAACCCGAAGGCCGACCTCTTCGGCCATTCTTAGCGGCTCGCTCTCGTTGTGAAATTCAAAAGTGTGATCACGCTGCGCTGATTCCAACGCCGTGCTGAAAAAAACCAGACCGTCGTCAGCGAGATGATGGGCAATCACTTTGAACAAGGGGCGCGGATCTTGCAGATGTTCTGCCAACATGGCGGAAATAATTCCCTTATATGTTCCCCGCTCCTCGCTCAGGTCAAATTTAAGGGCGTCTTTGACCTGAAACGTAACATTGCGACTATGCTTGGAGACTGCAAGCAGTCGATTCGCCACAGCCACGGCCGGCGGGCTGATGTCGAAACCATCTACGTGGATGTCCGACCTGGTCTCAGCTGCCAGCAAACCCATCACGCCATGACCGGAGGCCAACTCCAGAACTTTGGCGCCAGGCTGCAACGCCTTCAGAAAATGGTCCCGATACATTTCGATGTGGCTGATCATGGACGGCCAGAAGGGGTAAATCAAAATCGCGGCCCACATGTAGGGAACCATGTAGCCTTCGTCTTCATAAACCTCTGACATGAGTTCTGGGAGCGCTTCGGGCGTATACCTGCCCTTCTTCTCATACATCTGCTGGGACTTCCACACGCCCAAGCAATACCTCGCGTAGCCCTTCGCAGCGTCCTCAAAAGCGCGGTCGCCATAAGCCGCGTCAGCCCACTGCGCGAGCGGGTTCAATAGCCACGAACAGAGTTCTTCATTGGCCTCGACCGTGGCCCGTGCCGCGGGAGCCAACATCTTGGCGTTTTTCTCCAGACTTGTAAGAAAATCCTTCGCGTCCTTCATGATTTGCTTCTCTCTCCTAGTGCATGTCTGTCGAGCAAACGTGCCGAACCATTCTGACCATAGGCCGGATGAGATCGACCCCGTCCCACGGAGGAACAAAAACATGCATGTGTCCCAGTTTCACGATTCGGTCCACGCCTCTTTTCCCGGCCAGCAGGGCCAGCTTGCTCTCTTTTTCCGGATCCGCCATGCCCAAGCCCAGCGTCTGCACGTTTCCATCGAACTTCGAAACTACATCCGACAAATTCTCCACTTCCAGCACCGTCAAGGTTTTCCCTTGGATGGGTTGGGGAATGTTCGATCCTGAGCCGAGTAGCAGCGTCCAATCGGGACTCGGCGGGAAGACCGCCTGATGAGCCGTGTTATTTAGCAGCCACGAGGCGCGTGCCTGGCAAATGGCTGAAGTCAACGCGCCGGGAATGGTTCGCCGGGGATGCGCCTGGTTCTCGATTTCAAAGGCGCGGCGAAGAGCTGCTAGAAATTGGGCGGTTGATTGGCCGTTCCCTCTTTCGAGGAACAAAGTCTGGGGTGAGGAACAGGCCTGCTGGTCGAACTGCCAAACTTCACGCGCGATGCGGCGACACCAAGCTTCCTGTTCGGCTGGGTTGCCCCAGGTGCCTGCGTCCATGGCCGCGATCGAGATCCTGGGCCCGAAGACCGCTATTTTTGCCCAATGGGGAAAAGGCAAGGCTCGAATCTGCAGAACGGCCTCTTCGCCGCCCCAGATCATGGCTCCATCCACGGCTTGGGCCATGGCTTGCTGCAAGTCTTCCCGGTCATGATGGAACCCAGCCATAAAAATGCGCCGGGTCAGTCGTTCGCCGGGATCGCTTTGCACCAACTTTTCCATCAATTGTTGCGTCAGTTCGACAAGACCGCTGGGAATGCGTACCAAGGCGGCATTGCCCCCGAGAAGAGCGCAGGTCATGGACAGAATCGGCTGGATCTCGACGTTACCGGCGGGCCAGTGGCCGACGACGCCTAGGGGAAAAGCCTTGCACTTGGCGCGACCATATTCATTCCATCCGCCATGTAAGCCATTGGGCCCGAGTTCGCGGGCGATGATTGGCTCCAGAGTCCCGCGTCTTAGCCACATCCGAAGGAAAGGGATTCCGGGCGCATCGTCAAATTCGCGGGCGTCCAAGTTCTTCGCCCAAGCATCAAAGACCGTCATTACGTCATTCGGTGAAATTTCCGCGTCCATCACCGCTTGACGCAGCTTGACGGCGGCAGAGGAGATCTCCGTGGGCGAATCCACGTTCTGCGTGAGAGCGGTCTGGGTGAGAGTAGTCATCGAAATGCTCACGATTCAATGCGCCGAAGATCGACTGGTTTGGAGATTCCCGCAGCCTCGAAGCTCTGTCTTGGGAATGCGTCCCGCAAAACGGAAACTGATGCCTCGCCTCCCGCAGGGGCAACCGTCGTACGCCATCACCTGGGCCCGATCTTCGGTGAGCAGCAAGTGGCCTGGGAAACTGGTTGGCAAAACGCTGCAGACCTGAACAATGCCATATTCTCCTGCCGCGACCGGTTCGAGGGTCAGCGGATTTCGCACAATCACATCGCCAAACACCGGTCCATGTTTGTTGCCTTCAGAACAATCCGGGTAAATGACTCCAACAGTTTCGACCATGCCGTAGAAATCGATAATGCGGTCCGGGGAGCACCCAAAGGTCCCAGCCAACTGACGGTTGAATTCTGTTTTTTCAACCGCCTGGTCCTGCAAACGTTTCCAGCCGCCGCTGTGCAGGATCCGAGCTTTGGGCAAGTTAAGACAGATGCCCGCCTCCATCAGAGGCTTCACCAAGTGGTTCCACAGAATAAACGTAAAGCCGTATACCAGGACTTCACAATCTTGCCGGTCTTTGGCGAATGCCGTCAGTCGGTCTCGATCCAGGTTCAAGTCGCCTTGCTCGTTTACGTTGAGGCAGCAGGTGGTCTGACTGGCAAAGGGTTGCAACCCTTGAATGGCTGCGCCCCTGGCCCCTAGCCCGTTCGCCCCGCCCCTGAAATCCGGTGTGTCCACAACCAGGTAAGGTCTGCGATCCGGTCCGATGAAATCGCGAACAATGGTTACGACTCCCTTGGTCATGCGTCGGGCGGTCGGCGAATCGAGCACGACTCGGCTGGGCGACTGTGAGGTCGTCGCGCTTGAAGTTAAGGTTCTCTTGATATCGCCAGGGTCCACCAAAGACAACGGAGGATTCGCCTTTAGAAGTCCCACCGGCAGAAAAGGAAGATCGGCCACCTGAGTGGCGGAGTGATAGTCCGAAGGCCAGTGCTGAACATAATTCTTATAGCCTTCATGCCGCTCGCACGCATATTCCAGTTCGCCCTTGAGTATTTCCAGCAGACCGGCCTGTTTTTCTTCCGGAGCCTGACCATAAGGAGGCATTGCCAGAAGAGCCTCGACTTTATCCTCAAATTGCTGCACGGAATCTCCTTGGCTAAACGGGAAGCGCCGAAGCCGATATTTTTCCGCTGGACGTCTTTGGCAACTCAGCCACTACGCGGATCGAGTCGAGCGCCCAATGGGCTGGAAGGTGGCGGCGAACTTCTTCCATCACTACGGTTGTCCCGTGATCGGGCACGATAAACAAAACCAGCGCTTCTCCCGCCTCCGGATGATCAACGGCGCGGGCGGCGCATTCATAGACCCCTGGAATCGCGGTGACTTTGGCCGCCACTTCGGCAAGACTCACCCGTATTCCTCTCATTTTCAGAAACGCCCCTTTGCGCCCATCGATCCATAGATAACCTTCCTCATCCCGGTGAGCCAGATCGCGGGTTCGCAGCCAACCGTTGCAGAAGACGCGACGCGATTCTTCGGGATCGTTTAAATAACCGGAGCAAATGGATGGTCCGCTTGCGAGCAGCTCGCCGACCTGCCCTGCCGGTAAGTCATTGCCTTCTTCATCCACGATGCGGATCGTAAGATTGTCCAAAGGCCGGCCTACGCTTCCCTCTTTCTCCTCCCAGCGCTCGGGTTCCATACACGATAACCGGGCGGTTGCTTCGGTTTGCCCGTACATCACATAGAAGTTCGTCGATGGGAAAATCGAACGCATCTCACTGATTCTCTCGCGAGCCAGGCCTCCCCCAGCCTGGAGAAAACGCCTTAAACCAGGCATGGCAATCTGCCGAATATTCGATCGGCGGAGCAGCACGTTATAAGCTGTCGGTACGCCGGCGAATGTGGTGCAACCAAATTGCGCGATGGCATGGAGCACTTTATCTGGAAACATGAACCGGCGGTCAAAGACGACGCCACCACCCTGATAGAGATGCGTATGCATCACGCTTGCGCCGAAACAATAGCTGACCGGGAGAATCAGCATGGCTCTCTCGTCGGTGGTCAAGTGCTGGCTGCGGATGATGGCTTCGGCGTTGGCGATCAGGTTGCTATGGCTGACCATGACAAAGCGCGGAACACCGGTGGAACCAGAAGTGGCCATCAGCGCCGCCAAGTCGGTTTCTTGGCAAGCGGCGGGCGGCATGATTTGTGGCGCGTCCTTGGCCAAGTCGCCTTGCAGGTTAACGATGGATCTTTCCCGGATCCCTTCCTCCCGAAGACCGGCTTCGGTCCACACGGCTTTAGCTCCGGTTGCTTCCAGGAGCGTCGCCACGGAAGCGCTCAGCGTGCGGTCCTCCACTGGCACCGCGACCAGGCCGGCGTACATGGCCCCCAAATAAACCAAGGCGCTAGCAGGAGACACGGAGCAACCGATGAGCAACCGCTCGCCCGCCTTCAAACCAGCCGATGTTAAAGACGCGCCACACGCGGCAATCAGCCGCGGCAAATCCTCGGGGCTAATCGTGCGCCCGGTGGCGGCATCGATTAAGTACGAACCCGGTCCCAGACGCTTTACCAATCGTCCGGCAAAATTCCATTCGGCAGTGGCGGTCACTTTAAACTTTCTTGGAAAGCTTCGTGTCAATAATGCGCACGATCTCGCGAACGCTCTCCATTTCCATCAACTCATCGACATCTAGGCTGATCCCGAAAATTTCTTCCAGGCTACCGGCCAGAGACAAATGTCCCACGGAATCCCAGGCAGAGATGTCGCTAGCAGTGGTCTCCATAGAGACTGATTGTGGGTCGATGTCAAAGGCGGTTTTGAAGGCCTCCCGGACGTTAGTTAAAACGTAATCCTGATCGCTCATTTGGGCCCTTTCGTGTATCTGTTTGATCTGACTCTGTTGAATGATTTCCAATAGATGACGCGTTGGGAGCATGTCACATAGTAGCAAAGGTTTCAGTCGGTAAAACTAGGCCACGATCCCCGCACCGCCATCAACAACAAGGGTATGTCCGATAATCCCTGCCGCCGCGTCCGAGCAAAGGAATTGGGCCGCATACGCGACTTCCTCGGCTGTGGCTAAGCGTCCGGCCGGAGTGCGACGGAGGGTCTCAGCGATGCGCTCTTCGCTATTTGGCATGGCTTTCCAGACCTCGGTGAGCACTGCGCCAGCGGTTAGAATGTTGACGCGGATGCCACGCGGCGCCAGTTCGACAGCGAGGTGGCGCGCCAACGCCTCCAGTGCACCCTTGGACGAGCCAACCAACGAATAATACGGGAGCGCTCGCAAGGCTCCCCAGGAACTGACCGCCACAATGCTTGATCCTTGGGAAAAACGCGCCATAAGATGCTTGACCAACTTGAAAAAAGCACGGACATTCAAGTTAAACGTCCAGTCGAAGTGGCGCTCGGTGAGTTCTTCAAGCGGGCGGTGGATCCCAGTGGCAGCACAATGGACCAACCCGGAAAGATGCGAACCGCAATCTTGTAGCGAGCGGTCAAGTTGTTCCAGACCTCTTTCGTTGGTCAGATCCGCACGGCACAGCGAAATGGCCAAACGTTCCTCCGCAGCGATCGCCTGGAGGTGTTCGGCAGCTTGTTCATTACGGAGATAATTTGCGATCACCGTAGCGCCCGCCCGTGCGAAGCGGAGCGAAATAGCTTGGCCGATGCCGCGTGTGCCCCCGGTAACCAAGATTGTTTTGTTACGCAAACAAAACAGATCATCCCCGCTCGTGCTCATGCGGTTTGAATCCCTATTCCCATGAAAACTGCCTCCGGGGAACTGAACAATTATTCGCCGGTCGGGACGGACAGCACTTCAGGAATCTGCGTGTCCCGGTTCCGTTTCGGACCCATACGCCAGGCTCGCGTCTCCGGATCATATTGTCTGATTATCGTCGCGGGTGATCCAAAAACTACGGAGTAGTCGGGGATACTTCGCGTCACCATCGAGTTGACTGCGACCACACAATTACGGCCTATCGTCAACTCTCCTCGAGCACAGATAATGGCAGACCCACGACCTATCCAAGACCCTTGGCCTATTCGGATTGTGCCGCCCTCCGTTATACCCTGTTGCGAGATTGGCGTCATGATATCTTCGTACGCATGATTATGATCTAGTATGACGACCTGCTGACCGACGAGCACATCACGCTCCAAATGGATTCGATTCTTGGCCGATATCATCGATCCATAGCCGATGGAGCAATTGTCGTCGATCACAATTACGGGCTCACCTGTTGGGTCTTCGGTGGCGACGTTGAGCCACGCGTCCTTCTTTAGGCTCACTGAATTGCCGATGCTGATTCTTACTGACCTTTGCCTGTCCAGGTGACTCGTAAAATGAAATGATAGGTTACGTCCTTTGGACGCAAATGGATAGACCAAACTGACCCAAACGCTATTTAGTTTGGTAAGCCCCCTGGGCAAGAGTTCCAAAGGGTCCGTGAACCGCGGCCGATGGTTCGGATGACGCACGTCTTTACTCCTTAGAAATGATTTCCGCCAGTCGGACTGACGATCAATGCACTCTCATTTTCGGCGAGATCCTTCTAGCGAAAGTGGGAGCAACGTGCGTCAGGGTCCACTTGACTGCCAGCTTTGTGGTTAGCTCATACTTCATGGCCTCGCGTACTGCCTGCCGTGCTTCTTCATATCGCCCATGTTCGAGGTACCAGTTTGTCCAGGCACTATGCAGCTGACGCAAGCTGTGGATAACTGTTTTCAGCACGTCCGGTGGCAGTTTTGAATCCAATTTCAACCACTTCTCGAGCATAGTCTGCGAACCTCGGAGGCGTACCTCAACCTCGTCCCACGGGCGGCAATTTGAACCTTCTGGGGATTTACTTCGATCAAGTAAGGATAGCGGCTTGTTAACATAGCAGAAGGGAGTCACAAGAGACAGTCGAAAAAAGAAATCGTGGTCCTCCGCGTACCCGAGTTGATTGTCAAACCATCCAAGCTGCTTAACAACGTCAGTACGGACCAAGAGAGTAGAAATCCAGAAGGGGTCACGGCACTTCACAAGGTTTCTGACCGCGTCGAAATCCAGTCCCAGCATTTCTTGGTAGGGTTTTTCACTTTCGCGGAAAGCCGACGTATCCATTCCATGGTCGTCTACTAGCCTTGCATCAGTTATACACGCGCAACACTTGTCCTTGAACTGCTCGAGGGCACGGACTTGCCATTCGAGCTTTTCCGGAAACCAGATGTCGTCCGAGTCCAAGAAGGCGACCAATTCTCCGCGAGCTTTCTCAATCCCCATGTTTCGAGCAGCGCTTTGACCTTGGTTGGGCCGGAAGAAGTAGCGGACTCGCCTACCGTTGCAGCCCGCTTGGCTGATAAGCGTCTGAAGAGCCTGACCCGTTCCATCTGTGGATCCGTCGTCAACGACGATGACCTCGAACTCCGGGTAAGTCTGCGCCAGAACACTTTGGATGGCAGCTTGTACCTGTCGCGTCCGGTTGAAAGTCGGAATGACTACCGATATTAAAGGTCCGTGATTCATTGGTCGATTTGGGTATCTGTTGAGGCACTGGATCGTAGGACCCACATCTTTCTAGAAATCATATCGCCGATTACCCCGGCAGGAGACTTCCGGATTCTCACGATGACGACTCATAATTCTTCTTCTTGTGCGCTTGCCGCCAGATTCTTTACTATCGCCTTAGGCATTCTTCTTGATTCGCAGAATGGCTGGTACACAAATGCCGTAAGCCAGCAAGAACGCGCACAGCCCCAAAGCTATTTGGGCCGTGATCCCTTCAGCTAAGCCCAGGAAGCGAATACCAAGGCCGCCACAAAGAATTGCCGCACATACCAACCCCACACGTACGAATGCCATTCCATACCGAGCCAAATCCAAGCCTGTGAGCGCGCGAATCCGTATAATTTGAAGGAAGTAGCTCGCCCCAATCGCGAGTAGAGCTGCGATTTGGGCACCCACCACCCCCAGCATCTTGGAAGCGGGATAGATCGCGACGATCATAATCACCGCGGAAGCGGCAACCGCGCGGCGGTGCAGAGCCGGTCGGCCCATAGCAGAAAAAGCGTCCGTGATGACACCATTCAGGACACTCAGGAGGGCTACTGCCGAGGCGACGGCCAAGGGGCCGGCGGATTTCACATACCGAGCCCCGTAAGTGAGCCTGAGAAGAGAAGGCGCGTATAACCAGATGACGACAACAACAGGAAGCCCTAATACGATGAGCCACGAAGTAGCTTCTAACAGGACGCGGTTGAGGCGCTGGTGGTCCTCCTGAACGTGGGCGAAGGCAGGCAAGAGCGTCGAGCCCACCATGTTTTGAATGAATCCTGTCGGGGTTTGGACCAAGTAGACTGCCATCGTATACAGCCCCAACGCTGTCGGAGAGTACAGCTTGGCGAGAACGAAAATGTCTGTGCGCGTGAAGATCAAGTTCAGAAACGACAAGCCATATGCCCCCCTTGAGTAGCTCAGGAGGTCGCGAGCAGCAGCTCTGTCCCACCCAAATGATGGCAATCCAGGACACAAAATAAACGATAACAAACATCTGAAAAGGTTCTCGCTGCAATATCCAATTGCTAACGCCCAGACGTCACGAATAATAAAGCTAAGAACTACCGTAAGAATGACACCGCAGACGGCACCTCCATTGCTGATTGCAGCCCAGCGCCCGAACTTCATGTCTTTCTGCGGCAGGCAGGACCGCGGACTCATCGCGCCTTCCAGTAGGGCGCCCAGCAACGCCACGCGAAGCAACGAACGGAGTTCTAAGTTTCCGTAGAACCGGGCGACGAACGGAGCCATGATGAAGCAAATAGCATAAACGCCGAAACTGCGTCCCATGGCCAGCCACCAGGCTGCGTTGAGGTACGCGGTCTCCCGTCCCCTTGGATTTCGAATGACGGACACCCTCAACCCCACGTCGGTAAGGGACCCGACAATCGACGCGGAAGACATGACAATGGCCATGGTGCCAAAGGCGCTCGGTGCGAGAAGCCGCGTCAAGAGCATGTTCCGCGCAAATCGACTCGCCTGCTCGCCGAGGCTTGCGCTTCCTAGCAGCGCGGCGCCACGAGTGGTCTTTGCCCTGAGGTTGTCCCCCAGCATCAATCGATCGATGTATCCCCTGACACGGGAGTCAAGACCGGCGAAATCCATTCGTTTCCGGGAACTCGTTGGCGTAATAGATGGCGTCACAATTTATACTCTGTCACAATCTGGTTCTAGAACTGAAAATACAAAAACACCTTCGTCTGTTGGAGAGACATCAGAGAAAGGGCCAGCAACAAACCAAGCGCCAAAGCCCAGCGGACCGTGGGCTGCCATAACAGCCACGGCGACGTATCAGGTTTGACCTCAGTTAAGGTTGGTGAGAATTTCGCCATGATCGTCTGGCTATTCGGCAACGCCCAAACGATGAAGAAACGGAGGGCCAGGCCTGCCGGGGCGGGGTTGCCATCGTCAGCGGGGACTGCCAGGAAATGGTGGGTTTTGGTAAGAAATGTCTGTATAGGGCCAAAGTGTCCGAGGACCGTCATAACGGTGCTTGGCACTGGAATCGGATCGACACCATGTAACCCGATCATCCCTCCGAACATCTGCAAGGCTGCGCCTACCGAAAGCGCACGGAACATCACTTGGGTGGCGACCACCGCCACATAAGTTAGGACGACGCTAAAGCCCACGATTCCATCGTCAACAAGCCGTCCGCGGTTCTTTGCGCTTGGCTTGGGGCCGAACCAATGCCATGCATGGTTGATGATCAGATAAGTGCCGTGCATCAACCCAAACAAGAGGAATTGAAGTCCAGCACCATGCCAAATTCCCGCAAGCGTCATGGTGATCAGAATTGGGATCAACACAAGAGAATTGAAAGCACTAAGCGTCTTAGCGTTGCGATTGAGCGCGCCTTGCGCTGCACGAAGCCGGCGGCGGTTGAGGTAAAGACCTATCGGATTGTAAAGCAAGGAAGTCAAATAAAGGGTCAGAGTGATGTGCCAGCGCTTCCAAAACTCAATGATGTTTCTGGACTTGTATGGGGAGTCGAAATTGATCGGAAATTTGATCCCGAACATGTAGGCCAACCCGATGGCCATATCCGAATAGCCGGAAAAATCAAAATACAGCTGCAAAGAATAAGCGAGGGCATACGACCAAGTTGCGAACATCGCAAAATCGCGCGGATGCGCAAATCCGATTTTCACCACGTCGGCCAGCGGGTCAGCTAAAAGGACCTTTTTCGCCAATCCGATGATGAAGAAGCTTGTGCCGATGGATAGATTCTTGGACCGCAATCGGTAGGTATCGGGATTAAGTAATTGTGGCCCGATCTCACGAATATGCAGTATGGGTCCAGCAATGAGATGAGGAAATAGAGTTACAAACGCGGCGTACCGGATGAGATCGAGATCCTTTCCCCGACCGTGGTCGCAGTCAACCAGGTATCCAATTTGTGTGAAAGTGAAGAACGAAATGCCCAACGGCAGAACGACGTTGAAGTCGAATCGGGAGGGGAGCAGTGAAATCGAATGTCCCCACGAAAGGATTGGTCCCAAGTACTTGAAGGAAAAAAGCACAACAAGATTCGCAGCAACCCCGAAGAAGAGAAGACGACTTCGGGATTTTTTGTTCTCTTCTTTCTGGCGTGCGAGCAGGCCTCGTCCGATTGCGAAATTGAACGCAATGGAGCAGAGGAGCAGAATCACAAACGCGGGATTCCAAGCAGCGTAGAAGGCCAGTGAGGCTAGTACCAGCCAGCTGACCGCGTAGTCTGCCCCGAGTTTGGCCACCAGATAGTAGCCCACGAGGGCTATCGGCAGAAAGATGAAGAGGAAACTATACGACGCGAATACCATAAGGAATCAGAGGCAGTTTCGGTAACTACTCAATAAGGATAAGAATGTGGAAGTGTTTATACACCTGCGTCAGTGGGAGCTAGACGGTGCGATCAATGATCCCTGATGCGTGCCGGAGGTCGTCGCCAGATGGAGCCCGCCACAGGTTAACGTCGTCCCTTTAGGAATCGATTCACCCCGCCTGAAACGTGCCAATTGCGCCGTCATCGCGCCCATACCTTGCGCATTCAAGTGGAGGGAATTCGCGAAACACGAATCATCGAGTGTGGCGTAATCGGTGATGTCAAAAAGCTGGGCGTCGCATCCTTCGGCGACGGTTCGAAATTGCTCCTTGCGGTCCGCGATAACAGCGCGAACTCTCGGGTTTTGTTCGATGACGTCAGGTAAGACCGGCCCGAGCACAATGGTGAAGGGCCGACCATCTCTCCGGACATCGCGGCAAAATTGGGCCAGATCGCTCATGCAGCGCGTACAGTGCGGATTCAAGTCAATAGCTTCGCTAATTCCAGCCCGAGGTCCTGCGGGACCGACATCGATTTCCAAAGGAACGGCACCTGTCTTGGTAAATGCCATTGAGGTAGGCGATGTTCGGTTGTGATACTCGCTCCAGTTCTTCCAATACGACATTAATCCCGAAATGTCGCGATAGGTGAATTCTTCTGCCATCGTCATCCTGCCCAGCACGTAGCGGCGAAAGACTGGAGGGGGCACTTCGACATCCGAACGGTACGCATCTCGCAATTCCAACGGGCTCGCGGCGAAGATAACCTCACCAACTGGGTAAAGATCTGCCAACTGCTTATAAAACTGTTCCGAGGTCGGCACCGAGATACCGTTGGCCCCCAGATTGACGAAGGAGCGCTTTTCTTCGTCTTCGAGCATATCGCTGTCGATGTCGTTGAGGGCTATGCTCGCTCCACTGACTACCGCGACGGGCGTCGAGACGGGCCGATGTTCTCGGAGGAAGCGCATTTTCTCATTGAACGGCAGGTTCGGTGTGAATAATGGGGCGATCCTAAGTGACAGACAGGTGAGTTCTACGACAACACAGACGACAAGTGCCGTTGCCAAACAGGTGATGATATGGCGACCGAAGCTATGCTCGTGATCGGTTTTCATGGGAAGTATGGCCATGATTCTAGAAAGGCCCGCTCACGCGATGGACTCTGGACTTCTTTCCTCACGATAACGTATCGCCCGGCACGCCAGCGAGGGGCTTGTCCACGTCAGAAACCATTTCACCGCGATATTGAAGGTCGGGTCCAGCCGCATCGCTCGCGAGACAGATTCGCGCGCTTTTCCGTATTGTCCGGTCGTCAGATACCAGTTCGCCCAGCCGTTGTGGATTGAGCCCAACTGCTTTTGAATGAGCTTGACGACTTCCCCCGGCAGGCCCTCGCGCAAGCGCAAAAGCCCCTCGAGCCGGGTCTGGCCATCCCGAAGGAAAAAATCCGTTTTGGTCCACTGTGCGCTCACTCCTACGTGGCGCTGTTCCACGGGCGAGCGGTCAAACCTAGTAAGCGGGCGGTTCACATAACAGAAGCTTGTCAGCATCGCCAACCGAAACAGAAATTCGCTGTCCGGGCTGTACGGCAGCTTGGGGTCGAAACCCCCTGTCTTCCTGATCGCGTCGGCGCGTCCCATAAAGGAGGACAGGCAGATCACCATGCCGGCACCGCCGGGTCTCACCAGCAGTTTCAGAGCCTCCGGGCTGACACCCATCTCTCCTTGGTGCCGGTAGCTCTCTTCCGCGAGTTGGAAGAAGGTGCGCGTTTCCGGATGGTTCATCAATCGTACGTCGGTGTAACATCCGCCGCACTGCGCGGCGAATCGCTCCAGGGCCTTGAGTTGCCATTCCAGCTTGTCGCGTTCCCATTCATCGTCGGAGTCGAGAAAGGCGATCCACTCGCCCCGCGCTTCGGCGATTCCCTTGTTCCGAGCCGCGCCGGCACCTTGATTGGCCTGGTAGTAGTAGCGGACCTGATCGCCAAAGGTCTTCGCAATGACATTCTCCGTGTCGTCCTCAGACCCGTCGTCCACAACAATGACCTCGAGGTCGGAAAATGTCTGGGTCAGTACACTCTTAATGCCCTTCAGAACAGTGGCCGCCCGCTTGTAGGTCGGGATCACGACAGATACTTTAGGATTCATGTAAATTGCCCGGTTCCAAATTCAGTTGAGGATAGCGTTACTGGACGCCGACGGCCTCGCGGGTCTGACCAGTCTTCCGCAACCGCCCTATTTCTTAGTCCCTGCGAAACACAGCGTCCCATAATGCCACTGTGGCGCCCAGCCCGCCTCGGGAGGAAGCTTTTTGGAAAGGACCTTATCAAATCCTTTGTCGAGATAAGGGTCGAACCATCTCTCATCCACCGTGATCGGATGACCGATCTGGACCCCCTCCGGTACTCTGATAACGCCGTCCTCATTAGTCAGGTCCTGGCCAATGATTACAAAGCCCCCACGTTTCAAGACTCGAATCAGATTTCTCATGCACAAATCCGCGTCTCGCACGTGATCCAAAACATTGATCATCACCGCCAGATCAAAATAGTCATCCGCAAATGGTAATTCTTCGAGCGGATGGTCATCCAGGTAGCAGGCTGATTCACGGTACATCTCGTTCACGAAGGTCATGTTGAATCTCACGTATGTGCGAATCAGCGGATCGGACAGGAAGAGATGATTGGGCTCGCACACTTCGCGAATCAATCGCATGTTCGTATAAGGACCGCACCCGACTTCCAGCGCATTGTTCACGCCCGGCGGCAGAAAGTTATAACCGTCAAAGGCTTCTTTCCACCATCGGTTCCTGTCGTCTCCACGATACTTTTCAACGCGCCCCAAGACCGAAAGTCCTCGCCAGATGAGATTCTTCCCGTACTGCGCTAAGGCCTTGTGGTTTCGCAGCCAGTGTTCTCGTTCCCAGGCCTGTGCAGTTTGCCACCGTTCATGTCCGACTCTATCGGTCAACAATTTGCCTGTCCTCATGATTCCTCGATTCTTCCTTTTCCGTAAACTATGGACTCGCTGATGCTATTTTGTGGAGCAAGACACTTCCGGGGTCGACTCTGCCTTAGTAGCCGCCTTTTGTGACCGGGCCTCGATGATCTCGCGGTATACATGAAGGAGCTTCACGCCGGCCGCGGTCCACGTGATCTCAGGCACAGTCCTAAGGCTCGCGGCTCGTAGTTTTTCCAATAGTACACGGTCTTCGTCCAGCATCGTCATGTGTTGGGCGAGGGTCCCAACGTCTCCGGCTCGATGCACGAGCGCGTCTTCCATGTGCTCGCAGATGGCACCCGCCGCTTCCGAGACAAGTAGGACGCAGCCGCTGCCTCGAGCTTCCGAAGTCACAAGAGCACTTCCTTCCTCAATGCTCGGGAGCACCAGGACGTCGCTCTTCCGCATCAACTCTGGCACATCGTTGCGGTGACCCAGCACTTTCACACTCGGGTGTGCGAGCATCGATGCCAGTTTTTCCCGGTAGCCCGGCAGGAATTCTCCGGCAATCAGGAACCTGCCATTTTTGGAGGCTGCAGACTTAAGCCAGGCTTCCAAGGCAAAGTGGACGCCCTTCCGCACAGCACAGACGCCTACGAAGAGCACCGTCAACCCGGGTCCGTTCTTTTTGGGTTCGGCGTCGGGGTAAAAAGCTTTTTCGTCGAAGCCGTACTGGTGCCGAGCCAGCTTCTCCCGAGGAAATCCGCGATCGAGAAATGTCTTCACCACGAAATCAGAAGGACAGAGGAGGCGGTCGGCCAGTTCGTACTCGTCCTCCTCCTTACGCAGCTTCCACGCATTATAGGCGTGTTCCTGGTCCGGCGGCAGCGAAACTCCCAGGCGCTCACATTCCTTCTGTACAACTTCCATGGCGTAGCCAGTGTGGGCGTTGCATCGTTCCAAAACCGTTGGGATGCCAAGCCTGGCCGCCGTTTTTAGGGTTTGGACCGCACCCAGCGGCCACGTGTGAACGATATCGATTTGTCCCGCCAACCTCTCGAGCCGACGCGCCACAATCTGATCGTGAAGGGCGACAGTGCGGAACACGCCCAACAGGCGGTAGGGCAGGCGCAACTTCGCTACGGTCAGCGTCGGCCAAACCGTAACGCCGTGCGGGAGCGGCCGGGACAGCGATGCCGGAAAAACCAGCATCTGGGCGCCGGCGGCCGCCAAACCGCTCACCTGGTTCCACGCCGTGTAACAAATCCGGTCCGCGCCCAGCCTGTTCGGAAAGCTGTAAAGCACCCGCACGCGCTCGTTACTTTCCCTCACGAGGCACCAACCAAGTCAGGAACCAGGTGAGAATCGTCAGGGATTCCGACTTTAGCCTCCGCCGGCCGCTTGACCTCGGAGGTTGCAACGGAAGTGACGGTCCACAAAGTGAACAAGCCTACCTCCATCATGGCCGGATAATTAATGCCGAAGTGCGCTACGACAACAGAGAACAGAGCGGAACCCAAGCACCACAGGAGCCATTCGCGCCCGCGATCTCCCGCCACCTTGTTCCTGGCCCTCCCAATCGCCCCGAAGCTCCTGCTGAAAATCGCGATATAAGCAACTAGAGCTAACAGCCCCCCGTTCAAGGCTTGCACTACAAACTGATTGCAGACGTCAAACATTCCCCATCCCCACTGGTTGTAATTCTTGTATCCAAGCAGCCACCAGTCGCTGAAATGCCGGATGCAGAAATCCACCAACATGTAGCGGTGATCGCCGGACGAGGAGCCGGTGAGGTCAATACGAGCGATCAGTGCCCAAACCGGGGCTTTCATCGCCAGATGCAGCGCCACCACGGTCAGCACCAATCCCCAGCGAACCAGGCGCATCTGCTTGCGCAGGGGCCAAAAGAAAATACCTAAAGCTGATGCTGCAAGCGCCAAGAGCGACGTGCTCGAATTCGACGTAAATACCATAACAATCGCACCGGCAAGACCCGCATAGGCAAGGTTCCGGCATTTTCGTTCCGTCCAAAGCCACAGAAATAATGGAACCAAGGCTCCCGCGAACCCGCCGGCAGAGATACACCCCAGCGCTCCCTCCGAGCGGATCTTCCCGTCTCTTATCGTAAGCCAAGGGCCATACCCTCCAACGTAACCGAAGACATTCACGTGAAGGATTTGCTCGTTGAGCATGCAGACGCCCTGGATGATGCAAACTACGGCTAACGTCTTTATGGTGCGCCGGACGGTGTCGCCGTCGGGAATGAAAAACCTTACTACCAGGTAGCCGCCAAAAATGTCCAGGAAATCCCCCAGATTATGAATGAAAGACTGCATTTCCATCCACTGGAGGGAAAGGATGGTCTGCAGCGACACCGCCCAGAGCATCGCCATGCGGTCAATACCGTTGAGTCCCCCCGGAAACTTCCCTGCCGACGAAGTTCCCCCCAGAATGGCCCTCCGGATCAGTCCGGCAATAATCAGGATGCGCAGCACCGTAAAGTGCAGGCCGCCTACCACCACGACCTGTTGTATCGGGATCGTAAAACAACCCAGAAGGAAGGGCACGATCACCTTGTTGCGCGGCCGGGTGAAAATCAGCCCGATAACGATGAGCATCGCCAGCGCCCCGGCGGGAGTCAGGATCGTGTCAGGGGCGCCACCGCCAAATCGAAAGTTTTGGGGTTCCATGTTGGTTTGGGGGCTTGGTTTTGTGTTGGTACCGTGACGATCAGAGCAGAGAGCTAAACGACTCGAGGGATTGTTTCCGCTTGCTGGAAATCAGCAGCCAGAACTCTCCCTCGGGCCTATGTGATTGCGAAAATGCATCTGGCGATCAATTGATCAATTAACGACGGCGGTCAGACCCGTGGGAGGATTCGGAGGCGGATTCTGCGAATTGAACTCATACGCACCCACGTCCCAGACTCCGCTTGGAGGACGCGCATTTAGCGTTCCCGCCGGACACACCGGAGCTGCACCGTTCCCAGCGTAAGAGCAAGCGTAAGTTACGCTGGATCCACAAGCCGTCTGCGCGGCCGCCAAGCCAGCGGTCCCGAGCGCTCCGCACATGCTGCTATAGCCGTTAGTTCCGGCAACCACTGTAGAATTTGTCGAAACCACTGGAGAATAGCCTAGGGGCTCCGATGCTGAGTACTGGTCAAAGTGCGCCGAAACGTTCGAATCGGCCTGTGCGTTCGTCTGAGCTAAAGGAGTCGTGGTCGTAAGCGTGCTGCAAGGACCACCGAGATAGTTCTGATCGTCGATGTAATGATTGTTGGTGTCCGTCACCGCGCCGTTTGTGTAGCCGGCGCACCGAAGGATGGGCTGTGGAACGTTAGACTGCCAAGTGTTATTGAAAAATGTGTAATTTCCCTTGGCGTTGTTCCCTGCCGTGCCACCTATGTTCGCGTACTCCAAGTTTCCTACATCATACGCGACATTGTTGAAGATGTAGTCAGTCGTTCCCGAGGTAGGCGGAGCAAGCCAAAGGAAGATTCCGCCATTGGTCTTAAGATTCGCTTCGATGTGCCGGAAGACATTGTTATAAACCGCATTCACACCCGTCGATTCTCCGATGTTCTCCATCACGTTCGAGTGGCCGTTCTCGAAAAAGTACTCGTAAAGGTTGTCGTGGAACGTGTGCAACGGGTTTGGGAGGCACTGGGTCGTATACCGGAAGACGTTGTAGGCCACATTGTAAAAGCCGCCGAAGCACAAACCTTCTCCTACGGGATCGGAGTCTGCAAAATCCACCACATTGTTCTGAATGGTTTCCCCCACAGAGACGTTGATTATGCCCCCTTGAAAGGCCCAGAGATCGAAACAGACTGTGCTGCCGTTGCACCCTGCGCTGCCATTCATCGCGGCATACTTCAGATGGCTTCCTCCGTGAATGTAATTGTTCGTGATAATGAGTGGAGGATTGCTGCCAGAGCATGACTGATTGCAAACGCTATGGTAGCTGATATAGGTATCGCGCCCTCCCGGTTGGCCGACATCTGACATACAAAGACCAGTCATCTCAAAATTGTCGATGATGTAGTATGCCAAGCCGGACACATCAATGATGTTATTGCCACCGCTGGCCTGATATGCACAGGAGTTGACGTAATAGTAGGTTTGATTAAAGGTATCCGTCCCGGAGAGGCAATTAGCACCGAGCGTATTCCCGTTGCAGAGCGGATTGTCCGCTGTAAATATCGGCCTAACCCAAGAACCTCCCGAATACCACGTCTGATCCACTCCGATGTAGATGGGATTGGTGCTCTTGCCCATTGGGTAGGGCGAAACATTAAAATTCCACGTGCCTCCTGTATAAGGAGAGTCGCCACTGTTACCGAAATGCCATGTGTCTCCGCCGCGCAAGATCAATCCCGTACCCGCAGGCAGAGTTCCGTTTTGAACCGTCGCGCAGTTGGCTGAACAGTTCGGCATCTGCGGGGCGTGCAGCCATGGGCTCGATTCGCTTATACCGTTGTTCGAGTCGGACCCGTTCGCCGAGACGTAATAGCAACTGGTCACGCCGAGGCTGGAAAGCGTAGCGTTTCCGTTTAGGCCGTAGCTTGCCGCTGAAGGGCACGCGCCACCAGCCCCGAACGCGGGAAGGGCCAGAAGCAGAAACAGAAATGTGAGCCCTATTTTCCCGTTGAATGATGTGATGCCTACGTTCAGCCAGCTTCTGTTGGATGACATCGTGATCGATTCTCCCGTTCGGCAAGCACGCCGAGGCAAGTCTGCGGCCAACTCGCTGAAAATCGACTTGGGGAAGGCCACGGAAGTCATCGTAAAGGGTACATGCGAGGGAGGACAAGTCTCGAAAGGACATGGTCTGGTCTCTGTTCGGTTGGACGGCTGATTTGTGCGGTTGTCCACTATAGCCAGTGCCTGCAAATAGCAGGAACCGCTCACGCTTTCTCCTCGGACGTCCTGCCATGGGTCGCAGGCCGGCGTAGCTTATCGCTCGCTCCCTGTGTTTGTCGCACAGGTTCGTTCGCCCCCCAGTGCACCAAGGTATGCCGGAAAATCGTGAACTTTCTGGCCCAACCCAGGCGGCGAAACGGAGTCATGGCAAAAGAAGACAATGACGCCTTGTTCCATTCTGCGGCTTCTCCGAAGGCACGAGCCCGACCCTCCGCCGCCAAGGTGTGGAGGATGTGAGTCATGAGAAACCAATCCATGGCCCGGCCGCGATACTTGGGGAAAACGTGGAAATCGAGAAATTGCACATCCTCCGGCCCCAAAGGGAAGTAATGGGGCTCAACGGTGCGTCCCTGCAGGGTCCATCCGTACCCAGCCAGATTGTCTTCAAACTTGATCAACCAGAGCGATGTCCCTAGCTCAAAGCGCTCTTTGATATTGCGACGGGCTTGGTCGGGATTCCAGAAACTGGTGATCTCTTGCAGGTCCTGCGGGTTGAGATCGGTTTGATTCGTGTGCCGTTGCACCTTCAGGAAACTCGGCAAGTCTGCCGTTGGGGGCCTAAGCGCTGAGAGGTCACAGTAAAAGAGGACCGAGCGACTGGAAAACAAGGAACGCCTTGTGGCCACGCCGAGACGGCGAACAGTCGCCCGCAAGCCATTGCGCTTGAAATAATCAGTGAAGCGCGAAATCGAACTGGAAATGTTCATGCCGACGTCGACTGAGCTGTCACAGAGGCCTTGGGCGGAACATTATCGGAGAACATCGCCCGCAGGCAGGCACCGCTGACCTGTTTGCGCACGTCGCTCTCTGCGCTTCGCTTCGGGCGAGCCAGGCCCGCCACTACGCCAAAACCGTAGCGAACCAGGTGGTGGAAGAAGAAGATGCTTCGAATTCCCATCTCGCCCCAGAAGCCGTGATGTTTGCGCCAATAGTGCAAGACCGACTTCTGTTGCGCAACCGCAAAGCGAACCGGATACGGGGCCGTGATTTTGCCTCGGTCATGAATTGCCTTAGCGCCCGGAAAGAAAACCACTTGCCATCCCGCCTTCCACGCGCGCCGGCACCAATCCACGTCATCCCCGTACATGAATAAGTCTTCATCGAGCAGGCCCACTTCGTCGAAGGTTTCGCGGCGAATCATCGAGAAGCAGCCCACCAGAACATCCACGGGCAGAGTCCGGTCGTGGGCAAAGTAGAACATGTGCTCGCCAGCGAAGAACTTCGAATTCTTAAACTTCGTCGCCAAGCCGGTTGCGGAGCAAAAATTGTTCCACAACGTCGGAAACCGCCGGCACGTGCTCTGCATGGTCATGTCAGGATTCGATACTCGAGGACCGACGTTGCCAACCTTCGGATTTTGGTCGAGGAAATCCGAAAGCGCGTCGAGACAGCCGGGAAACACGATCACGTCCGGATTTACCAGCGCGATATAGCGCCCCTTGCACTGGCGGATGGCCACGTTGTTGCCCTTCGCGAAGCCAAGATTCTCCCTGCTCCGGATTAGTTTGACATAGGGAAATCGAGCCTCGATCATTTCCGCGGTGCCATCGGCCGAGGCATTGTCCACGACAAGGACTTCCATGCTGCGGCGGGGCGGGGCATCGGACAGGCTCTTCAGACAGAGTTCTAGGTAATGCTTGGCGTTCCAACCGACAATGACAACTGAGATATCCATAAGCTAGGTGCCTGCCAGGCCTGTTCCGTCGGATCGGATGGTTTGAAGAGAAAATGAGACGCGGCAACTCTCTATTCGGATGCACTGCCTATCGCCTGGGGCGCTGGAACTCCGTTACTTCTCTCCACCGGAATCGGGCCTGGAGATGTATGGTTCAACCTCGTGAGCAGATCTGAAGCGGAGCGTGGAGCACTATCGACTTCGTCACCATAGTCAAATCGTTTCTTAAGGCGGAGTATTGGCTGTTCAAAAAAGTGAAAGCTCACCGCCGCAACCCCTAAATTCGCGACCAGGCAAGCTGCAACGTAAATCAGCGAGCCAAGTGGTAGAGCCGCGAAGCGTGGTTTTGCATGTTCGAAAAGCGAAGTCAACGGAAAGTGGTACAGGTACATTCCGTAGCTGTACTTGCCGAATATGCGGAGTATCCGGGCAGAGAAGACTCGGGCCAAAGGACGAAGGGACAACACCAGCAGGGCGCCGTAGGCGAGCACGATAAGACTGAATCCGATAGTACCAACTACTCTGTCCGCATGAGCAGTAGTGTGCCGCATAACACAAATTAGGACGACTGCCGTGATTGACACTGCAAGTATCGGAAAGGCAAACTGCTGGCAGCGTTCACGCAGGTTTCCTCGGTAGACAATTGCTAACGCTGCGCCGAGCGCCAGGCCGTCCATCCGGGAGGGGAGAGTAGCGTATGCCCACGACGGAAAGGCCGTTCTGAATGCAAGTGAGCCCAGGAAGAGAATGCCGCAAAAGATCAGGATCCTGCCTGGAGCCCAGAGTTTCCTGATTGCCCAGGGCCAGATAAGGTAAAACTGCTCTTCTACTGATAGGGACCACAAGTGAGTAATCCGAATTGGGAGGTGCACCAGCGCTGGCCAAATCACGGCCGCCGGGTAGCCGAGATAAACAAGGAAAAACAGATGCCCCGGTTGCCACGTGCCAAAAGGAACAAGCATCAACACAATGGCTGCGAAGAGATAGTAAACGGGGAAGATCCTTAGGGCTCTGCGCGCATAGAACTTTCGGTAATAGGCCGGGTCCGATTTGGTATCCAGCAATATCCCGGTAATTAGAAAGCCTGAAAGCACGAAGAACAGATCGACGCCGCTCCAGCCCAGGCCACAGACGGTTGCTGTCCACCTCACCCATGTGGACGAGCTGTCAACTCCTCCCGCTCCGTAGTGATGGAAAAAGACCGCAAGAATCGCAAATCCTCGCAGACCATCGAGCGCTGGTATGTGCTTGCTGGGCCTAACCGCTCTCTCGTCAGAGGTAGTTGGTGCCATAGAGATATTGAAACCGGAGTTGGATCGGGCAGTTTTGACTCGATCTGCTTAGCGTGCCAGCAGTTCGATTAAGAGCCGCTTCCTAGAGAAAATCCAGGCGATCCTACGTCCCTGGAACGCTACTGCCGGCGCCGGGAAAGATGCGATCGCCCAACCCGCGCGACGCGCGTTCTCGAGGGCCGCATCCAAGTCATCGATTTCGTAACACACGTGGTGCAGTCCGCCCCGCCGTTTCACAAGGAAATCATTGACTGGCGAGGTTTCGTTCGCAGGTTCCACCAATTCGAATACAGGATTTCGCGCGTCCACCGGATTAAAGAAGGAGACGCGCACTTGCTGGATGGGGTCGTGAATGATCTCGCCGTCCCACTGCGCAGATATGGACAAGGCAAATTCGTCAGCCGCCGCTGAGATCGACTTCACTACGAAACCCAAATGGTGGAGTAAGCCGTTCCCGCTCACCAGGAATTCCGCCGCCGCGGGCCGCACTGCCGGTCGCTCTCTATCCACTTCCTTCAAGACATCGGGTGCCATCTTGCCCCCTTGACTTTCTAAACGGCAGATTTCCCCGCGCGGCGGGACTGGAAAACACGAATGGCGCGGCTCATGTTCAAGCTCGCCTTTACGACGGCGGAAGAGAGAACGTTTTCACAAGTGGTCAGCGGGCCTAGTTGCGTAAGATCAGCGCCGGAAAATCCCTTCTTAAACTGATAGACGCCCGGATTGCTCTCCGGATCAATTCCTCCGAGGTCGTACCAACGGATGGTGTTCTCCTTCAGCCACTGGATCGCCGTCCACTGCAGCAGATAAGAACCTTTTGCTTTCAGACCATCATCGCTTGTTGCCCCCAGCAGATAGATCGCGGAATCGCCCATCGCGGAGACTACAACCCCCGCAACCGGCCTTCCCTGCTGCTCGCCAATCAGGATCTGCATGCGTTGATCGTCCGGAAGGTCTTGCTGGATCCGGTCAAACTCCTCGACGTCCACCGTAGTGTCGAACGTCTTCCGGTTCCTCATCTGCCGGTACATCTCGCAAAAGGTTCGGTATTGATCGGCAGTACTGCCCGCCCGAACTGTTAACCCATTCTTCTGCGCACCTGCAAGCTTGTTCCGCCACTTCGGATCCAGCTTCTTGCGCAGTTCCGAAAGCGAAGGGCTCAAGTCCACAACAAAAGTTCTATACAGGTTGGCAGGTGTGGGTGGCTCCAGCGCAAAGTTTGAAAACGCCGTACGAAACATCTCCGCTCTGGCCGTCCCGACAAAGGCGTTCGGCAGGATCTGCAGCAAAAGTCTTCGTTTGCAGACGTATTCCTCGCGTAAAGCGCTAGCCATTCGCAGGAAAACCTCGGCGTCAAGCTCACTTCCCTGTCGGTGGCAGATGGGACCCCATCGCAGATATGCCATCCCAAATTTCAGGTTGGCCGGACGAACGATTCTCAACTGCGCCAAGCCAACGACTTCGTCGTTTCGTCTTAGAACCAGGTGGCTTAGATTTTTTCTGCCCCAGCGAACGGCGCCATAAGACCAAGTCTGGTAGATGTTGGCATCGTCGAATAGATCCAACATCTGACACCATTCGGCGGGCGTAGCACGGTCTACTTCGACTTGCCAAACAGGGTCCGGCGCGGGCTTCTTCACCCTCTCTTGGTCCGCAGTCGCAATCACGCTACTCGCCATTGTCACTAGACCCCCGACGGAACAGGTGCTTCCGCGCTTGGAGTCGAAACGAACGTCTCCGCATTCCGGCGAATGTACCGCGTTCTCGCGGAATATGTTGCTGGCACGTCGTACTGCCATAGATCGCGACCTTCGGGAGACCCGTCCACGCGATTGAAGCCGAGATTGGCATAGTGCGTGGCAACCATACCGTTCTTCTTCGAAGGGATATAAGCGCCCACAATCTTGCGAATACCCCGCGCCTGGCACTGTTCGACAAGGGCGTCGAACATGGCAAGTTCCATTTCGCGCTTCAACACCCGACAGCTCATCAGCCAAAGGTCCACTTGAACTGTCTCATCAAACATTTGCCCGATCAAGACCGACACCAGGCCGTTGTCTCCAAATCTGTCAGCCAACCGCCCGTAGAGCGTGATGAATGCTGGGTCCTGAGCAATGGCCACGACTTCAGCGCTCGTATACCGCCTGGTTGTGAGATTGAACTGATTCGTCTTGTTGATCAGCTGAGCGATTCGCTCCAGATAGATCGGCAGGAAAGGGCCGATCTCCGCACTCATTTCGAGCGAGGCCAGGAACTCCCCGTAGTTAGAGAATCTACCCTGGCTCGCGCTCCGCTCCGCATTTGAGCTGTAGTAGGCCGAACGACTGAGGTCGTCCTGAACCACTTTATCCGCTTCGAAGTAGCGCTCGTGTTCGAGTACTTCGGCGAAACTGGAAACATCCGCGCCCACATTCGGCACCACCACTTCCGGCAGTTGCTCCGCCACAAAATCCCTCTCGGCTGCATTGTCATCAACGAACACGATGCTATCTAGACCAATGTTGAGCTCTGTGGCGATCTGGCGGATGTTCTCAGGTTTCGGATCCCAGTTGGCTTTGAAGGCGCTGAAATCCTCCAGTTTCAAAACGCTGTCTGGATGCGAGAAACCCTCCTTGGCGTTCTCAGGGTCGTTCTTTGAGCACACCGCGAGAATGACGCCCCGTCGTTGCAGATCTTTCACATACCGCTGGAAGTCGAGGAAGGCTTCGCCGACCGGGTGGTCTTTACCGAGAATCAGGTTTTGCACGCCATCGTCGCCAATTACACCGCCCCAAAGTGTGTTGTCCAAGTCCAGCACCAGGCATTTCTTGGACTTTCCGTAAACCGACTTAACCATCGAGGCAACGTTGTGAGCCAGGGACACAGTCGCTGTCGGGCTCAGTGCCATATGAAAGTTGTACCAGTAGCTGTTGCGGAACCACGCGGCTTGGCCCACTTGCGCCGAAAGGTAGAGGATGTCATTAATCAGGAAACGCGAGTGGTTGCGGGCATAGTTCGCGAACTCGGCATTCAGCCTCATCACAAAGTTCACGCGCCCGAACGATTCCGAGGCTTCCAAATTTCCGAGTGGTCGAAGGCTTGGCAGGTCAAAGTTGTTCTGGATGATGAGCGCGCCAAGCTCCGTATGAATCTTTTCCCAGAAGGACTCGAACCGCTGCATTTCACGGCGGACGCGCTGTTCCACCTCGGGCTCAGCTTCCAATAATTCGGGGAATTCCGATATGTTATGCCAGGTGGTATGGATAAAGACGATGTTGGGCTTGAAATTCCACAGATCTGGATTTTCAAACTCGACATCCTCAAAGTAGTGCTTGTATCCCGATTGGTAGAACGCTGGTTCAATTCGTTGTGCCAGAAGAAACAGCTCCAACATGCTCTTAACTTCAGTGGTCGTGGAACCGCCAAGAATTGCAATCCGCGTAGGGACGAGATTCGATTGTCTGAGCAGTTCCTTCTTTAACATCTGGCGCTTGCGCAGGATGTCCGCGACGACAATCGGGAACCGAAAGGCTTTCATAACCTCCGATCGCAAGGTCGTTGCTTCCGTTACCATTGAAATCTCCATGTAATTGCCACGGCTTGCGTTAAGCCGCCTGGGCCAGCCGCAGAAGGTCGGCAACCGTGGAACAAGTCACGATTTGGCCAGGAGAGATAGACACGCCGTTGTTGCTTTCCGCCATGGCTATGAAGGTGATCAGCGAGGTGGAGTCCCAGTTCGGCAACTCCTCCAGCTTTTCGTGACCTCGAAGGGTGCCCTGAGGTAGGTCGAGAATCTCATCCATTTCTAAGAGGAATTCGTCGCGGTTCATTGGAATGGTATACATAAAGTTATCAGAAGTTGCAAAAGTAGACTATCTTCTTCTTTCTAATTCTTTCTAAGTTCTTTCTTTCTAAGCTCCGGGATTTGCCCTTCGGGCCTCTGCGCCGATGCCAACACCGTCGTCGGAAGCGCGTGGCCACGGGGTTTCGCTATGCTTTTCGAGGTCAGTAACCCTGCGGGAAAGTTGCACTTTTGCAGCACCAAATAGCGAGTTCCTTATGGTGCGGAGCCGGGGCAGGATCTCAATTTCCGAAAAGAGTGCGCCATCGTTGCCAGTCTTAATGCTAACTCTGTCAAGACGGAACCGGTCGGGAAATTGTGGATTGATACGGCTCTCGGAGAGGAAGACCGCCTCGTATCCGGAACGATGAAGGTGCGCCACCAGGTCACTGGTAAGGTCGGCTGAGGAGCCGTAGGGCACGCTGAAGGAACGCACGTTCCCTCCCGACGCTGCTTCTAAGACCGCTTTGTTCCTGTCGATCTCCCCCGCGAACTCGCTTGCCGACAAAGCCCTGCAATTTGCATGGGAGTAGGTATGATTGCCTATTTCGAAATTGAAAGTCGCCAGATCGCGGAGCTGCCGACTGCTCACATAAAGCCCAGCCTCTTTCGCCAGGTCGCTCTCACTCATCCGGGCCAACTGAAGCAGGGCGCCACGAAACACTTCTCTGGCGGACAACGAAATTCCGGGGAGAAAGCGGGCGAAGACCTCTGTCAGCGAACGCAGATCGATGTCCGTCGTGTCACAAGCGGCGTGGGCCGCAGCATTGATGGTGCCCAGTCCGCACTTGTTGGCCACGTAACAGACAAGATTATCCAGCGCGAGTTGCCGGTTATCGAGACATGAACCGTTGACGAAGAAAACCGCCGGCACGCCGAACTTCGAGCAAAGCGGTGCTGCGAATTCACTGACGGATCCATAAGCATCATCGAAAGTCACTAGGAGTGGTCGGGACGGCAACCCTTGACCATTGGAATCTGCAAGAACGTCTTGCAAGCTGACGGGAGTGTAGTGTCTGGTGATAAACTTTAGCGCAGCCTCGAAGTTCTTGTGCGTGATCGTACCATGCAGTCCCTTTGTAAAAGGCGATTCCGTATCTGAGACGTCGTGAAAGACCACACTTCGTAACGAGCATCGGGGACCGAGAAGACGAGCAATGCCGAAACGGCCGGGGAAGTGCCACAGCGTTCTGCCGGCGAGGTTCAGCGCGACCCGACCGCCGCTGTTGTGTCGTTCTGTCGCAGCCTGTTTCACTTTCGCCGAGAGGGACGACGCTTCCGCATCGGCGGCTGCAACGTCCGAATTCCGTCCGGCCTGATTTTCCGTTTCCATTTTGCTTGAGACCTAACTTGATTCTTGAACCTTCCTAATCCAACGCTGAAAATATTGCCAAACTAGGCGCGCGTCACGAAAGATTCCGGGGAATCCAAACAGGGTGAGGCGGTGGAAAGTGCTTCGTTTCCGAGAAACTGCCGATGCCATAGCTCTAACACGGCGAGAGAAAACAGCTCTTTTGAGTACCTGCCGGAGGACGTGTTTTCTGAAAGAAGTTTTTCGACCGTGCTCTTCCGGAAATATCCTCTGGCTGAAGTCTCCCTGTCGAGCAGGATCCCGTTCAGCCAATTCTTCAAATCTCCTCGCATCCACGATTCGTACGGGACAGGAAAACCAGCTTTCTTCCTCTTGAGGATTGCCCTGGGAACTCTCTTCGACAATGCTCGCTTCAATATGTATTTGAGGCTGAAGCCCCTGACTTTGTAATCGGCGGGCAGAGAGGCCGCGAACTCGAGCACTCGATGATCCAGCAACGGCACCCGGAGTTCCAATGAGTTGGCCATCGTCATCTTGTCGGCCTTGATCAACAGGTCATCTGGCAGCCATGTCTTGGTGTCGATGTAAAGCATCTGGTCCAGAATGCCTTGATCCTTGACCCTCGAGAACAACTTCTGGACAGGCTCAACCGAATATTCCCTATCGATCGACCGTTCAAAATCCGCGGAGTATAGTTCGCCCAGGCCATTCCCGGAGTAGCGGTAAGGGTTCGACGTTCGACTGTAATAGTAATCAGGAAATGTCGCGTTTATCAAAGGCGCGTACTTTGTTATTCGCGAAGAGTGAAACCATGAATTGACCCCGTACAGTCCGCGGGATGCCGTGTCGTTGAGCGCCGGCATAATGTGTTTGAGACGCTCCAGCCAAAGGGTGTTCCGATAGTTACTGTAACCGGCAAAAGCTTCGTCACCGCCCTCCCCTGAGAGAAGTACCTTGACATAGTTCTTCGCCAGTTTCGAGACGTAATACATAGCAACAGCGGGTGGCTCACAAACCGGCTCTTCCATGTGCCAGACGTATCGCGGGAGGAATTCCGCAAAATCCCCGGCAGTGATCGTCATGTCGTGATGCTGAGTGCCAAAGGTTTCGGCAGCCAACCTCGCGTAGGGTCTTTCGTCGGCAACGCCGGAATCGGAAAAGCCGACAGTGTAGGTGCTGATTTCCTTGTCTGTTCTCTCTGCGGCAAAGCTGAGTACCGCGGTCGAGTCCACGCCACCGCTTAGAAGAACGCCGACGGGGACGTCTGCAATCATATGCAACTCAACCGCCTCGGCTAACAGATTCGACAATTCGTTCTCTGCGTCGTTGAGGCTCAGGCAGTTGGAAGGCTTAGAGAACTGCAAATCCCAGTATTGTCGAAGTTCTGCTTTGCCATTCTTAACCAGCAGATAGTGCCCTGGAGCGAGCTTACGGACATGCTTGAGCAATGTCTCCTCGCCCGGCACATAAAGGAAAGTCAGGAACCGGTCTATGATCTCCGGGGCTAGCTCTCGGTTAATCGAAGGGTCGGCCAGGATTGCTTTGATCTCGGAAGCAAACACTATCGCTTTGTCGGTCAGCGAGTAGTAGAGGGGTTTTATTCCAACCCGGTCCCGCGCCAAGAAAAGAGTCTTCGCGTTTTCGTCCCATATTGCGAAGGCAAACATTCCGCGCAGCTTCTCCAAGCACTGGGGGCCATACTCCTCGTACAGGTGCACGATCACCTCAGTGTCGGTCTGTGTTTTGAAAACATGGCCCTTGCTTAAGAGAAATTTGCGCAGCTCGCGGTAATTGTAGATTTCACCGTTGAACACAATCCAGATCGTGCCGTCCTCATTCGAGAGCGGCTGATGGCCGCTGCTCAGATCGATGATCGAAAGCCGCAAGAAACCCAACCCCACCTCGGAGGCTATGTGGAGTCCATCGTCGTCTGGGCCCCGATGGCGGATAGTGTCCATCATTGCCCGAATCAGAGCGGGTTTCACGCTAGCGCCTTTCTCGAAGTTCAGTTTTCCGCAAATTCCACACATATGTCTTTTCTCTAATGACCCAGGCCGCAGCTCACTTCCAGATTGTTTCTAGTCCGCAGAGACGTCTCAGTTGCTGAGTGCGCAAGTACTTAACCAGCGGTGCATCGTTCACTCGCGCTATGCGCGTAAAGTAGCCCTTAAGAAATCCATAACAAAGCGCAGCAGAACCGACGACATATGGCCGCTGAAAGAGCCTGCGAAAGCAGCTCGCCGCAACAAAGAGAGGGTGGTATCCCGATACGTAGCAGGCCACACCGTGCTTTACCCTGTCGCGCCATGCTCCGTCGGCGGATCCCGTCAAGCGATGATGAGCAACGTGGAGCTCCCCGAAGCTGTAGCTCTTCCAACCCAACATATTGGCTTTCACTTCATCAATGGTGTCCCAGCCCGGAGCTTTTAATAAGCCATCAATCGCTTCCCAGCAGGCCCTTCGATAAATTTTGGTTGCTCCTCTGACATGAAACCTGGGATTCCCCTCCAGTTTCGCGACGCCACCGTGATCGTGATAGATCTCTCCTCCACCGACGCCAAGCCGAGGTTGGCTGCGGAAGTGCTCGAAACATTTCTCGAAGTATTCGGCAGAAAAGGTTAAATCTCCATCCAGCTTCGCAATGAACTCCCAGTCGCCACAGTGAAAAGCATTATAGCCTTCGTAAAAGGCTTCAATAACACCGCCGCCGGACTTTCGAAACCCTCGGTTTGACCTGTGTATGACCGAGATCCAGGGAAACTTCGCTGCATACTGATCGATGATGTCACCAGTTCTGTCGCTCGAACCGTCGTCGACGATAACCCATTCCGCCGGCCTAATAGTCTGGCCGGCAACAGCTTCAATCGTCGCTTCAATATGCTCTTCTTCATCGCGCACCGGTGTGACGATCACGTATTTGACGTCTTGAGCCATGATTATAGTTGGAAGCAACCCTTATCTCGATCGATCACGAGCGCCTTTTCAGTCCAGGCACGCTACCCCATGTATTTGTAGAGCAGGCTTCCTGTTGCGACTAGCAAACTGTCCGGTACGTGGGCGAGAACATACTTGGCAACGTTGCCTTGCATCGCTTCACTGATGGTTTGCGAGCTTCGTGACGGATATCGCAGGTAGGACAACGTGGACCGAGCAGCACCCCAACGATCTTTGAACGCAATCAACCCGGGCTTGTCACAATCAGAGCGACCCATGTCAAATTCTTCAAGTTGATCGTTCTTGGCTTCCTGAATCGCTTTCCACATCAAAAGCTGTGTCCCACCCAGATTGTTGAATCGGTGGTCGGAGCAACCATACTTGTAAACCAGCACCCGTTTATGGCGCAGTGTAAGGATGCTCGCTACTGGACGACCGTCTTTCGAAGCCACCCGAATCTTAACTCCGTCTCCCAAGCAAGCAATCAGATTTCTAAACCATCGGACTGGTTGTGGCGCCAATCCATGCCTTCGCCGTGTTATTAGGAGCAGATGGTAGAACTTACGCAACAATAAGTCGTCCCTTCCCTCCTCGCAAGTCAGCCCCTCTCGCTCAGCCCGCTGAATTTTCCGTTGCACGCAATCCTTATGAAAACCGCGGAAAAGTTCATCCGAACTCGGACGAAGGTCCAGCTTGTGAAAGCAAAAGGCCTTAGCCTTCGCGAAAGGCGCCAGGCTGGGTAAATGTGGGTCGCCAGCCCGGATTTCGATGTAGTTCCATTTCTCGTTCTCTAGCTCCCGCCGTAAGGAGGTTAACAAGCATGTCAACTCCGCTGAATTTTCCACAAGCGGTGTGCAGTGATCGGAGAAGGGGAGCGACACTAGTCTGCGGCGGGTGAGCCAAGTTGTGATGCGGCAGAAAGGAATACCATTCCCTAGTTCAGTGTCTGGTGGCGAGGTTGTGAAAACGACGGGCTCGTAGCCATAGGAGCGTTGCAACGCTTCCAGCCAGCCCGAGGTGTGAAATACAGAAGCCTCCGGATGTCTTTGCAGAAATTCTGTCCATCGGCGGTCTCTTATTGGATCAATCTTGTAAACGGTCATACTGACCAGCACTCGCCTTCAACCGCATTTGCCAATCCGAAGAGAGAGAACCGCGACACTGAAATGTGCTAGCGAACTCACGACTGCATCGCCTTGGATTCGCGTCCCGCAAAGGCGTACAGAAGCCAGCCTAATTCGTAGGGGCGACACTCGTGCAGGACGCGCAACTTTCCTGCCGTCCTCTGCTGTCCTATCAGGACAGGGACGCGTCCGAAGTGAGATGCCGATTTCGGCGGGCAGATGCACCTCCAGATCACGCTGGCAGACTCGTCCTCGAGATCCTCTTGCAGTTCATTTGCCCCACTGATCCACCCCAACCCTTTGTAGATCTGCTCGCTGAAGTCGGCGTTGCATGCCTCTTGCGCCGCAAACAGTGCCATAGGTGCCATGGCGTGCTGATGCACCGAATACACCGGGTAGCGCTCGAATACGCCACCGGTCACCGAGTCATAATGCCACCACCATTGCCCTAAAGGACCTTGCAGTCTGCAAATCGCGCTGGCGCACCGGAGCGCATTCTGCGAGGCCTCTTTCATCCCGAAAACCTGACCAAAATGAGCCATCGCAAGAATTGGATAGACCTGATCGGCAAAACTTCCCACATGTCCTCGCACGGCTCCAGCCAACGAGCTCCACTTGGCCATGTGGCCGCAGAGGCCGTCCCTGCCCTGATTGGACTGCAACAACGTGTAGGTTTGGCGTGCCAACGGCTCAATATACGGCCGTTGTTTTTCTTCTGCGCGGCTGGCGTAAGCAAGTCCCGTCAAAAACCATGCCAGTTCCATCGTAATCCGCTTTCGAGCGTCCGAGTAATTGTGCAGGGCGTTCTCTAAATCGAATGTCGCATAGAAACTGTCCAACTTCCGAGAAGACACTGCAGAAAGCCAAAGCAGAAGGCCAAGGTCGCCGATGTTGTCGACCCATTCTGTATTCCTGTATAGGGCATCGATTGTGGCGTAAATGTCGACAGGAGACCGGTACCCGGCGGACTCCGCACGCAACAGACCTAGCAGTGTCATGACCGTGTAGCGCTGCGAGATGCCTTCCCTGATGTTTCCGGACGGAGTCTGTTTCAGGCGATGGCAGAACAACTGCTTTTCTTCGTCATACATCGATTCGAGACCGCGAATTGCCAATTCCACCAAGTGGGTGACGCGTGTCTCGGTGCCCGAAGTGGCTAAAGTGTTTGTCATTTCTCGTGATAGTTTCTTTCAGAAAGTTTAGGGAGGGCTCTCAACAATCGTGCTCCAGGGTCGGGCTTTTCAAAATTGATTCAACCGTGAACCGATTGAGAGGCCACGGTCTTGGACTCGACGATCGAAATAATATTCTGAACTATGGTTTCGAGGGCCGGGCTATTTTCTCCGCTGAGACGTTGCTTATGCGGTTCCCGGTGTACAGCTTTGATCTTCGTCCTCACATCCTCGACGGATTCGAGCAAAACCAGGCGGCCTTGGTTGGCAAGGTAGCTGTCGACTGCACCAATTCTGCCGCGGAAGATGCTGTAGACCGGAACTCCCAACGCGGCCGCTTCACGATTCATGGTTCCGCCCCCACTGATCACGAGGTCGGAGTTCCAGATCAGGTTTAGGCCATCTTCGACATGATCCGGAATCAGAATCTGCCGCAGGGCAATGGCCTCGGTCCAGGCCGAGCGCAATTCAGCTTCCTGCCTCTTATTTCTCGGCAGAAGCAGGATCTTAGTGCCGGGGTTACTTGCAAATCTATTGATGGCAGCGGTTAACAACGCTTCGCTTTCCGGATTGTGGTAGTGGGCCTCGATCGCTGGAGGCCGCACCATGACCAGCAAATCGTCGTCGGCAATACCCAGGCGCTGCCGTAATCCATAATCAGGGCGGAATCGCGAGAGATACACGTCTTCTTTGATGCCCGGGTACTCAACCAGATTGGCGTCATGAGCCGCCTGGTGGTTCGCAATCACGCCCGGCGCCATGAGCCAAGTCGGCTTGATGCCGGGTATCTTCGCCGCGAATTCATAGTCAAACAGCATTACGTCAGGGACTCTCAGCAAGGCGCATGCCAGTATGCATGCGCGCGATCCGTGGGTGACCGCGAGGTCTATTTTTTCTTTTCGCACACTTGCGGTGACGGCAAGCGCACGCCAGCACGTTCCCATCGCTTTCCAGACCTTATGCTTCCCGTAATGCCTTCCGATCAGTTTGGCCGAAACTCCGTAAAATTCAAGCAGTTCTCGCACCTGGTAGGCGTCCCGCGCGGTGACCAGCACGTCATAATTTCTCTTTCTAAGTTCCTCGATAATCGGCCGGAAGAAAAGAACGTGCGGAGAATTGTCCAGATCTACCCAGATCTTCTTGCGTTTCGACGCGAGTTCTACGAGTGAGGGTTGGGGACTGGGTAAGGTCGCTGTATTGGACATTTTCTCAGCTTTCTCCGTGTTCGCCGACGCAATCGACAATGGGCATGACAATCGCTCTCCGTCAGTGGGTCAACAGGGAAACGCAATCGGCGAACGAGGCTTTGGGGCAGAAGCGCTCTTAAGCCGGGACTTCCTGAACGCTGTTGCCTGCTCTCAGCGACGAAGAATCTATCTTCTCGCCGACGGCGGCTTGCCACGGCGAAGCATCGACGCGTCCGATACTGACATACCGAAATCCCTTCCCGCTGATTTGTTCCGGACTGAAGACATTCCTTCCATCGATTACTAAGGGCTGCTCGACGGTTGAAAGCAATCGATTCCAATCCATCTGCCGAAATTCGTCCCATTCGGTGACGATCAAGATGGCGTCTGCGCCTTCGGCCGCCCGATAAGCGTCGGTGCAGTATGTAACTTCGGGAAGGACGGCTCGGGCCTTTTCGGTAGCTTCGGGATCGTAGGCACGGACTGCAGCACCTTCGGCCAGCAGGGCTTTCACAAGGGTAATGGAGGGTGCGAAACGCACGTCGTCAGTGTTGGGCTTGAATGCGAGACCCCACACGGCTATTTTCTTGCCACGCACGACCCACAGTTCCTTGCGAATCTTCTCGACAAAATGTTCCACCCGGCGTTGGTTGATCTTCTCCACTTCCTTCAGCAAAGAGAAATCGCAACCCGATTTCTCGGCAATCCTAACGAAAGCTTGCACATCCTTGGGAAAACAGAATCCTCCAAACCCGATACCGGGATTCAGGAAAGCAGGACCTATTCGAGGATCCAGCCCCATCCCTTCGGCCACCTTGGTCACGTCGGCTCCCACCACTTCGCACAGATTCGCGACCATGTTGATGAAGGAAATTTTCATAGCAAGAAAAGAATTGGAGGCATGCTTGATCAGTTCGGCTGAATTGGTATCTGTGGCCAGGAAGATAGGGTCCTTGCGTTTCGGGCAACCCGAATGGATGGGGCAGGTGAACTTCTGTTGGACAATCGGTTCATAGATCTCTCGCAGAAGGCCCGCCGCTCGTGGCGAGTCGGCCCCGATGACGATCCGGTCGGGGTGCAAGAAATCTTCGACAGAGGTTCCTTCCCGGAGGAATTCCGGATTGGATGCCACGTCATATCTCAACCCATTTGTGCTATGCACGGACAGGTGCTTTCGCAGCTGTGCGCCGGTCTGAACTGGTACTGTGCTCTTTTCGATGATGAGCCGATACCCGGTGGCACGCTTCGCAATCGCTCGCGCGACTACTTCGATGGCGCAAAGGTCCGCGTCCCCATTGGCTAATGGCGGCGTTCCCACACAAATGAAGATCGCGTCTCCCCAAGCAATTGCCTCTTCCGTGGAACCGAAGCGCAACCGGCCCGCTTTTCGAACGCCCTTAATAACGTCCTCGAGGTGGGGCTCAAAAAGTGGCATTCCCCCATTCTGCAGTTTGGCAAGTTTCTCGACGTCGCTTTCACTGCAGAAGACGTCGTGACCGATTTGCGCCAGGCAAGCCGCCGTCGTGAGGCCCACATAGCCTGCACCAATGACTGAAAGTTTCATTTGTCTTGTCCCTTATCTGGAAATTATTTCGGGGAGTTGAGATGACTAGCGGCTTACGCGGTCCGGTCAGCCGTGGCCAGAGAAGCTTCCTCGGCTTCCGCGTGTTTGCGAGTGAACTTGGAGGCAAAGTTCAGAATTTCCTTCACGACCCTGGCTTGCTGCTCCCCGGTTAACTGCGGGAACATTGGCAGGGAGACAATTTCCGCAGCGGCTTTTTCTGCCACGGGGAAATCTCCGAGGCGATACTGCAGCGATGCATAAGCATTCTGGAGGTGCAATGGAATCGGGTAGTGGATTCCTGTTCCGATGCCTGCGTTCTTTAGGTGAGCCATCATTCCATCGCGGTCGTTGGTGCGTATCACATAGAGGTGGTACGCAGCGCGAGACCATGAAGGCTCGAACGGTGGAGTAACCGTCTCATCTGCTGCAGCAAAAAGGCGATTGTATTCGGCGGCATGTTCCCGGCGCTGAGCATTCCACTTTGCCAGATGAGTGAGTTTCACGCGCAGCAGACCGGCCTGAATTGCATCCAGTCTGCCGTTGTAGCCCTCGATGTCGTGATAGTACTTCTTTGCCTGGCCATGGTCGCGGAGCATGCTGATCGTTTTCGCCAGACTGGAATCGTTGGTGGTCACCGCGCCTGCCTCGCCGCAGGCACCTAAATTCTTTCCCGGATAGAAGCTGAATGCCGCCGCTCGGCCCATCGAACCAGCCTTCATCCAGCGATTGTGCTTGCGTGAAAAATACTCGGCTCCATGCGCCTGGCAAGCGTCCTCAATTACGATTAGGCCGTACCGATTTGCAAGTTCCAGGATTGCATCCATGTCGGCAGTCTGTCCGTAGAGATGGACTGGAACGACGGCCGTGACCGGCCGGCCGCTGCGACGGCTGATGAGCCTGCCCGATTTGTCAGCTGTGCACTGCTCCTCTAAATACTCCCGAAGCTTCTCCGGGTCCAAGTTGTAGGTGCGCTCGTCAATGTCGACGAATTCCGGAAGCGCACCCGCCTGCGAAATGGCTTCCGTGGTGGCGATGAAAGTATTAGGCACGGTCAGGACCACGTCGCCTGGAGGTACGCCGCACGCCATAATGGCGAAGCGCAGGGCATCAGTGCCGCTGCTGATGGCGATCGCGTGGCTGGTGCCGCAGAACGCGGCAAACGCCTTCTCGAAATCTTCCACCATCGGGCCGCCAATGAAGCCGGCGGTATGTAGAGCCTGGTGGAAAACGGCGGTAAGTTCCTGCTCCATTTCTACGTGAGGAGTAACCAGATCAAGAAAAGGAATGCTGTTTGTGTTATTAGAAACGCTCACTTTATGACCTCCAAGGTCTGTTCGATATAACGCAAAACCCGAGCCGGATTTCCGGCTACGATACTGTTGGCAGGTACGTCCTTGGTGACTACGCTGCCGGCTCCTACAATGGCGTTTTCGCCGATCGTGATATTGGAGAGGATGGTCGCCCCCGAGCCGACGGATGCCCCCTTCTTGATGACGGTCCGCTCGACTTTCCAGTCGGCCTCGGTTTGCAGATTCCCGTCGACCGCAGTTGCTCGCGGATAGCTGTCGTTGATGAATGCTACGCCGTGGCCGATGAAGACGTTGTCCTCAATGGTGACGCCCTCGCACACAAAGGTGTGGCTCGAAATCTTGCAGCACTTACCAACCTTCGCGTTCTTCTGGATCTCGACAAAGGCGCCGATTTTGGTCTGGTCACCGATTTCGCATCCGTAAAGATTGATGAACTTGGAGAGCTTCACATCGCGCCCCAATTTCACGTCCGCTGAAATGCAAGCATGGGGATTCACAGGCAGGCTTTCCTCTAAGGCATCAGACATACACCAACGCTCCTCGCTTTCCCACGGACTGATTAGCAGCTTCTAACATCTTGACGACGCGCAGGCCCGCAGCCCCGTCATTGACGGGTGTGCGATTGGTCAAAATGCAATCCACAAAGTAGGCGAGTTCTTGCTTGAGCGCCTCCACCTGCTCCAATTGCGGCGCCCACATATCACCCGAGCGGTAGTTCACCAACAAGTTGTAGAGACCTTCCCGGCTCGTAATGTTCACGCCTTTGTCGTAGATCTTGATCTTCTCGTCAGCCTCCAGATCGTTCCACACCAGCATCTTCTTCTCGCCTCCGATCAGCGTGGTGCGAACCTTAACCGGTGACAACCAGTTGACATTGATGTGGGCAATAATCTTGTTGGGGAAGTAGACGGTGATGAATGCGACATCCTCGAGGCCGTTGAGATGGGTCTGGCCGGTTGCAGACACAGCTTCGGGAGTCTCCTTGATCAGATGATCGATGATCGAGAGATCGTGAGGAGCGAGATCCCAAATCACGTTCACATCATGCTGGAACAGGCCGAGATTGACGCGCATGGAATCGTAATAGTAGATCTTTCCCAGCGTGCCTTCCTCGAGCAGTTGGCTAATCTTTTTCACCGCCCCGGTAAATAGGAAAGTGTGATCCACCATGATCTTCAGATTCTTTTTTGCCGCAAGTTCTATGAGCTCTTCCGCCTGGGCCGAATCGCTGGTAAAGGGCTTTTCGACAAACACATGTTTTCCGTTTTGCAGAGCGGCCTTAGTGAGTTCATAGTGGCTCCACACCGGAGTCACGATTGCAATTGCATCGACCTCAGTCGATGACATCAGGTCGGCGGTTTCCGTCAGAACCCTGACGTGCGGGTAAGTCTTCTGTATACGTTTCCGGGCGGTCGGGCTCTTGTCGCAAACAGCCACGACCTTTGAGCCCTCCAACTGGTCCAGGTTTCTGACCACGTTCGGGCCCCAATATCCATATCCGATTACGCCGAATTTGATCACAGTGTCACCATTCCCCTTGTCCATGGACTTATCCGAGGCCGGTTCAAGAAGCTGATTGGCGGGATGTAGCAGAGTTGACATATGCAAAGGGGAGGTTTTTTCAGTACGCGCCGTCGCCGAACGCCACTGCGCCTGGAGTGCGCAGCAAAATCTTTAGGTCCATCCACGGCGACCAGGTCTTGGCATATCGCAAATCCAAGCGAACCATGTCATCGAACTTAATGCGACTGCGTCCGTTCACCTGCCAGAGTCCGGTAATGCCAGGCTTGGCTTCCAGCACGCGGCGCCGATGCCAAATGTCGTATGCTTCTACTTCATATGCGATGGCGGGACGTGGCCCAACCAGGGACATCTCACCTTTGAGCACATTGACAAACTGCGGCAACTCGTCAAGGCTGGTCCGTCGCAAGAAAGCGCCGACGCGGGTGATTCTCGAGTCTCTTGTCAGTTTGTAAACGCCGTCGCCATTGCCGTTCCCGGGATGGCTCGGCGCGCTGCCGGCTATCAATTGCTTGACGTACGCTTTGTGAACGCTGGCGTCGTTGTTCACGTACATTGATCTGAACTTAAGAAAGACAAACTGTTCACCATGTTGCCCGACTCGCTTCTGTCGGAAGAATACCGGGCCCTTCGATGTCAGCTTGATGGCGATGGCAATGGCCAGGAGAACAGGGGTGAAAAGCAGCAAGGCAAGGCCGCTGCCTGCGATATCCATGATTCTCTTGACCACGCAGAAGAACTTTTTCGCGTTATCCCGGCGCGTAAGATCGGGGTACAAAGTCGGATTGCTGGGCCTTTCGGGGATATCGTGATTCCATTCTTCCGGGAACAGATGAAAGGAGATGCTAATTTGATTGAAATGCTGCGAGCTTAGATTGGTGCGCAGCGTCTCGCTCACTCTAGTCATCAGGGTGCTCAAAATGGTATTCCGATCGTCCACCCCAAATTCTGTGAACATGACTCCCACAACACAGTTGTTCTTGTACCAGCCTGTAATGTCGGTTTCTCGTGTTGACAAAGAAAGCGCCGAGAGAATCTTGTCGAGGACCTTCCTGTTCTTATCAGGCTGCGGATGATTCCCCGTGTCCAGGAGCATGAGCAGGAAAGGCTTTCGCGAGCGCTCGGTTCTCTTTCGCTCGAGCGAAATCATCCTGTGGAAGGCTCCCTCACTCAGAACGCCACGTTCCTCAACCGGCATAACGTCTGCCGAAACAGTATTCAGACTTGCGATACCGCCTGAGCGCCGTACATTCACGACTCCCTCTCCTCTTCCTGCTTCCTCTTCCGGGCGCAGGAACAAATGACCTACTCTGAAGCTGCTTGTGCCGCTACTGGGGGAGTACAGAACTGGGAACTGAAACAAACTAACAACTGGGGATCAGTGGCCTAGACAGGTTACTGTTTGGAAGCTTCGGCCTTCCGCGCGGCCGCCGGACCGTAGCGATAGTAATAGTTAGTGTGGTCAGTGCTTGCAGAAGAGTTAACAATCGCACCGAGCAACTTCGATTGTTCAAGCGCCTGCAGACCGCTCTGCAGCGGCCGCCTCTTGGTTGTTCCCTCTCTCGTTACCAAAAGAATACCGTCCGCCAACCGCGCCCAAACGCTAGTATCCGCCAGAGGCAGTACGGGGGGAGAATCAATGACGATCCAATCAAACCAGGCTGCGAGTTGTTCCATGAGGTTTGAAAGCCTTCCTGACTGCATCAATTCGAGGGGATTCTCCGGGGGGCGGCCAGACGGCAGAAACCACAAGTTCGGGCCTTCAAGGCGGTAGATATGCGCAATGGGGCGGGGCTCGCCATGCAACCATTCACTGAGACCGGGAAGTTTGCCCAGGCCGAACTGCTTACTTAACGACGGACGCCGCAGATCGCCGTCCAACAGCAGGATCTTCGGCTGCTGCTTCCTAGCCAAAATGGTTGCTAGATTTGCCGACACTGTGGTCTTCCCTTCCTCGGGAATTGTGCTGGTAATCAACAATTTCTTGAGCGGGCGGCTCTGCTGGAGCTGTCTCAAACGCACTCCGAGAAAACGGAATTTCTCTGCGCCGAGACTTTCGGGAGCGGTAAGACATATCAGCTTGCTGTCCGGCGGCAGAGAGACTGACAACGACTGGAAACGACTCAAGTCGTTATCAGCGAAGTCGTTCCTAGCTAATTCCTCCTCAGCGAAGTTGTTGTCAGCAAGCTCATTGGCGGGGAAATTCTTCGGGGCAAGAGCGCTTGCTTCGCGCTCTACTGCCTGCAGGAGTTCTGTCGCAAGGGCCGGGGGCGCTAAAGGTGCGCCCGACCGCTCCGACTCGGATCTCTGTAAGGCTTCAAATATACGGCTCATGTTTACTGGCTCCGGTTGCTGCGGCTGCCCGCGGTTCTCCCTGGCTCGATTGCAGTTTTTGCAGATAGTCATGCAAGAGGAGCAGAGTCTTCGCGGCGCGCCGCGCGTCGCCGTCCTCGTTGGTGGCCGTCTCGACCTTGGGCTGATGAATCACACCCAGGCGAAAGTCTGCGGCGATGTCCTCGATGATGTCCGGCGTCACAACCCGCGCCTGTCTGGCGTAGGCTGTGATCAATGCGTTCTCGCACACGGTATTGATCAGCCGCGGAATTCCCCGCGAATGTCGATGCACCCTTACAACAGTGTCGGCCGGAAAAAGCACAGTGGAATTGGAATTTGCTCCGGCGAGTTGCAAGCGACGCTGAATATAACCTCTGGTTTCGTCCAAATCCAACGGCTGCAGCTGCGAGCGCAGGGCAATCCTCTGCTTTAATTGCCGAAGTTCGATGGAGTCCAGTTTCTCATCCAATTCGGGTTGTCCTACCAGCAGGATCTGGAGCAATTTTTCGTTCGTCGTCTCCAGATTTGTCAGCAGGCGAATCTCCTCGAGGACTTCCGCGGACACATGGTGTGCCTCGTCGACCACCAGCACGGTGGTGAGTTTTTTCTGATGACGCGAAATCACGTAGTTGCTCAGCACGAGCAGAAGCTCGCTCTTGTTTTTACCCGACACGTTCAGCCCGAAGTCACCGGCAACATACTGCAGGAACTCAACCGGCGAGAGCCGGCTATTGAATACGTAGGCGTAGGCGACATCGCTCTGATTCAGTAATTGCAGCAGGCAGCGGACGAGCAGCGTCTTGCCGGTACCGACTTCTCCGGTCATGACCACGAATCCCTTGTGACGTCGCACGCCGTAGTACAGCGCCGCCAGCGCTTCGTTATGCCTCCGGGTGGGAAAAAGAAAAAAGGGATCCGGAGTGATCTCGAAGGGATTACGCTTCAGATTGTAGAAGGCTTTGTACATTGACTACCAACATTATCCCCGAAAGAAGCTAATCGCCGAGCCTGTGAGAATAGTCGCAAAAACGAGACCTGCTGCAACCCAGCTTACCCAAAGTTTCCTCTCTTGCTTTCTTTCCTCCTCGGGACTGGTGATCGCCGGGATCTCCGAGATCACGTTCACCGGCAGCAGTTCCTTGAGTTCTTTCTCGTTGTAGAGACGGTCATCCAAAAACTCCGCTCCGCCCGCGAGCACGCCTCCTAACGCAACTCCGATGCCTAGCCCGATGCCACACAGCTTCAAGCGATTCGGAAAATCGGGCTTCAAGGGCAGACTGGGAGGATCAATCATCTGAAAGTGTTCGCCCTGCTGCAGTAATTCCATGCTCGTAGCCATTTGCGAAGAGTTCTTTTTCTTCAGGAGCTCATCATAATTGGCCTTGGACTGTTCGTAGCCACGCGTCAGATCGGCGAATTGCTGTTCCCGTGCTGGCTCCTCGTTCAAACGCCTCTGGTACTCATCAATCTTCGCTTTCAGGGCAGCGATCTCGTGTTCTTTGTTCGCCATGTCGATCTGATTGGCTTTCAACTGGCCCTGGAGCTGAACCGTCGCGGAATCTCCGCCATCCATATCGTCTGGCGTGGACGCGGGCGGGTTGCCATTCCCCGAGATGGTGGTCGCGGCGGCCTTGAGATCGGCGAGAGCTTGCTCCCGCATCTTTTCCGTCTTCGCAATCTGATCTTTCAGTTTACGAACGTCTGGATGACGATCTGTGTAGTGGGAGCTGAGATCGGCGAGCTGCGCTTTGAGTTTGTCTAGCTCTTGGTCCAAAGCGGGTATTCCTACAGGTGTGCCGTCTCCACTCTTGGGCGCTCTCTGCAAAGCACGGGATCGTTCCAGCATCGATTGTAGGTAAGCGTTCTGCTGCCTGTCAGCGTTGAGTCCGTCTTCCTCGCTCTGCAATTGAGACTGGAGTCCGGACAGGATTTGAACGTTGCTTGTCAATTGGGACGGCAACTCTCCGAGATGCTGATCTTTGTATACCCTGACCTTTTCCTCCTGCTCGGCCAAATTCTGCCTTGCCGTCTCCAGTTGTTGTTCGAGAAATTTGGTCGTGTCTTCGGATTTCTGTTGCCGCAACTCCAGATTCTCACTGATGAACAGATTGGTTAGCTCGCCAGTCACCTGCTGGGCGAGGTGAGGGTCGTGAGAAGAATAATAGATGTTGAACGAGGTGATCCGAAGTCCGACATCGCGTACCAGCTCAATCTGGATATCCTTACTCATCCGCTCGACCAGTTCGTCGGGATTCAGCCGACCGCGTTGGTCGGCATACAGATTGAGCTCATCAATAATATGCAAAAGACGGGTGCGACTGAGGATCTGCTGGGTTATGGTCTGCAACCGTGCTTGCAAATCATCGTTTATGTTCGGCGTCACGTAATCCTTGGGCATGCTCGGCTGCTCTACCAGAATCAGCGTGCCCGACTTGTAGCGCGCGGGCAGAACCCAACTCGCGCCCCACACCACCAGCCACCCAAGAAAAAACGGTATCAAAAAGTACATGTGCCGACGACGAATCACGCCGACATATTGCTGAAGGTTTAGGCCTTCTCCCGGTTTGTCCTCTAACTCATCCACCATAATTACCTGTCCAGACTACCTTCCCAGCGGTCTTGCGAACTGATACGAGATGTTAACCATCACGCGATTTCGGTCGGGAATCCTAGATATCGCCGCGATGTCGCTGTAGCTCTGGTGCAAACGCGTATATTGCAACTGCAGATTCAGGTGTTCGCCTATCTGGCGCCCCACCGAGGCGTTTCCCGAGATGGTATGCCCACCGGTGCTGAACGCAGGCAACGCATCCAGAACACTGTTGCTCGCGTAACTCGCCCCAATTGACGTACTCAAGGTTCGTGTGAGTTGCCGGCGCACCGAGGCGGACGCGCTGTTCGACTGAACCGCTCCGGCCAAACCGCCGCCCTCGTTAATTGATTTCGAGTAACTGGCTGCAAAGCTGGTGAGCTTCCCCTGCCAGCCCACGCTTGCGCCGCCCGCCGGAGACCATGACCTCGACGCCGGCACACCGAACTGTACAGTGTCAGAGTACTGTGGACCCCCGAACAGCGAAATGGAAAGCGTCGGCTTCAGATAGAGCGTATAGAAGAGAAACACGCTGTGGGCTTGAGTTTCGCTCTGCCCCACATTCGGATTAGCCAGGAACATTTGGTATTGATACGTAACCCCGATGTAGTGCATTTTCGAGAGGCGGTGCGTGTAGAAAGCCGACCCTCCTCTTGAGCTCGTATCGGACAATCCGGGAACTTGTGCTTGGTTCGGGTAGTGCAGATTCGTAAAGGTTCCGCTCGCTCCGACCATCGCGTTAGCGGCGAACTGGTAGGTGAGCGTAGCGTTCGCGGTATTTGTGAGCACATCGGCAATCGGCTCGATCACGGAATAGTTGGGAACAAACACGCCCCCTGAGACTGGCTGTTGAAGATCCGAACTCGGCTGATTGAGAATATCGGATGTCTTTTGAAAGGAATCTCGCAGGCTCAAGGTCACATGTGGGCTCAGGCGATAGCTAAGATTTACGCCTAGATTGTGATTGGCTTGATTGAGCGAACTGGTCTTCTGGTAGAACGTAAACCCCGGACTGTAAAAGAGAACCCAATGGAGTCGTGACCGAGTCTGGTCCAGCGAGATCGTAGGCGATATCGAATAGCTCACATCACTTACCGGCTGGCCGTTAGTCCCGGTCGTGGCGTCGCTGTCGTAGGCACTGCTGAAAACCAGTCCTCCGCGCAGGTAATTCGCACGGGTTTCGGAGGTAAATCCCATCGAATAACCTTCGCCGCTGACCGGAGCGGGCGTCGACATGCTGCCACCTCCGCCGCTGGGGCCGGTTGCGGCAGCTTCGGCGCCGCCCTGCGCCCAGAGAGGGCACGCCGCCAGCAGAATAGTACTAACGAAGACTCGGATTAGCATGGCTGTTGCTTTCAAGGGACCACGATGGTGTCACGCGGCTGGAGCTTAATGTTCTGTGCCGAGTTCTTGCCCTTGATGACATCCTTGTAGTTAAAGGGCAAGCGTGACTGTGTGCCGTCAGGGTTCTGGCGAAGGATGTAAATGGATTTTTGTTTGGCAAAATCTCGGAAGCCACCAGCCTGAGCAATTGCGTCCAACACTGTCGAAGAGTTTGTCAGCGAGTACGATCCGGACTTCGCGACTTGGCCGAGGATGTTGAATTTCTGGCTTTTGATTTCCGACACGATGACGGTAACTTCAGGCTCGGAGATGAAACTTTGCAGCTTGGCGGCCAACACCTTCTCTAACTGAAGGGGCGTTACCCCGCTGGCCTGCACTTCGCCGGCTAAAGGCAATGATATTTTGCCATCGGAGCGAACCGGAACCGTCCTAGATACCTCAGCTTCTTTCCAGACGTTGATCGACAGTACGTCGTCGGTACCGATAATGTAAGTGTCATCGTGCGCTCGGACTGCGGTCCCAGTTGTGTTGGGGTCGGGAGCAACTGTCTGCGCTTCCGGTTTTGCGCTGTTTGCCGCGTCAGTTTGCGCCGCCAGGCAACCAGGGATCAGAATGCAGAGGACGAACATCGCTGCCCTCTGCCAGCACCTCTTCTTTGCCGGGGTTGTCATGATTTGCTCCAAACTGAGCAATTGTAACGCGGCGCGTCCCCATCCCATGCTAAATCCGTTTGCCATTGCCTCTAAATCCATTTCCTTGGAATGCGGACGGATGGGTTTCCGCAGAGCTCATGTGGTATTGCTCGATCTTATACAGCAGAGTTCGATAGCTGACCTTAAGCAGCCGCGCTGCCGCTTTTCGGTTCCAGCCGGTTTTCTCAAGAGCCGTGGCGATTGCGTTTCTTTCAGCTTCGCACCGAACACTCTGCACCAGGGACTTGAGTGAGTTGAGACCGGAGGGTCGCTCCCCATCCTCGCCCGCGACTAGTGCTTCTCTGGCTGGCTCCGGCGTCCCCAACGGGTTGCCGTTCCCAGGTGCATGTCCCGACTTCTGCGTACCAAAGGCTAGCTCCTTCTCCCCCATCACCAGGTAACGTTTCACAAACTCCTCGAGCTCGCGGAGATTTCCTGGCCACGAATAGGCATGGCAGGCATCGAGCACCGAAGGAGAAAACGTGCGTGGAGGAAGGCCGTAGTGCTTAGCCAGATGATGCATAAAATGGCGAAGGAGAACTGGAAGCTCGTCTTTGCGCTGGCGCAACGGCGGGGCCTGAACCGTGAAAGCGCTCAGCCGATAATAAAGATCTTCCCGCAGTTTTCTTTCCGAAAGCGCTCGCTCAATGTTAGCGCTAGTGGCCGCCAGAATTCGGACGTCGACCTCGACCGCCACGCCACTGCCTGGTCGGAAGAACTGCTTGTTTTGCAATACTTGCAGCAGTTTACTCTGGATGCTGGTGGGCATCTCGGCAATCTCGTCCAGCAGAACCGTACCTTTTTCGCACAGTTCGAGTTTGCCGGGCTTGGATCGTACTGAACCCGTGGAATCACTGCGCTCGTAACCGAAGAGTTCGGTTTCGAGCAGTTCGCCGGGAAGCGCCGCGCAATTCACCTTCAGAAATTTGAAGCCGGAGCGGACAGATAACTTATGTATGAGCCGCGCCGCGGTGTCTTTTCCGCTTCCAATTTCTCCCAGGATAAGCACCGGGACGCTGGCTTGTGCCAGCAATTCGGCTTGTGCGCGAAGCTTGCGCATGATCGGACTTGCGCCAACGAAGAATGCGTCCTCGCTGACCTGTTCGATGTCCTCACTCGCGATCTCCATCTCGACGCCTTCGCTTCGTGAGCTCAGTTGGCCTCGGATTACGCACTCCAGTTGCTCGTTGTCGATCGGCCTGACCAGGTACTCCTGGGCGCCCAGGCGGATGGCTTCATTTTTTCGCCCCGCATCGTCGGGATAACAAATCAAAAGGATCGGCAAGTTCGGACGAAGTCTGCGCAGCCAACGCAAGATGTGCAGGCTATCCGCATCCCCGCGAGGCAAATCCAGCAGAAGCAGGTCCGGTGTAATTCCCGCTTGCACCGTCTCCAATGCTTCCCAACCGCTGCCCACCGTCTCCAGTTGCCAGGAATTCGTTTCCCCAATCGACCACAGCGAGCGAACCAGGGTGGGCTCCTTGCTGACAACTAACAGGCGTACCGCTTCGATTAGGTTTTCTGTCACGGGCGTGGAGTTCCTTTTTGCAGACACCGAGGAAGAGGGAGTTGTGGGAATCCTAAACACGTTCGACGTCGTATCCCTGAATGCGAACCGCTAAAGATCTCTGAATTGCGTCGACGGAAACCACCAATGTGTTGTCGTCATTTCGAGCGAGCAGAATCCCTTCGACCCCGTCCAGCGCGCCGCCACGTACTCGCACCCGCTGCCCGATCTGAAGGAATGGATGGGTACTCCAGGGTATTTGCTGCCCGATCAGGGTTCGGACGGCATCAATTTGTGCCTCCGCGATGGGAGTTCCCATCCCCCGACCGCCGACGAACTTGAACACACCGTCGATGCGCAGCACTCGCAATCGATCCTCGCCGGTTGGAGGTAGTTTCACAAACACATAGCAGCCAAAGAGCGGCACTTCCACCGATTTCCGCCGGTCGCTCCAGCGATGCACCTCGGTGACCAGCGGCAAGAAAATGTTTACGCCTTGTTCGCGCAGCCGTTGAGCGACGACTCTTTCGTGGCGGGCGCGGGTGTGCACGGCATACCAGTTCTCAATACCGGATGCAGTGCTTGGCGCCATATTCGGAAACTCCCATGACTGGTTGCCGGCACTCATAGCTTCGCCCTCTGGGTCACAAGGTGACCTCTACGCCTGCGAATAGCTCAAACGGAAACGGGGGACCTCAAGAATTCGAAAGCCTGGGGGAACGTACTTTTGAGAGATCCAGGGGAGGAAAATCTCTACTATGTCTATCTACCTTATCGCTATGCTGTTCGTCTCAAGTAGCCGTCAACCGTTGCAGGAGCGCGAATGCTCCTGTGTACCCACTCGCCTTCGCGGGTTATTTGCAAACCGCCCGCTGACTCAAATAAATTTCGTTTACCGGGCAAGGGGGTTGGGAACCCGGCTATGAGTTGGTTGCCCGAAAGTGAACCTAGGCTACATTCGTATGCAGGTTGCTGCAAGAGGTACACGCTCTCCGCGACGGATTTCTCATCTACAAGAGAGCGAAGATTCTCCTTGCGTACGGATGATAGGCCTAGAGAAGAATTTCTCAGCCGGCAGAGAGGTTCGACGTCGCGCAGTCAGTAAAACCGATTTCGCTCCGGGCAATCGCAGCTTGAGAAGAGGGCCGTCTAAGGTTCGATCCCACTGATTCTACGGGGAAATTCAAGAGATTGGGACACCGTCGACCGACCTCCAGAAGCCCCTACTGGAGCCCAACTGCTCAAAAACAGGGGGGTGTGTTTTCACATCGGTCGCAGCCTAGTGCAACAGATGCAAGTTCTTGCGACCTTTGGCTTGCATTCCGGCCAGAGATACTATAGACTCCGAGTCGTTAGCGGTATATAGCCGTAAAGTGCCCTTTGAACGGCGTTAAAAGGCTTGTTAGCTTGTGCTCTTTCGGACCTCCCCCGAACAGAACAAGTTTGTTTCCCCCGCCTGTGGGAGAGCCCCCGTACCCAGGACAGCTTGTTTCGATTGTGGCATTTGGTTGATTCGGTCCCCGTCAGGGGATTTACTCGAATAGTGTCGCTGGAGAAACGTATGGAGACGCAACGTACGAGGGAGGAGCGGATTCGCGTACTGGTTGCGGACAACACCCGGATTCACGCTCAGTTGCTCGCAGACGCGCTGAGGCGGGATCAGGGATTGGATGTCATCAGTGCAGATTCTGATTCCCGCGGTCTGATCGCGACCGCCGCTGCGCATAAGGCCGATGTTCTGTTGATCAGTTCCAATCTGGACGCGGAACCCCACCGGGCGTTTGAAGTTTTGCGCGAACTACGGGTGGCGCACCCTCAGATTCGCGCTGTAGTGTTGATGGATTCCTCGAAGCGGGAATCTATTTTGCACGCCTTCCGTGCCGGTGCGAGAGGAATCTTCAGTCGGCACGAGTCCATGGAGTCGCTTTGCAAATGCGTTCGCAGCGTCTATGAGGGCCAAATCTGGGCCAGTAGCCTGCAGATGTCGTTTGCCGTGGAGGCCCTGGCTTCTTCCCCCACCGTTCGAGCGGTGGACGCCAATGGCTTGGATCTGCTCTCCAAGCGGGAGATGGAGGTGGTTCGCAGCTTGGCCGAGGGGCTCTCCAATCGCGAAATCGCCCAACGTCTGGGCTTGAGTCAGCACACCATCAAGAACTACCTGTTTCGAGTGTTTGACAAGTTAGGAGTCTCCAGCCGTGTCGAACTCCTGTTCATGACTCTAAGCCAAGCCAGTTCGACGCCATCGCTGCTCCCATCTCTATTGGCGAATCCCACCAACGGTAATCGCCATGATGAAGCGACCTTAGCCATCTGCCAAAAAGCCGCTGAGCAGGGCTTGCCTACAGCCCAACTGGCGTTGGCACAGCTCTACTCGGCTCGTCGGGCTGGGCCGAAGGACCTGGTGTATGCGTATATGTGGTTCCTGATCGCGAACGAACAAATCACCAGAGCCAAGAACCACGTGAACAAGACGATGACGATGGAGCAACTACTGGAAGCCGAACAGAGAGCGGCCGAGTGGATGAGAAAGACCAAGAAGATTCCACCTTCGTCGATCGAAGATCCTCCTGAACCCCGGCCTGCGAGAGAGAAAGACGCAACTACCGCCTGATGCGATGGCAGAGTTGGGCGATCTAGGCGTACCACCTTGGCATCCAATCTTGCCCTTCTTCATGCTTCATGACCCCGACTACGTGGGGGATCGCCTCTACTTTTATGCGAGATGACTGTGATAAGGAGGGGTGTTGTTAGGCGCGCTCTCGGCTAGCAATTGAGCGTTAGTAATTGCTTGGGTGGGGTGGTACGTCAGTTGGATTGGGCCGTACGCGTGGAGCGGCGCTGCTTCCCGGATATAAGGATTCCACCGAACACGGCGAGTGCTGAAAGCATCAGGTAAGTCAGTTTGGCGCCACCTTCGGGAACCGACAAGTTGAACTTTCCATGGTCTCCGTGCCAATCGCCAATCCCCCCAGTTGCTTGGAACGTACCGTTAGCAAGGAAACTGACGTCGTACAGGACAAAATCTCCGTTACTCGCAAAACCCCACCATAAAAACGCCCATTGCCCACTTGCATCCCGGTACCCGTTCACTGAGCCAGGATTTGCGTTACCATTCCCAAGAACTGAACTCGCAAAAGAAATGGAAACATTCGAAAACTCACCGGTCTGGCTATTTAACGTGAAGGATCCGGATACAGTGCCATTTGAAACCTGAGTGAGCGCTCCAGAAAAACTGTCGGTGGAGTCGGCGGACGCGGACAGCGAAACCGCCAGTAGGAAAATAACGCAAACGCTCGCCAGCTTACAATATCTTTTCATGGCACTACTTCCATCCTACGAAAAATCAATTACTCGCGCGAGTTTATACCCTTCGCTCGCGTTGTCAAGACTGAGAATTTTTGCAACCGGTTGCAAGCTCTTGCAACCTCGACGTAAGTTGCTAAATGCTAACCCCTTATGCGTGTTTCCTTGCTGAACTCGGGACCGAACGATTGTATGCTCCAGTGAACCCCGGCATTCAGCTCAATTTTGAAGTCGAGGCATCTTCGCCGAGGCTCCTGATCAATCCCGAGCATCCAGACTACAAGCGTATCGTGGTGCATGACGTAACGCCCCTCAGCTATGATCCACGCATGTTTCGGAAACAACGCAGCCATCGCCGGCACTAAGTATCGTGAGGCATGGGGCGGCATACGCTCCGCCGCGTGACCCACCACATTCCTCATATAATCATGGACAATGAACCGCTCCGACTACTCTGCAATGCTGGCGGTCGCGATAGCGGAAGCCCGCAAAGGCCTGGCTGAGGGCGGCATTCCGATCGGTGCCGCGATTTTTGACGCCAGCGGCAACCTCGTCGCCGCCGGTCACAACCGCCGGGTACAGAATTCCGATCCTTCGTCGCACGGCGAGACCGACGCCTTCCGCAATGCGGGACGCCAGCGCAGTTATCGCAAGCTCATCTTGGTCACCACACTCGCGCCCTGCTGGTATTGCAGCGGGCTCGTACGCCAGTTTGGCTTCGGCACGCTGATCGTCGGTGAGAGCCGCAACTTCCAGGGCGGCGTAAAGTGGCTGCGCTCGCTCGGCGTAAAGGTCGTCGACCTCGACTCTGAAGAGTGCGCTTCCCTGTTGCGCGAGTATATTCGCCTGAACCCTGAGATTTGGAACGAAGACGTCGGGGAGGAGTAACGGGCCAGCATGCCCCTAATCATTTACGACGAGATAGAGAGAACCCATGGACAATCCTTTCATGGCCCGTGCCATTCAGCTCTCGATTGATAACGTCCACTCCGGACACGGCGGGCCCTTCGCTGCAATTGTGGTGAAAGGCGGCAACATTGTTGCCGAGGGCACGAATCGGGTCACTTCGACCAATGATCCCACTGCGCACGCGGAAGTGCTTGCCATTCGCAAGGCGTGCAAAAAACTTGCCGTTTTTGATCTTCAAGACTGCGAGATCTACACCTCGTGTGAGCCCTGTCCCATGTGTATGGGAGCAATCTACTGGGCCCGCCTCTCTCGCGTTTATTTTGCCAATACCGCGGCCGATGCATCCCACATCGGATTTGACGATTCGCGGATCTATCGTGAACTCGCGCACCCGCATTCGCAGCGCAAGATTCCGATGACGCAGATAATGCGCAAAGCGGCCTTAGCGGCGTTTCGTGCGTGGAAAGCCAAACCTAACAAGATCGCGTATTGACCGTGTGTGGAACCGGGTCTCTGACCCGGTTGCCGCCCGCAGAGCGGCTGGTTCGAGCACCAGCCAGTCTCTCCCTCATCGAGGATGATTGATCGCCGCTATAGCCTATCGGTTCAGATCCACCACCGCGACCTTGTTCACCCCACTGCACGCCAGATACAGCCGCCGATCAGGAGTTGCCACCATATTGCGGACCACACCGCCTCCGGACGGGATCGGCTTGGTGCTGAAGCTCTCCGATTTAGATCAAACCGGACCACGGTATTGGGCTTCACACCTGACTCGCTGTACCAAACCTCGCCATCATTCGTGATCGCGATGCCATACGGTTCTGACTCCGAGCCGCCCGGCGACAACCACTCTTTTAGCAGCCTTCCGCTGGACGGATCGAAATGTCCCAGATACCCCCGCGCGTAATCGGTGTAATAAACCGTGCCATCCGGCGCCAGCGCGATCCGCCGCGGATGCGCACCCGCCGCCGGCAAGGTATATTCGCGGACTCGCATCGTGCTCGGATCAATGCTAGCCAGCTTGTTGGTACCGAACTCGCAAAAGAAGGGCGTGTTGTTCTGCAAGATCACAATGCCGTAAGGCACCGCGTGCGGCGTAGGCAATTTGGTCAAAGTCATCTTGCCGCTTTTCGGATCAAGACGCCCAATATAGTTGGTCTCTTCGTTGGTAAACCACAGAATGCCATCGTGGTCGAATACCGGCGTGTGCGGATCAATCTCGGTGCCATCGGCCGGCCGATACTCGTTGATCTCGCCACTCGTCGGATTCAGCTTGCCGACGTAGCCTCCAGAGATTGCGGTGAACCAGATGTTGCCATCTTTGTCGGCAACCAGCCCATGCGGACCGGACTCGGACGTCTTCAACGGATATTCCTTGAATTCCCCAGTCTTCGGATCAAGCCGGCCCAGTTTGTTCGCACCCTGCCCGGTATACCAAAGCGAGCCATCAGGCGCGACTGCCGGATCGTGTGGCCGCGACTTCGGCGTCGGCACCTCGTATTCCTGAATCCGCACATTCAGCGTTCCCACCGTCGCGGAGCCGGCAAGCGTGGCGGCTAGCGTGAACAAGCACAGTTTGCGTAGAGACATGGACGCTCTCCTTCGTAGAAAATTGTAGTCCTTCGTGCCGTTCTTTCCCCGTTGGCATCGGATAGAACGCGCCTTGCTCCCCAGCCGTGAACGCTACGCGGCGCATTGCACACAACGATCACTGCCCACCCGATCGCTCCAACAACTCCCTTAGATAATTTCCCCAGATTGCCGGGAGGGAGTGCGTACCATGGCCTCGTGTCGCATCGGTGACAGGCAACAGCACGTACTTGCCCAGCTTGACCCGCTGAATATCCACGTCAAGGACCTTCAACTCCGGAGGGTTGATCGTATCGTCGGCCGAGTTCACTGCCGTGAGGGGCACAGTGATTTTATCCAGTTGCGGCTCCGGATTGTAGTTTCTGGATGCATCAAAGGCATAGAGCAAGTCATTGGCATCGGTAGTCTTCAATCGTGTCGGCATAAAGTTTTCGAGAAATTCATCCGCCTTCTCGCGCGTAGGCGCTTGCTTCTGCATCTGCAGGGGACTGCTGGCCATAATAAGAAACACATCCAGCGCCGCGATCAACCCGCGCGGCGGCTGCGAGTATTCGCCATTATTCCAATCCGGTGAAGTGCGAATGTCATCCATGATCATGCGCCGCATCATGCGGTTGCGTCCCGCGATCTCGGCCGGCAAGCTGGCCAACGGCATGGCCGCGTCCATGAAGTCCGGATGTTGTTCCGCCCACAACCAAGTGTGCATTCCACCCATTGACGTACCCATCACCAGCCGCAGATGGTTTACTCCCAACCCCTGCGTGAGCAACCGATACTGCAGCTCGATCATGTCGTCATATTCGTAATGCGGGAAGCGCATGTGCAGGCCGTCGCTGGGCTTGCTGGAATCGCCGTGACCCACATTGTCAGGCAGGATGATGAAATATTTGGTCGCATCCAGAAGCTGGCCGGGACCAAAGAGTTCTCCCCCGAAAGTGGGTGTCAGGAATTGGCGGCTGGAACCGGTGGTGCCGTGAAGGATCAAAACCGCGTTGCGTACCTTCCCGCTCGCGTCCTTCTGGGGTGCGCCCAGAGTGTAGTAGCGCAGCTTGACCTCCGCCAACCTCTCGCCTGACTTGAACTGAAAGTCTTTGACCACAAAGTTCCCCGCCTGGGGCGCGGGATAATCGGCCGCACCAGCCACCAAGCCCGCAGAAAAAAGCCACAGCATGAGCACAGCGCGATGGATTTTCATGACGCCTCCTGTTTCGTAACAATTACGGATCACACACTATAACGCTGGCGGGGCGACCTTGATAAGCCGCGGTGTCAGACTCGGAAGAGGACAGCGAATCTCCCTTGCCCGGCTCGCCCGTCGCCCACGCCACGAAAAGATAGACTGCGACGGTCTGGCCAAACTCATCGAGCGCTGCGTGCGACAGTGCTCAATTTGACATTGTCGTGTAAGATTTGCCCGATAGCGCGGGTTACAAATATGAGCGCGCAAGCTGGATCCAGGCTTGAGCTCGTGATGACAGCAACCAGGGAAGGAACTCCGTCCCGAGCGACGATGGTTCGTCGCTACTTCAACGGAGCGGCTGTGGCAGCGACCTTTGTTTTGTCCCTGCTGGTTGTGCCTGGCGCCGAGCGGCCATTCTCTACGCCGAAACTAGTGTGCTTAGGGGCAGCGGTCTGCGCTGCTATAGCCTTCGCTGCCTGCGGAGGGTTGCTGCAACGCCTCCCGCCGTCTCAATCAATGGCAAGTTCACATGGGATCTCACGGCCGACAATGGCTGGCGCATCAAGCTCGAGCCCGTCGACAAATCCGACAGCCCACCCGACCGAACCGCCAGCACCTACCGCGCCGAGTTCTACCACCCAGGCGAAGCCAAACCCTTTCAAGTTCGCAACCTCGACCTCAGTTGCCGTGAGGACCAGTGCCACGCAGTCATCGGCGAGGGAGCAGAAGACGCTGCCCTGAAGCAGAAGGCCGTGCAAGGCATGATGAACCGCTCGCCGGCGGAGCAGCAGCAGTCCCAGGCAGCCGTCAAGCAGGCGCAAGCCGAAATGGCCCAGTTGCAACAGCAAATGCAGAACTACACCAAACTGTCTCCGGACGAACAGAAGGCGCTGATGGCGCGCATGCAGGAAGTAAGCAAGAAGATGACAGCCGCAATGACGCCCAAGTCCACCGCTGAAGCTCAACAGGAGATGGAGAAAAACAAACAAGAGTTCGGCTGCACGGGAATGTCTCTCTCGCCGAAGGGCGCCGTGCTTCAGGGAACCATGGCTTGCGGGGAAAAGGTGGGCCAGCGCGGCCAGCTCAAGTTAACTGGCGGCGTGAAGTACCTCGGACCGTGAGTGCCAAAACTGTCCCGCGCGCGCTGCCGGCGTCCTTCGCATCTACGGTCCCGGATTCATGCGCAAGATCGAGGAAGTGCGGAGTACCGGCTTTTGTAGACTGATTGTTTTGCGTCTGGGTCAGCGGGAGGGGTTGATTTTCCACGCTGCCAGCGGGAACCACGAAGATTCCCGATATTGGATGAAGGGGGAGGATGGAGTGGGACTTCCTGTGTTGGCAACCGTGCTACCGACTTCGCATCAGGCTAGGCGGGAGCTCGCGGGCCCTTGTCGCCGACGTCGGAACAGCATGGCTGCAAAACATGACAGTCCAGCTAAGAGCAAGTACACTGCGGCCGAACCGCCTTCCGGCACCAACATGAAGAACTCTTGGCCCGCGCAAGTGCCTGGAGCGGTGCAGCCTTGCGGCGTCAAGATGAGGAAATTGGCGAATTGACCAGGCGTCAAGTTCGATGGAACTTGGCTCAGCGCAGATTGCACGCCTTGCAGTTCCGTCGAATTCAAACGGCCGAGGGCGCTCGGGTCAAACAGTGACCAGATGGCGTAGGAAATGTACCCCACCTTCGCGGCGTTGTTCGGGTTGCTGTTCAAGGAGAGCATCTCGAGGGTCAGCCAAGCCGCCGCGTCATAGTTACTTGTCTGGTTTCCCCACAACGCGCTCCCCAAAGTTGAGAAGTTGTTTGGGGTGAAGTTCCACGAGCTCCCAATATAGGTTTCGTCCGCGAAGTCATCGCAAATGACAGGTGTATTGGCAGCGCCGTTGACCGTAGCATAGTAAGGACCGACGTACACGCCCTCCATGACGTTGTTCCCCGCGCCGGTCATGGTCAGACTGTTATCGGCAAAAGCGCAGGGCGCAAAGCACATGAGCGCTAGCGCTACCACACCCCACCACTTTTGGGTTGAGTTGATCATATTTTCTCCCTAACTTGATCCAGGCCGGAGGAGTTCCTGGGTCTTCTTTTGTGGGGGGAATTACTGAGTCGGTGACAATCAGGAGGAGGCTAGCTCACCTAATCCGTAAACCACTATAGGCAATGTAGCCCGCGCGATAAACCTCGTCAAGACTGATAATTCTTGCAACCGTCGCAAGCCCTTGCAACTATCCTGTAAGCACCTCTCAATTAAGTAGATACGAACCGAGGCACCGTGGAGAACTGGCTGTGGAGCCGAGTGTCGGCCGCCCCAGGTCCCGGCCTTTGCTCAGTCCCGGGAGATGGTTCACACTGCCGCGCTTGCGCAGCGGGCGCGGGAGTGGAAGCATCTGTCGGAACATTGTGTAAAGGATGTCATTGGACTGAACAGGTTTTCGAGACCTGGGACTGTTTCCCGAGCCCTCAGTTCCCCACCACGCTTTATCGTTGACTGCATGACCCAAATCCGATAATCTACTACAACATACATTATCTACAAGATAATCGTCGATCTTTGACAATCCGACGCGGGTCATGGCGTGGCTTCTAGACGGAACCCGCCCAGTTCCAAAATGGGACGCAAGGACCGTTCGCGCCCCGCCCTAACTCCCATGTTCTCTAGATTTTGCGTGTAAGTCGCGTAAACTCAAAGATCTAGCACATAGTCGCAAATTAGATCCTTTGTTTTCTAGATTTTGCACGGAACAGAGGGGAGAGGGGACCCGATACTAAACAGTAAACATTCCCAAATTGGGAACGCGGCGGGCCGCCAGCTCAGTGGATCACGAGACAGCACGGTGTGACTGCAAATTGGAACTGATGAAAGCGGCCGTGTCCACTTCGACCGGCTGTCCCGAAGAGCGCGACTCTACAATGCGCAAGGTCGCCAGCGTAGCGGACACAATCTCCTCAAATGAAATTGGAAGTTCGCCTCGGCCGCGGATCGCAGCGGCAAACGCCTCCAACTCCGCGCGATGCCCTTTGTCCGGGCGGAATCGCGAACGCAATGTTTGTTTCCGGCCGTGACGCACCAGTTCCAGGCGCCGAAAATCTTCCAGCACGGCCACAGCGCCTCCGCCAAACACTTCCACTCGTTCCTTGGAGTAGGATCGGTCGCCGTTCGCCAGATAACTGATCGTGCCCTGCGATCCGTTCGCAAATCGCAGCGCAATGACGACGTTCTCGTCGGAGTACGCTTCAAGACTAGTCACGCTCCGCGCTTGCACTTCAACGGGCAGAGCACCGGCCAGAAAAGTCAGGAAGTCTACAAAATGGCAAACTTCCCCGAGAATTCGTCCGCCACCTTGCTCGGGATCGTTCACCCAGTGATCGCGCGCCATGAAACCAGCATTGACGCGGCAATGCAAAGCCAGCGGCTCACGGACCTGCTTGAGAAACGCTCTCATCTTGATGGCCATCGGAGCAAATCGACGGTTGAAACCAACCATCAACAAGGGATCGCGGCCAGAGATTGCGTAAGCGCGAACAATTTCTCCCAAATCGATTTCGCTCAGGCAAAGCGGCTTCTCACAAAAGACGTGCTTGCCGGTCTCAAGCGCTGCCAATACCTGAGTCGCATGCAAGTGATGACGAGTGGCAATCAAAACCGTGTTCACGTCCGGGTCGTCGAGGACTCTCTTCTCCTCCGTCGCGCAGTACCGGAAGCCGAACCTGTCCGCCGCGTCACGGGCATGCGAGCCATTGGCGGCACACACCCCGGCCAAATCCACACCGCGAATGTGTTTGAGCGCAGGCAGAAGCGTACTCATGGCAAAGTTGCCTGCACCCAGAACTCCGATCGCCATCGCCTTCTCGCTGTGAAGAGCAGACGCGATTCCCTTCCCGACCAATTGGATTTCCTGGCTTGGGTCAGCCTGCTCAGAATACGTGATCAATACGCCGAGGAATGGCTGGCCCACCTTTCCCGTTATCAGATCATAGGCAGCCTGAGCGCGCGCAATCGGAAAACGGTGAGTAACCAGCGATTTCACGTCGAGCTTGCCGTCCGACAGAAGCTGAAGAAAAGCTTCCATGTTTCGCGTTTCGGTCCAGCGCACGTAACCGATGGGATAATCGCGGCCCTTCTGCTCATACGCCGAATCGTAACGCCCTGGTCCGTAGGAACGCGAAACCCGGAAATCCAACTCCTTTTCAAAGTAGAGCTTGCGTTGGATGTTCATGCTAACTGTCCCCACTGCAACTACAACCCCGCGGTCGCGTGTGACTTCACCCGCCAAGTCAACTGGTTCGCTGCTGGCGGTTTCCGCCGTGATCAAGACCGCATCGGCGCCATGTCCGCTGGAGTGCTGCACACACAAATCGTGCAAGCCATCGCGCGAGATACAGACGTCATCCGCACCCAGCCGCAACGCAAGTTCAGCGCGCTCAGCAGCGATGTCCATTCCCAACACGCGGCAACCAGCTGCTTTGAGTGTCTGAACAGTCAGTTGCCCGAGAAGCCCGAGCCCGATGACCGCGACCACGTCGCCCAGTTTCACATCCGCGGTGCGAACGCCGTGCAGAGCCACCGCGCCCACAGTGGTGAAGGCAGCCTCCTCAAAACTCACCGCCGAGTCCGGTCGAATCCTCGCAACCAGCAAGCGAGGGACACAGGCAAACTCAGCGTGTACCGCGTAGCTCGCTCCGGCACAGGCCACGCGATCACCCGCGCTGAGATCGGTAACGCCTTCCCCAACCCCGATGACGGTTCCAGAACTGCTGTAACCCAAAGCATTGGGCTGATCGAGACGGCTGCGAACCGCGGCGACGGCCGAGAACAATCCGTCTCGTCGAACCTTGCTGATTACTTCGCGAACCAGATCCGGACGGGCCTTCGCTTTCTGCAGCAAGGTCTTGCTGGCGAACTCGCAAGCGGCACGTTCCGTCCCGGCCGAAACCACCGACGCCGCCAAGCGCACCAGAACAAATCCCGGAAGCAGTTTGGGCACAGGAACATCCATCACTGCAATCTCGCCCCTACGCGCCTGTTGCAACACCTGTTTCACCCTGAGCCCACCTGCTATGCCTTGATTGAACCGCCGGGTTGGCGCTCAACCAGCCCAACCAAGGCGTCGCTGTCATACTACTCGGACTCTGCTGGTTTTCCGGTTGACACAGTAGGCACCGTGGCATTCACGCTGGTGCCCGCTTCGCCCACAACATCCAAAGGGTTCGGCCAAACCGGCTGCGCGATGTCGTTCCCCGTTGCATTGAGGTGCTGGGAGAAGGTTTTGGCTAGAAACTCTTAGCTTGGGACTCTTGAAGATCAAGCCGCAGTTGCCGAAGTTTGGTTGCCTTCGCCGGGTCCGTTCCAGGCTGCAAGTCGGTTTCTTCCAGGAAGTAGCGCCAACCCGAGCTTCGATCTTCCTGGCTCTGGCACCACTCGAAATCGTTCAGAGCTCTTTGCGCGCTCTCCGTTCCTTTGACGACGGCCATAACCCCACCCGACATGTAGGTCTTCTCGTTGAACCGAATGATCGCGAAGCAATGGTCAGCCTTGTTTGTCATTTTTGATTTCCGAGTAGAAGATTTGGACGAGCAAAGCATGGCGCCATCGGATGAGAACGTCCGCAAATCCTCGCGTCGCGGGGCGCTCATCGCACAGCCTTGCCTAAAAACTCTTCGCCGCCAAAATACTTTTCTCGAAGGATTTCGTAAATGGCCTCTTGGTGTTAATAGGTAGCACGGGTGGGGTAAGGTTTCGAACGCGGGACTTGAGAACAGTAAAAGCGCGGAGGTCCAAAGACAGAAAGAAGTAATCCCAGAACGCGAGCGCCCAATGAGAAATTCGGACGCAAAAGGGGCTATTTCTGAGACCAGTTCCGGTCTGCGCAGTAAGATTGCCTCAGACTGTTTCAGACGGGGAGGAAGAGGAGTAGGCCTAGAAAAGGTAAAGGCCGTGATATTGGTTATGCTCTAGCCGCCAGCTCCTGCGAGGGAGCTCACAGCGTGGAGTATGCACCATCACGGCCCTTGATGCGATCACTGCTTTCGCAGTTCCAAACCCCAACTACCCCTCGCAGAGCAGTCGGTTTTTTCGGGTCTGGCGGTTGCGCCGAGTCGCCCCAGCGAACTGATCACCCAGCTTACTTTGGACTGGCCAACGTTTATTTTAGCCAACCCTTTCAGCCGTCGACGGGCCCAACGTTAAACAGTTCGCTTACATTTGTCAATGCCGATTGTTGGTGCAAACTGCGCGCCCAATGACTTCAAACTTGAAGAATGCAGCTCATTGAAGAACCAGTAGTTATAGGATGTGGAAATAGTATTTCCTGCTTTTCCACAGCATTATGCACAGGGACGCTGGTAGCGCAGCGTCGCCGCAATAAATCAAAAAAGCAGTTCGAACCAAATAAGCCTCTTGACGGCGAAGGCATGTATAACGCATGTTGGTTGCAGGGGACAGGATGCCGGATTTGGTAGCCTACGTGGACGGCGGTTCTCTGGGAAATCCGGGGCCGTCGGGGATTGGAGTGGTGCTTGACGGCTCTGAGGGTCGCACCATCAGAATCGCCAAGTGGATTGGGCGCCAGGATAACAACGTCGCCGAATATATTGCCCTGCTGGAAGCCCTGCAATGTGCCTTGACACTCAAAGCCAGGAAGCTTCACGTCTACTCCGACTCCCAAGTAGTGGTCCGGCAGATGAACGGGGAATACATCTGCCGCAGCCCGCGTCTCTATTCCCTGCACTGGATCTGCCGCAAGCTGGCCCGCTCTTTCGATTTCTCCATCTCGCACATTCGCCGCGAACAGAATACCGAGGCCAACCGTCTGGCGAACTCCGCAGTTCGGAACAGCGCTTCGCAGCCCGCATCGATTCAACACATTTTCCCTGCTTGACGCGGAAGAGATTCCCCTGGCGCGCTGGCTACCTAAAATAAAGTTTGTCTTCGAATGCTGTTTACTTTCCAGTTAGCTGGGTACCCCCCTCCCCCCTGATCTTTTGGAATCATGGGGTTAGAGCCACACTACCACCAAGATCTTTGAGGAATAAGGACTTATATGCAAAATATTCCGGACAAAGGAGTTAGAGCGTCGCTCCATTATCTCAAATCTGACTATACAGTTACAGGATTATCTGGAAGTCTGCTGGAAGTCAAGCGAAGAATGGGGGAAAGTGCGCGGGCATTCCCGTTTTGGGAAGGCCGTTTTGGCCGAAAAATCCATGCTATACTCGCCCGCAGGATGTGGTCTGAGCTGCTCTCCCTCCCCGGCCCGCCGCTTGAATAGAGGTAACGAAGCATGCGATCCAAGAAGCCGTTCTCCGCAGGCAATCCAACTTTCGTGATCTTCATAACGCTCTGGCTGGCATCAGCAATTGTTCCCACTCAGGCACAGGCGCAGAAGTTCAAGGTGCTGCATACGTTTCGCGGGCTCAACGGAAACGGCCCGGCGGGTGTATTGACGAGGGACTCGGAGGGGAATCTTTACGGCACCACCGAGGCGGGCGGGACGGGAAAATGTGGCAACTTCGGCTGCGGGACGGCGTTCAAGCTGAATAAGAGCGGCAAACAAGTCTGGCTGCACAGCTTCAACGTCGTCAACGGAGAAGAACCGATCGCTGGCCTGCTTCGGGATGCGGCTGGGAATCTGTACGGGACCACCTCTCTCGGTGGTAACAACAATTGCTCGTCGGGCTGCGGAACGGTGTTCAAGCTGGACGCGGACGGCAAGGAGAAGGTGTTGTACAAATTCGCCGGGACGCCGGACGGCTGGGATCCCGAGTCACTTCTGGCCAGGGACAGTCTGGGCAATGTCTATGGCGTAGCGGAGGAGGGCGGGACCGACAGCTCCGGGACGGTGTTTAAGGTAGACAAGCACGGCAGGGAAACAGTGCTGCACAACTTCACCGGCGGCTCCGATGGCTGCCTTCCCGTGGGGGGGCTGATTGCGGACTCGGGCGGGAACTTGTACGGGGTAACTGCTATTGGCGGCCTTGGACTCTGCGATCAGGGATACGGGGTGGTTTTCAAGCTGGATACCGCCAATAACCTAACGGTGCTGTACACCTTCGGATTCTCGGATGGGGCGTATCCAGCCTCCGTCCTGCTGCTTGACCAAGCGGGTAATCTCTACGGCACAACCGAGGGCGGCGGCAGTTCCGCGTGTGGCTTCGACGGCTGTGGCGTGTTCTTTGAGCTGTCTCCCCAGCAGGATGGCACCTGGAGGGAAACCAGGCTCTACGCGTTTTGCTCCCTCTCTGGGTGCGCAGACGGCGAAAAACCCGTCAGCGGCCCTGTGGTTCGCGACTGGGCCGGCAATATCTACGGCACGGCCATCGACGGCGGCACTTCGCGGAATTGCAACGGAGGCACCTGCGGCGTCGTCTTCAAACTGGACTCCACGGGCAAGGAAACCGTGGTGCATGACTTTACGGGCGGGGCGGATGGTGCGAGCCCGCAGGCGGGCTTGATCATGGATGCCTCGGGCAACCTTTATGGGGTGGCGTTGCAGGGTGGCAACAACAAATGCAATCCCCCGTCTGGCTGCGGCACGGTATTCAAAATTAGCCCCTAACGCGCGACTTTTAAACCTGTCACGGGAGTCGTCGGGTAGTCACTAGGCGATCCGCCTACACTCTGCTAGCTTTTCTACACTCGCTCATTCTTCCCGAAGGGGGCTCCGCAAGGTGAGCGGCCCAGCGAGGTGAGCGGTGAGAACCTTCTGCCTGTGCGTAGTTCTGATGTTCGCAGTGCCCGCGCTGGCGACGATTTCGCAGGTCCAGTCCAATGCCACCTGGGGCACGCCCAACACGACGAGTTGCACTGTTACGCTGTCGAACACTAAACACCCGAACCTTCTTGTGGTGTGGGCCACTTGGTCGCCAAGCTCGGTCACGGTGTCACAAGTCGTTGACACGAACAACACCACTCCGTTTCCAAGCGCCGTCGGCCCGACGATACAATCGGCGTCCAACACTGCCGCTGCCCAGATTCTTTATCAAAATAACATTAACGGTACCGTCGGCACTGACACGGTGAAAGTCACATTCAGCGGCATGGCGACGACCGCGAGTTGTGTGGCGGTCGAATACAGCGGCGCGGACCAGAACTACCCGCTGGACAGCGTCTCCGCCGGCTACAGCAGTAGCCTCAACCCGACCAGCCTGCTGGACAGCGGCACGGTGGCCCCGGCGAACTCCAACCTGCTGGTTTTCGCGGGCGGCATCAGCGACGGCGGGACGGCGACTGCGGGCACAGGTTTCGCCAGCATTCAGTCGTACAGCTTCACCGGCGGCGGAAGCGCGATCACCGAACAGAACTCCAGCGCCATAACTGGCAACAACACTCTCCAGCGCGCGACGGCGTGCCTTGCGCCCTTGCCCTGTCCCACGACCCCCATCGGCAACTGGCTGATGCAGATGGCGGTCTTCCGGGATGCGTCCTCGACGGTGGCTGGGGGATGGCCCCCGGCGCGGCTGGGACAAATTCTCTACGCCAGCCAGTTTCCGGGTTTGGATGCATCGGCCAAAATTCAGAACGCGATCGACGCCTGTCCGCCGTCTGGATGCACGGTATACGCCCTCGATTTGTCCGATGTCGGCGGCACGGGAAGTAGAAATATTGACCCCGGCGGCAAGCTGGTTGCGCTGTGGCTTGGATCCTATACGTACAATTTCAGTCAGATCACGCTTCGTACTGGATTTGAGATCATCGGATCCGGCTCTGGCGGGACTGTTGTCCAAAGTTCTGGCGGTACATTCATTCAAGCGCAGAATGGGAATAACCCGGTGTTCGTGATTCCGCAAACTACAGACACACCAGTTCAACGAGCGGTGATCAGAGATCTGCAGATCTTCGGTTCGTCCGGCAACATCAGCGAGGATGGCCTGTTGGCGGATTGCTCTGGGCCTGTCATTGGAAACGGTCTGCAATACTCACTGCTGGAGAACGTGGCGTTCCAGAATTTTCAGGGGGCCTCAATTCACCTTCGCGGGGCGCCAAATAATTTTCAGTCCGGCAACCAGTTCGACACCTTCATCAATGTCACAGTATTCCGTCCAATCGAGACTTCATCGGTGTTCTCTGAAACAAGTGAGCTATCGGCTGCGAGGCGGGTGGCCCACCCATTCCGAGTACGAATCTAAACTACATATGAAATGAGGGTGCCCCACTCTTTCGCGTTCTTTGCGAAAGGGTGGGAGGCGAGAATGCCAGAGGTGCGGGCCTTTCGAAGAGCGAGCCATTGTCAGCGGCTTCTTCTTACGCCGGATTGGGGGCTGGC